>Ga0105046_10007978_pt1 | contig 16642 bp, 15 predicted proteins | sample MAT03_FD_78385 | JGI IMG/M metagenome (GOLD analysis project Ga0105046, IMG submission 78385) | Freshwater microbial communities from Lake Fryxell liftoff mats and glacier meltwater in Antarctica - MAT-03 (megahit assembly) | ecosystem: Environmental > Aquatic > Freshwater > Ice > Liftoff...
AAATGCGGTCAAAAATCCTGCAGGTGCATCCAGTTGCCGCAACAGCTTGCCGTGACATGGTCAGAGGGAAAGCGTAACGTGACAGTGATCGGCGCTGCGAGCATTGATGAGGTTCCCAGACTTGTCGCGGCAATGGAGTCAGATTCTTCTGCGGGTTGACTGATGATGACCAACACATGTGTCTCGCACACAGTTCGCATGTGAGATATCGTCGCTCGACGAATCCCAGTTTACGGTTACGTCGATTCATTTATTGAACTGGCTTTAGGGGCAGGTTACATGTTTCTGCGCGAAATGAAGTGCGCGAAATGAAGTGCGCGAAATGAAGTGCGCGAAATGAAGTGCGCGAAATGAAGTGCGCGACATAGAAATTGCGGACTCCGGGGGCGTCAATCCGTGCGTCTGGCGTTCAAGCACTGCGATTCGGCCCAACGGGCCTTGGCAAGTCAGCCCAGGGCGTTGCCCTCGTTGTAGGCGATAAGTATTTTGCGTATGTATCGTATCAGGACCAAAAGCTCTGTAGGCGATGGCAAGGGTATCGAGACTCCGGATTCCACGCCAGATCGTGCCAAACTGCGTGGCGATGGAGACCACTCGTGTGTTGAGTCTTTTGTCATTCAAGATTGGTGACGTTTCACATAGGTGTTTGAATGTTTTGTAAAGGCAGGATTCGTTAGAATTCGGGTGGCAATCGGATGCTTCCGAGTTCTGACGAATCCGGCTACACGTATGACCTGTCGCCCAGTTGAATTTCACATCACCTATTCCGTGTGAGGACGCTTATGCTCGCTGAAACATCTTCCCGGTACATGCTCGCTTTGGCACTCAGCTTTGTGTTCGCGGAAGGACCAGTCGCCGCTGACGAAGATCGACCATTGCGACTCACTTTGCCGCCGCAGATCTATGCAGTTCCTGAAGTCGAAATGAATGTCTGCTTTGCAAACACGGTGTTGACTTCCCCAGAGCAGAAGCTGTCATTTGAGTCGAGTGTCCGATTGGGCAATCCGATGAAACTCACTGGACGCTGACAGCGAAGCCTTCAGACGTCGGGTCCGTACCGTTGACGCTTCGAGTGAAGGATTCGAAAGGAACAATCGTGGAAAGTGCTTCGACAACAGTGACGATTGTTCCACAGCAGGCAGGTGCTGAGAAGAAGATTCGCTTGTTGAATGTCGGTGACAGCTTAACTCACGCATCCGTGTACCCGAACGAAATTGCGAGGCTGCTTGAAAATCCTGGGAATCCTGAATGGAAAATGCCGGGGACGCACAAGCCTTCCGGAGCTGTTGAACGTGTTGCGCACGAAGGCTATGGCGGTTGGACGTGGGCGGCCTTCAACAGCAAGTTTGAGCCCGATTCCACAAAGCCTGGTTCCAGCAGCCCGTTTGTGTTTGCAGACAGCGATGGAAAGCCATCCTTGAATGTGGCTCGATATTTTAACGAGCGTTGCGACGGCGAACGTCCGGATTTCATTATTGTGGAGCTTGGAATCAATGATTGTTTCGGATTCAACCCGGACGATGCGAAGCAACTGGATACTCAGATCGATGGGGTTTTTAAACACGAAAACTTATGTGCTGGTCCTTAGCGTCGGGAATTGGGAAGCGAAAACACAGTTTGCGGCGAAGCCCGAGGCTAGCGCCTGCGGCTCATTGATTTGCGGGCGAAATACGAACGGTGACATTTCCATCGTTATCCGCTCGATCTGACCACTGGTCATTGATCTGCAGCCACAGGATGCCGTCGATTGGCGACTGCAGTGCTTTATAAGTACCGATGGGGATAGGTCGCGTTGTTTTCGTGCCGTCGGTCGATACGATGGCTCCAATGACTTCCCCGAGCGGTCGGCCACGGACGTAGTCAATGGTGATGCCATCCGGCTCGGAGATCCATGGCTTCGTTGTTTCTCCCACAACGAATCGACCTTTGCATTCGATGAGAACTTGTTGGCCGGCGGTAAGCTCGAAACCCGTAGAAACCCATTGCTGACCAGCGTCGAGTGTCAATTCCAGCGGCAGTGTGTTTGCACCATGCGACTGTTGTGATGGCATCGTTGGGAGGGAGGGGAATCGCACGGTCGCGACTTCGGCTTCTGCAAGCCCGTCAAGATACAGAGGCCAGATTTGTTTCATCTCCTGCAGCGTCTGTTCAGGAATCTTCGCCATCGCATCATTGAATTGTTCCTGTGTACGACAGGTTGCAAGTGTTGAAAATTCCGGCTGCAACTCGGGATGGTGATTGATGAGCCACACGAGTGCCCAGGCGTTTGCGTATTGCGAATCTTCCAAAAACGTGTTGTCGGGAGGATACATGACGGTTTGCAGAGAAATGATGTCTGCCAGTTCGCCAGTGGCCGAAGGTTCGTGATTGAAGTGCCGATGAACTTCAGCAATGCGATGCCAGCCTTCGAAGCCTTCACGTGATGTTGGCAGCATCGCAAATTGGCTCTTGGTGACGTCGGTATGCAACCGGTGAGTTGCGAAGTATTCGGCAATGCCTTCCGTGTACCACAGCGGCGGAATATCGTTCATGCCATATTCGCACGACATGAAACAGTGCACAAATTCATGAAGCAACAAGTGACGTCGGTAGTAGTCTGCGGACTGGTTGTTGATCCAGAATTGATAGCCGAAATGGCGACCATGCCGAATCGTGAATTCGTCCGGAGGCATTACGTCAGCCTCTTTGAATCGCTCGCGGGCATCCATCAGGAATCCAGTGACCTGAAATTCCGTGCCAGCAATATTTGGCGAGAGTTTTCCAAGGCGCGCTTCGAGATTTGCAAACAGGGCATCGGCGAGTTGAGGAAGTTCCGCGACGGATTCCTGCGGCAGATCGGTGACCAATACCAGATGTTTTGATTCCACCATTCGCAGGCCGTGAGACAGAAGTTCTTCGGCGTTGAGTTCGGGGCGGTCGTCAGGGAGTCGAAATCGCTGTGGAGCGCTAGGACGTGACGGGTCACGTTGCTCTGCACTCGCCGCAGAGACTGAACTTGCGACTGCCGTGGAAGGCGTCGCTGTGCTTTGTGTCTGAAGCTGTGACTCGTCACGTGTGGCGGAATCATCGACACGATATCCAGACACACGTTCGTCAGTGGGATTGTGTGCTGATTCGGCTGCGCTTGGCTGCGAACCTGTTTGCACATTGTCTGCGGCTGGCGGCGGAGTTGAACTCCCGCCGCAGCCGAGCGCAATGCACAGTATCGCCAAGCCTGTGATCAGCGCCTTGTGTTGAACAAACGCCGGTTGATGTTTTCGTCCCGAAAATGAGTTGAGAAGTGTCTTGCGATGGTCCCCTCTCCCCCGCACATGATTTGCCAACTTCATAGACTTTCCTCGGGGGGGAGAGGGCTAGGGTGAGGGGGATTTTCTACTTGTTCTTCAGCGATGTTTGACAATAGAACCGTCAGCCCCCTCATCCGGCCTGTCGGCAAGCGTCAGCCAAGTCCCTGCTGACGCAACCAAAACAGTCTCCCCCGATCTCGGGGGAGAAGGGACATGCCAGCGATTGCCGTGGAAGGAGTCATGCATGACCACGAACGATTTCATTATTCCGGCAACGGCTGGTCCTTAGTTTCTTTCGCAAAGTAGAGCGTCACGATTCCGATCAGGAACACTGTTGACATCCACATCCCGGCGTACCGCCAATTGTCTGGTGCAATATAGCCACGCTCAACGGTAAACACTTTAGCCGTTAATAATCCGAAAATAATTGGGCCAAACGCCGCAACATATCGTCCCACGTTGTAGCAGAACGACGTTCCCGTACTTCGCAGGTAAGTTGGGAAAATTTCCGGGAAGTAAATTGCGTAGAGCGAAAACAGCGATAACTGGAAGAAGCCCATCACCGCAATCATCCAGAAGTCGCTGGGAGCATCCAGCTTCCAAAACACCAACGCAGTCGAAAACATCGCAGCGATATAGGCGATCAGGAACGCGGGTTTGCGACCAAGTTGTTGAGCGATCCAGCCGAAGCAGTACATTCCGAGGGCTGCTCCAATCTGTTGCGACAACAACGTCAGACTCTGCCACCATGTCAGTTCGCTGCTGATCTGGTCTTCCATAGATTTGGCGACGACTTGTTCAGATTCGGTCAATTCGCGTCGTTCAGCCTTTGGCGTCAGCTTGACTTCCCACTCCTTGAACATCGTCAGCAGAGCCGTTTTTTCTGCATCCGCATCGGCACTCTGCATTGCAACTTCGTATTTCTCCATGGCAACACGCTGACGGAAAACCATACGTGTCAGATCGCCGCTGAAAAAGCCGATGCCCCACAAACCGATGACACCAGGAATCGCCAGAAACAAGCCGACGAGTGCTGATCGACGCCAGCGAGGATCAGTAAACAAGGCCCTGTACGAACCTGTTCGCTTGTCACGATTTGGATCATTTTTCATCTGCTGCCAGCGTTCTGGTTCTTTCAGTCGTCGGCGAATGAAGAGAGCGAGAAGCGCAGGGAAAGCTCCAATCACAAACATGACTCGCCACGCGCTCAGGCCTTCGGCTTCCCATGGAGCAAGAGCTGCACCAATGAACGCGGCAGAAATATTTCCAACGGCTGACAGCGCCTGCAGCAGACTCAAAGCGCGAGGCCTTGCACGATCGGGCATGACTTCAGCAACAAGGGCCACGCCAACTGCGAATTCTCCGCCAACGCCCAATCCCGTCAGGAAACGAAAAAAGGCAAAAGACCAGAAATCCCATGACAGAGCGCTCAGGCCGGTAAATGCGGAATACATCAGAATCGTGATCACCATCGTCTTGGCACGACCGATGCGGTCACCAAGTGATCCAAAAATCAGTCCGCCCGTAGCCCAGCCGATGATGAAAATACTGGTTGCATACCCGCCCCATAATCCAATCTGAGGGTCCCCGGCCGGAACCTTCAACAGGTCGCGCATGGCCATCGGACGGGCCAGCGTAAACAATTGTTGGTCCAGGCAATCGAACAGCCATCCCAAGGCAGCAACGATCAGAACGAACCAGTGATAGCGTGTGAGTTCTTTGTACCAGACGTAGTTTGGGTCCTTATTGACTGGACCGTCTGGCTGATGAATTTCGCCGTGCAAGGATATCTCCTGCGGAGGGAATCGTTTTTGGGGAGGGATTTGCAAAAGTCACGGGAAACTGCTTTGATCGACAAACGTCGCAGCGCAGTACCGTTCTGGAAAGCCGTCGCACTTTGTCAAAACATGAGACATGGTTCAACCATATCGCTGCACCAAATTCAGGGTTCGAGGAATTTGAACCGAATTTTGCCGAGATTATGGGTTCTCGACTGGTCGGCTGCCATCTTCCGCCTCGAATTACTGGTGCGATGGCTAAAGCTCCGGTTAACGTGCTGTGGATAAAGGAGGGCGTGATCATGACCGGCGCGGTGCTGCTGTTGCCGACCCTTGCCTACCTGTTAAACGCTGAAACTGGTACACGGGTGCTTTCTTCAACGTGGCGATCAGGACGCCGCCAACGATCACCAGAACTCCAAAAAGGCCAGCCACGCGGAAGAAGAGTTTGCGGTGTCCGAGCATCGCGACAAGTCCGGCTTTAAAGACCAGGTTTGCCATCACGGCCGCGACAATCACCTTCCAGCCGATTTGCGGCGTGAGTCGGTCTGCCGAGACCAGGCGTGACGTCGAAAGTGTGATGGCATCCATATCTGTCAGGCCTGAGAATACAGCCACGACGAACAGCCCGCTGCTTTCGAAGTGAACTCGTGCCGCTGCGACAGCAAACATGATGAATGTCCACATCGCCCAGCCGTGCCACGATGCCGTGCAGTTGCAGCTTCATCTGCAGTATTATCGCGACCGTCCCCCGACGGCGACCGCGACGGATTTGTCGCCTTGCAGAACGTAGGCTCCGACGGCAAACATGAGCGGCATAGCAATCGCCGTGGTCAGGCCGGCGTGATCGTCGCTTCGAGTTGGATACGAAATTTTTCCGACAACGGTGGTTGCCACAACCCCTGCCAGTCCGACTGCGACGATCCAGCCACCGTAAGTTGTCGCTAAAAGAGCGCAAACTGTGCCGAAGACAGTCACCAGCGGAAACGTACGAATTCCACCAAGCGGAGCACGCACATGTTGTCGTTGCAGGCCGACCAGCAACCCCAGCATCAGTGCGATGCCGAGGTTTTCAAAGATCTGTAGTGCTTCCATCATTCTTTGCTTTGAGCAACCAATACCAAATGGGAATCACAAAACAATGTAAATGCCGTTGATGCAATGAGGCCAAAAATCAGCAACCAACCGAGACCCGAGAATATCTGGTCCAGCGTGATCGGGACGCTCAACAACAACGCAGCACCGGCGGTGAGCAGAATCGGACGCAGACGAACAACGCGGCTTTCCAGAATCGTGTCGAACAACGGGCGCCCATGGCGAGTTCGATGAAGTCCACTAGAATTTTACAGACCATCACCAAAGCCAGAAGCCACTTGGACAAACCAGACAAGACGCCAGCGAACGATCCCGATTTGGCTGGTGATTTATTGGATTGAAGCACTTAAATCCTCCGACGTGACGACTTTGTATTTCCCCGTGAAGTACGGGCAAATCTCCATCAGACGCTGTTCAACTCGTTAGCAAAAATGGCATCGCAAACACTGGTCCGGAGTCGAGGCTTTCCTGATCTTCGCGGCACAACGTTCGCATATTCGGTGTCCCACACTCTGAGTTTGTGATGCATCCCTGTAGTCGCATCAGCAAAATCAGCAGGTGTGACAGTTTCTGCTTTTATTGCGCGAATGTGCACATCCTTATATGTGCACCACTGCACGGTCGCAAATGTTAACGACGGCCGGAATCACTTGAAGGAACCATCCGTGAAATACTTCCATAACATTCTCGTCGGCATTGATCTCGGGCCGAACATTGAATCGCTGTCAGGATCGCTGAGTCCACCTAATCTGGAGGCCGTTGAGCGTGCGATGGCGATTGCCGAAAAGACAAAGGCGAAGCTGGCATTCGTTGCTGTTCTGGATGCTGGTGAAACGAAACGCCGATTGATCCACGACGCGAACCACGTCGCGTCAAATGTATTTGACGAAGCGCATGCGTTGCTGAGTCAGTTTGTAGAGCGAGCATCTCAACGCGGCATTGCAGCAGAAGCACGCGTCGTGATGGGGAAGAGCTGGTTGAAACTGATTCAGGAAGTTCTGCGACATCAGCATGATCTGGTGATCATCGGGACGCGACATGAGGGCCGAGTCGATCGTATTCTGTTTGGCAGTACTGCCATGAAGTTACTTCGGAAGTGTCCATGTCCGGTGTGGGTGACAAAGCCATCGCACGGACTGCCGATGTCTTCGGTTCTTGTCGCACATGACCTGGACGCCGTTGGCCGTCATGCTTTGGATCTTGGGATAGGGCTGGCTAAAGCTTTCGATTTGCGGCTGCACGTCATTCACGCCATTGAACAGCTTCCAATGGGGGATCCGACAGGATTTGGCATGACTCCGCCAGGGGCTGAGGCAATGCATGCAGAAGCTTATGAGCGGATCTTTGTCGAACTGGCTGGTGCTGATCTGCAACGCGAACCGGAGATTCGAGTCATGAGCGGTTTTGCGGAGCCGGCGATTGCCGACATGATTCAGGAAAAATCCATCGACTTGCTGATCATGGGCACGCTTGGGCGAGCCGGAATTCGTGGTGTGATCACGGGCAACACCGCCGAACGATTGCTCCCGCGTCTGCAGTGTTCCATGCTGGCCATAAAGCCGGATGGATTCGAATGCCCTGTCGATGCTGACTGATTAAATTTACTTACACGCTGACTCATAAAGTCCAGACAATTTTTGTCCAAAGAAGGCGAACTACGATGAATCACAATTCCACAATCAAGGCCGGGTTGGAGGCCCGACTGAATGAACTCATGCAGCGTGCAGCTGAGATTGAGACAAGGTTAAGTAATCCCGGCAGCGCTGACTGGGAAGAGAACGCAACTGAATCCGAAGACGATGAAGTGCTTTCGGGGGTCGGCACTCTCACAAAGAATGAGATCCAGGAAATCAAGCTGGCGTTGAATCGAATCGAAACGGGCCATTACGGAAAATGCACTTCCTGCGGGGAATCAATTTCAAAACTTCGACTGGAAGCGCTGCCATATGCATCGACATGCATCAAGTGCGCGTGATGTGTTTGCCCGTCGAGTTAAACTGCTCGCGGGCCGATTTGAATTGTTTGGTCGGACACGCAGCACAAAACGGAGTCAAATCACCTCGCGAGCATTATTGTTGATAGTAAAGTTCGGGGGATATCTGACCTGCCAATCATGTGTGTCAAATCGCAGGTTGCACCACGGAGGTCACAGAGTGCATGGAGGAAGCACAGAGTATTTTGCGAATGTTGCCTTGGCTGGATTGTTGTCGATTCCGCCTTGTCTGCTGGGCGTCGCATGTTCCGGTTTCATTTTCTGGCTGGCGGATTCATCTGACACGCAGAACAGCGAAGGATCGGTCGATCAATAAGTGAGCACGATTTATCGAACGATGCTGAACATGTGCTAATCCTGATCAGTCGAATCGCAGTATCAAACAGGAGTGCGCAGAGGGAGCAGAGAATCGCAGTGCAAAGGTGTGACTTCTCGGCTCCCTCTGCGCACTCCTGTCAAAATCTTTTGAGTCCAATTCACTATAGGATCGCTAGTTCGCACCAACAATAACCAATGCACAGCCTTATGTCGTTTGACGTTATTCCAGCGACCGTACCCAGCTAACAATTTGCTGAGTGTTGAGGGCTCCGGCCTGACGTTTGATTTCCTGTCCATTGCGAAAATAGATCAGCGTCGGGATGGAGCTGATTTCATAGGCCGCTGCGGTGCCTTGGGCGACTTCAGTACTGACTTTTGCGAGGATCGCTTCTGTTGCAAGGGTGGCCGCCGCTTGTTCAAACGCCGGTGCCATCATGCGACACGGTCCACACCACGATGCCCAGAAATCCACGACGATCGGCAACTCGGTCCGCATTGTGAATTGCTGAAAAGTCTGATCATTCAGTTCGACAGGATGGCCTGGCAGCAGTAGACTTTTGCATTTTCCGCACACTGGTGAGTCCTGCAAACGCTGCTCAGGAATTCGATTGACAGAAAGACATTTGGAACATGCAATTTTCAATTGTCTGATCTCCCGATAAGCGATGCTTCGGGTGGGACTAAACATCACCGAAGCAATCGCTTGCGTATTCTGGATTATGTCTGACAAATGCGTTTGAACCGTTCCCACGCATCGTTCCATTGATCTGAATTCTTAGGATGGAACTCAGTAATCGATTCAGAGCGGCGGACGATGTCGCGAATTTCGCTCAGCGATGAAACATCACCAGCCGACATTGCCTGCACCAACACGTTCCCCAATGCCGTTGCTTCTACCGGACCAGCGATGACGGGAACTCCGCAGGCGTCGGCCGTGAACTGATTCAATAGTGAGTTTTTGGCACCGCCGCCCACGACGTGGACGACTTTAACCTTCACGCCGGTGAGTTCCTGCAGCCAAGTGAGCACCATGCGATACTTCAAGGCCAGGCTTTCCAGAGCACAACGCACGAACTGCCCTTCGTCTTCCGGAACCGGCTGACCAACGCGACGGCATTCTGTGGCAATCGCTTCTGTCATATCCGTCGGCCGCAGGAACTCAGGACGATCCGGGTCCACCAGTGATCGGAACGGCGTGGCTCCGGCGGCTTTGCGAGTGAGTTCTGCATAGTCCGCTTTCAGACCACGATCTTCGAAAGCGACTTTGCAACGCTGCACTAACCACAGGCCCATGATGTTCTTGAGCAGACGGTACGTGCCATCAATCCCGCCCTCGTTGGTCACGTTTCGTTCCAGTGCCTTTTCGGAGAGAACGGCATCTTTCACTTCAACGCCCATCAGAGACCATGTACCGCTGCTGATGTAGGCCCAGTCTGGATTGCCGGTATGCGATGTTGGCACGGCAGCGACAGCTGAACCGGTGTCATGCGTCGCTGGTGCGATGACTTTGACATCTTTCAACCCCGTGAATTCCGCAACGTCGCGGCGCAGGCTGCCAAGTTGGGCACCAGGCATCACAACTTCTGGAAACATCTCCGTTGGAATCTGCAGCTTGCGAAGCATATCGACAGCCCAGTCGCGAGTCTTCGCGTTCAGCATCTGTGTCGTTGTGGCGTTTGTGAATTCGACGACTCGGCTGCCGCTGAGGCACCAATTGAAGAAATCGGGCACCATCAGAAACTTTGTCGCCTGCTCGACAAGTTCGGGATCACGTTCGCACATCGCCATGAGCTGGTACAGCGAATTGATCTGCATGAACTGCAAACCGGTGCGAGAAAAGATCTCCGCGCGCGGCACGCGTTCCAGAGCTTTTGCCAACATGCCGTCGGTGCGAGAATCGCGATAGTTCCACGGCTGACCAAGCAGCTCGTCGTGGCGATTCATCAGCACAAAATCAACGCCCCATGTGTCAACTCCGATGGAGGACACGGACGTTCCGTACTGCGTTCCGGCCTCACGCAGACCATTTTGGATTTCGGTCCACAGGCCAACCAGATTCCATCGCAGTGTGCCGCCAAGACGCACTGGACCGTTGTTAAATCGATGAATTTCGTGCAGCGAAACATGCTGCCCGTCAAACCGCCCTGCCATAACGCGGCCACTCTCCGCGCCAAGATCCACCGCCAGATACGTCTTTTCTTTCATCTTTCCGTTCTCGTTCCGCTTGATTCAGGATTCGCCATTCAAAAGAGCGGCGAATCATAGCGAACGAGTCACTCAGAATGTAGCGCACACGCTACTTGCACTTACAATCTCCAGTGCTGCAGTCACCAGTGCTGCAATCGCAATGTGCACAGCGTGGATCGGGCATGCGAGCGATGTACGCCGGGCCGTATGTCGACGGGCCGTCGCCCAGTACGTATGGTTCGTATTCCATGCGATAGCCGTCGCATGGTCGAGCGAACATGTGTCCAAAACCACGAGGTCGAAATGAATCCGGTTCGCAGCGTTGGTATGCGGTAAGACTCGCCGCACGCGGGCGATACCACTGTGTGTATTTGTCAAACGGCATTGAAAAATGGTGGAATCCGCTGCCAGCAGATGCCGGTGATCCAAGATCCGGAGTCGCTCGAATTTCGGCATATCCGTTATAGGAATTTTCGGGCATCATTGCGTCGCCCGTCCGAATGGGCGAGAATTTCTTAAGCGAATTTTTGCTTGGTATGAGCGAACCGCCGATGCCATTTGACTGTGGCAGTGTGGCGGAATTCGGTTGTCCAGGAGGTGTGTAGTATCCCTGATTTCCGATTGCTCCAGAACTCTGAGGAACCGGCGGCTGAGGAATTACAGGTTGAGGAATTACGGGCTGAGGAATCGGTGGCTGAGCATTACAGCTCAGCTGTCCAATCAACAGTGCCACAACGAAAACGGGCACTGGAACGCAGCGTTTCATGGTTGTCATCCTGACAAAGAGTATCCTGTGCGGAGGAATAAACGTGCAGGCTACCTCTCGCTGAATCTTTTTCGACAGGTCGGAACTCTGTTCCCGCAGAGATTTAGGGAGGGATCGTGCCTATCTTGCTTCGTAGTCCGGATCGTCCAGAAGTTCGGATTGTGACAACGATGGAACGGCCTTCGGTCCTGAAAACCAAGGATTCTTCAGCAATTCCTGCCGCCGATGCAGATCTGATATTCGTCACAGTCTTTGGATTCGAAAAACCTGCTGTTCGGCCGCAAAGAATTTGCTGATCGTCAGTGTTCGACACTCCCAGAATCTTCGCCTGAACGCGGCTTCACGAGGCAACTCTTGGGAAACGCCTCTCGTCGCTAGCCTGGCGTTAGGCTTACGGTCCGGGGGCGCGGGAGATTTACGCGCGAAGCCTCTCGCCGGTCACCGGAAAATGCACCAAACCAGCGCAATCAGCAGAATCAGTGCAGTCAGATACACCCACCGCGGCTGGGTTGAGGTTTGACGGAACTCACGCGTTGGCAGTTCGCCACAGCGAGGGCATTGGTGAGCGATCTCAAGCATTTCAAAACCACAGTTTGAGCACTCAATCGTGGGTTCTTCTTCGTGCGGGAAGTCTGCTCCGTCTTCCAGATCAGCATAGACGTCGTCGTCTTCGCCGTAGAAATCGTCGTCAGAATCGTCAAAACGAGGCATGGGAGTGCCAGCTACTTTTGCTACGTGCGGCTAAGGCTTTGATCGGGCAATGTGGGCGTCTCGAACGGCAGGCTCAAGGATTGAGATCTGCAGTTGCGCCAATTCATCAGAGGTCAGAACCAGTGTCGCGATATTGTCGGAACATTCAAAACAGTGAAATGCGGTGCCGAGTAGTGAGTAGTTTTTACTTTCGAAGTTCGGTTCAATCTTTTCGACACTCAGGCAGTTCGCGTCATTGGTAGTTGATGAGATCGCCAGTGTCCAGCTTCTAAAGACATCCGCAAACGGTTCGTGTGCGAGATCTTCGATGCGATCTTTCAAAGAAGCGTCACTTCGAAGCAGCATTTGAAGGTCATGCGGCGTCAGGATCAGCGGCGCAAGAAACAACGTCGCTGCGCCTCGGCTTCCGCTGCGGCGTTCTTCCAGATTCAGAACATGTTCCGATGCAACAATCGGGCTCCCGCCGGGGCCTGCGAGGAAAGCATCGATCCGACGCCGGAAGTTTTCTGTGAGGTGTTCCTGTGCTGCCTGGAATGAAGTGCAGGCTTCGTCTGAGCACTGCAATTCGATAAAATGCGAGACTGCTTCATTCAGCCAGGGCGGGATCGACGTAGTGGTCGATTTGCCGAAAACGCGTTCCTTTTGCTGCAAATCTCCTGATTGGTGGAGCGAGACTTCATGGTTCAAGGAGCAAATTGCCGCGTGAGCAATTTCATGTGCAAGTAGCCCATACACTTCAGCTGAAGGCAATTCGAAGATGTGCTGGTCGATGTACACAATGTCGCCGCAGAAGTCGGATTCCGGGCAGAAGTCGCTCTCGCGAATGCATCCGAAAATTGGTGACCGGCCGGCAGATTTATCACCATGCTGATCGAGATCCGTGACAACGATTGAAAGCTTCTCATTGCGGTCAATGTCGCATACAGGACCGATCCATGTTTCCACAATCGGAAGAGCTTTGAGTTCTGCTGCGGAGATAAGAAGTTCCGACCAAACTTGCATCTGATTAGAAGATATGGCCTGTGGCAAGCTTTGATCCGCGTACACCTCGACTCGTTGGCTTTCACCAATCGCGCGGCATTCTCCAGGTCTGTGAATCGTACCGGAGTTGCTGAAGTGCGGTAGCAGGAAAACTCGAGGCGACCGTTCCTTTGCGGCTGTTGAAGTTGTCGAAGTCAGGTCGGCGTTGACGAGTCCGTCGCTCGCTGAAAATGTGTCAGTGGTTCGACGGTAGGCTGCGTTAGAAATGTTGGGAAGAAGTTTGGTGTCTTCAGGCTGCAGTTCAAACGCAGCCGTTTTTACAAATTGACGATCTCGGGCAGAACGTGCTCGAGACGACAGGCTGCGAAGTGTTTCTGGCTTCTGGCATTGATGGATGCTTTCGGTCGTGAATCGAGCGACGGCGAGAGAATTGTTGTTCGACGATCCGTCGTTGGAAGACGATAACCGAATTTGATGCCGGGAACCTGACATATCAAGGCTGCCCACGACAATTCGAGTGCCTCGCGGCAGATTGGTCAGCACCGCATTCACGGACGGTGACGGCGTCTTGCCGACCAGGGAAAGTGGTGTCGAGGACGTGCTTTTGGCTGGTGACCCATTGACCGCAGCAATTGCGAGTCCGTGATAGCGGGGCGACTTTGCCGCAGAATGCACGTGAGTTTGCGAAAGTTGTAGAATCAGAGCTGCCGCCAGGAACATTGTTCCCAACAGATAGTCTCCGGTATGCCGCATCATGAAGCACCCCGCCGCTGGCGGCAAACGGTTTGAGTCAACGTGACGCAAATGAGGGAAACCGTGGCTTCCGCCGCTATAGACGAATATCGGCCGAATAATTGGAAAAATTGATTTAATCCATACGGATTGCCTGACAGGAACTGCGTTTAGGGTGGAGTGTCAGACTTTGAGGGGTTCAGCGGCTTGAACGACAACATCCGTTAACTTGATCGCTTGTCTCAAGTTCTGTCAGTTTTTACAGGGATTTCCTTTACAACTTAACCGAGAACGACTGTAGACTGCAACCTGCGGAGCACCGTGCGTGGCAAGCAGGTGCAGAATGTGTCCAACAGATGGTTCACAGTGTCGAACCTGAAGGGGAGTTTTATGCGGCATTTGGCTGGTTCGTTTTGTTCACTTGGTCTTGGATTGTCCGCTCTGTGTCATGCAGTGACGTCAGGTCATGCAGTGATGGCAGATTCGCAACCTCAGCAGCCCGGTTCCGAGGCGCTGGTGTTTCGTACCGTTCATGGGACGGATAGTCATTTTGCGGTGGCGATCAAATCGCTGCACAAAGCAACTTCCATCAATCGACACGTAATTGTTGTTGATACGTCTGCTAGTCAGACAGGACTGTTTCGTGAAAACAGTCTTCAGGTTTTGAAGTCGCTTGCGAGTGTGCTGCCTGCAGATCACCAGGTGCTGGTCATTGCGGCAGATTCGACATTTGAGCCGATGTCAGCGGACTTTGTGTCTCCGGGTTCAGCAGCGTTCACCGCAGCGGTTCAGAAATTGTCCGAACGGACACCGATGGGGGCGACGGATCTTGCAGTGTCGCTCAAAAAAGCTGTTGAGCTTGCCGATACGGACGCTCCGGCTTCCCTGCTGTATATCGGCGATGGCATGAGTTCTGCGAATCTGCTGACATCCAGCGACCTAGCGCAAATTGTCGCAACGATGAATGACGCGGAAGTTTCGTTCCATGCGATGCTGCTGGGGCCAAAGGTTGATACGGAATTGTCCGGCATCCTGGCCAATCAGACGGGTGGCACCAGCCAGCATCCGGATCATGTTTCAGCGGTTGCCGTGGCGAAAGAATTGTCCGCAGCGATTTCGATCGCTCCGGAATTCGTCAGCCATCTGTCATCAAAGAATGCTGATGTTTCGCTGGCTTGCAGCGATAAGATTGCACTCCGTTCTGATCGACACACGGTCGTCTTTGGTCAGGGAACACCGTCTCGCGAATTGACGCTGACAGCCAATGATGCCAGCGGACAGCCATGCAACTGGAAGGCGACTGCATCTGAGAACACTGTCGGTAATGAAGTTCGCGTTCTGTTTGAACGTGCTGCATCCTCAAATGGGTTGAACTCGCCAGTAGTCGGAATCGAAGGTCTGCAGTCGGCGACTTCGGAATTTGCTACATCCGTCAACCGTGCAATTCTGACAGCCAAACAGCTGGCGGAAAGTGGAGATAAATCACGCGCCCTCGACGTCGCGAAACGAGCTGCCAAACTCACCGCGGGCGATATTCGTCTGACGGCAATGGTGGATGAACTCGAAAATTCTCCGGCCCCTCCAGAGCCGGCTTCAGATTTAGCAAATGGCAACGATCTGCTTGGACCTCCCGCACCAGGGGACAGCGAAGTTTTGGATCAGTCGGAAGCAAAGATTCAGGTTCGCACAGAGCAGTTGGTTCAGCAAACAAATGCAGCCATCAGAGAAGCGAAAGAGATTGCGTCGGAGCAGCCTGACTTTTCATTGACTCGTCTGAAGGACATTCTGGAAACGATCAAAGCAGCTCCGGAACTGGCACCAGAAAAACGTGACGAACTTGAACGTCGCATTGTCGAAGCCTACGCCTTTGTGCAGACTCATCGTGAAAAGGTGGCTATCGAACGCCGACAGCAAAGTGAATCCCGAGCTGTACTGGAAGCGGAAAAAAGAAATCTGACTGAAATTCGTTTGGAGGAAGAACGTCTGCAAACACTTGTCAGTCAGGTACGTGGGTTGCTGGATCGAGCATCACATGGTGATACCGCAGCCTACGAACTTGCAGAAGAGGTGTCTCGTACAGCATTGGACATGAAGCCAGGCGATGGAACGGCAACGGCAGCTCTGGTGATGTCCGAAACTCTCGGGCAACTGAGCAAAACCTACCGGCTGAAGAGTCTGCGTCAGGACCGATTCCTGGAGACATTGTACCAGGTAGAACTGTCACACGTTCCGTTCCCTGATGAGCCCCCAGTTATCTATCCACCAGCAGATGTTTGGCGTGCGTTGACTTTGACTCGCAAACGCAAATATGAATCTGTTTCATTGCGTCAGCAGAAAGAATCGGAAAAGTGGCTGGAACGCATGTTGGATGAGCCGGTGAAAAGTTTGAGCTTCCCTGGTGAGAATCCGCTGACCGACATTCTGGAACAGATCAGCAACCACTTCACGACGACTTACGGTGCTGCTGGTGGTGGTGCCGGTGCGGACTACCGCATGACAATTCTGCCTGACGTTGGAGCATTGGATGAAGACTCTGTCGTCCTGCAGGATGTAATGATTAAAGACATCGAACTCGACGGTATCACCCTGCGAAATGCTCTTGCGATCATTCTAAGCCAGACTGATCCTGAGTTAACCTACATGATTCGCAACGAAGTCATGTTCATTACGACCAAGGCTTTTGCTGAAGCCGATGAGCAATTGGCAACGCGTGTCTATCAGGTCGGCGACCTTGTCATTCCACCGATGCAACTGGGCGGTATGGGCGGCGGTATGGGCGGCGGTATGGGCGGCG
>Ga0105046_10007980_pt1 | contig 16641 bp, 11 predicted proteins | sample MAT03_FD_78385 | JGI IMG/M metagenome (GOLD analysis project Ga0105046, IMG submission 78385) | Freshwater microbial communities from Lake Fryxell liftoff mats and glacier meltwater in Antarctica - MAT-03 (megahit assembly) | ecosystem: Environmental > Aquatic > Freshwater > Ice > Liftoff...
AACACTATCTTCTCGTGCGCCAGGATCGTGTGCATATAACACATCATACGCGCTACATTGATGATTGGCCCGCCGTAGAGTTCACTGAACTGACTGATGAAATTTCTCTGCCTGACATCGGATGTAGTCTGCGTTTAGCAGATGTCTATAAGCGTGTGACATGGCCTGAACAATCCTAATACAAAAGAGCGCAGTCTCCTGCGCCCTTTGTGATTCCTACCATGTCAACAGGGTTGGAGGTGTTTCGTCAGCAGGTGGACCAGCCGACCAGATGTCCTCCAACCATTCCAGAAGCTGCTTGATGACACCCGGCGTCAGGCGCACTGCTGCCTCAAAGTTGTGCGGTGAGAAGGCATAAAAATTGGTGAAGTATTTGCGAGCAATGCAAATCACATAATCATTGCTCCAGCGAGTTTGCCCCCACAGGAACGCCAGCCCGCCTTCTTCGCGCTTCATGAGTTCCAACCAGCGCGTGCGATCCAACTCGCTCAACTCATTCATCGAGAAGCGCAGGGTTAGCATTGAGCCGAGGGTGAATGACATCTGAATCACCTTTGTTGATATATCTCCGTCGAACGTCAGGCTGGCCGATCCATCCTGCGATGACAGAGTCGCCACGCGCCGTCCAGAGTGTGAGCCCAACGTACGAAACTTGACCATCGACATCATCGGCATGGTGGGAAAACGCTTGGCAAGCTCTGCATCGAGATCAATATCGCCGTTAAAGAACTGCTGAAGCGTCCAGGGCGCATCATCATCGCGGCCTGTCATTGTGCTCTCAGGTCGATTTGCCAGCGACTGTGAGTCGAGCACTTTGGGTTCAGGGCGTGCAGAGGGCGCAATCACCACCTGCCGCAAGTTGTCGATGGAGGAGCCTTCTGGCAAAGGGGCGACAGAGAGAGGACTGTCGGAGGGTGGGAACTGGTCTGTGCTCTGCGAGCGATCAATGTCCAGAGCGGCTGAGAGCGTATCATGCTGGAATCGCTGCACCATCCGACGCAAGGTGGCCGAACGGGAAAGAATCGTCGCGTCTTGAGGATCACCGCTTTCAGACGTCGGCAAAGAGGAATCATCATTGGAATAGGGAGGTGTAGGTTGTGGTGTGTCAGGCATCAGATGATCCTCGTCATGTTTTAAGCTTATTATAATGTCTTTTTGTGCGGCCTCTGCGAGAGGACTTAGGTCTCACTTTTTCTTTTATAGGTTGTGTGCATTATCCTTCTGGTATGGTGAACATTGAGCATTGGAGAACAGTTATGAATCGCTTAAAGGACGAGACGAGTCCGTATCTGCTTCAGCATAAAGACAATCCTGTCGATTGGTATGCCTGGGGCGATGACGCCTTCCAGCGGGCCAAAGCCGAGAACAAACCGGTTCTCCTGAGCATCGGTTACAGCGCGTGTCACTGGTGCCATGTCATGGCGCATGAGAGCTTTGAAGACGCGGAAACGGCGGCACTCATGAATCGCTATTTCATCAGTATCAAGGTGGATCGCGAAGAGCGCCCCGATGTTGATGATATTTATATGCAGGCTGTCATGGCGATGACGCAAGGGCACGGTGGATGGCCGCTCAATGTGTTCCTCACGCCGGAAGGTCGGCCCTTTTATGGGGGCACGTACTTCCCGCCGCAAAGCCGTTATGGGATGCCTGCCTGGAAAGATTTGCTGGTGGGCGTGCACGAGGCGTTTGAAAATCGGCGCGAGGAGATCGATGCCAACGCCGCAGAGCTTGTCGAGTCCTTGGATCGCTCGGTGCTTGGGGAGCCCACCGAGGATATGGGCCTGAATGCCAATCTGCTCAATGCGGCGGCTGTAAATCTGCGCAGCCACTTTGATAAGCAATACGGGGGCTTTGGTGGCGCACCGAAATTCCCCAATCCGATGAGTCTGGAATTCCTGCTGCGTACCTATCAGCGCACACAGCACGCCGAGACGCTGCATGTTGTCACCTATACGCTGGATAAAATGGCGAAGGGTGGCATTTACGATCAAATTGGCGGCGGCTTTCATCGCTACAGTGTGGATGCCACCTGGCTTGTGCCGCACTTTGAGAAGATGCTCTATGACAATGCCCAACTCAGCCGCCTGTATCTGCATGCATGGCAGGTCACGGGCAATGATTTTTATCGCCAGATTGCCGAAGATGTCTATGACTACATTCTGCGCGAGATGACATCCCCGCAGGGTGGGTTCTACAGTGCCACCGATGCCGACAGCGAAGGTGTAGAGGGCAAATTCTTCGTGTGGACCATCGATGAGATGCGGGCTGTGCTCGCTCCATTGACCGATGATCTGCCCAATGCCGTTGAGATCGCGATTGAATACTGGGGCATGACAACGGGTGGCAACTTTGAAGGCCATAACATTCTCTATGTGCCCAATGATGACGCCACTGTCGCCAAACGTCTTGGCCTGTCGGTTGACGATTTACATGCCGCTCTCAACAACATCGAAGATCGTCTGTATGCCAATCGCACCCAGCGCATTGCCCCCGGCCTGGATGACAAGATTTTGACAGCCTGGAATGGCATGATGCTGGCGAGTCTTGCCGAAGCAGCCCGTGTGCTGGATCGACCCGATTACCTGACAGCCGCCGAACGGGCTGGAACATTCCTGCTTGATACGATGATGACGCCACAAGGCCGCCTGCATCGTACCTATAAGGATGGGCGAGCGCGTATCAATGCCGTGCTGGAAGATTATGCCCACATGATTGATGCACTGCTGGAATTGTATCAATCGACGTTCATCGAAAAATGGTTTGTCGCCGCGCAAACGCTGGCTGATGCTGTCCTCGAACACTTTGCCGCTAACGATTACGGCTTCTTTGATACGAGCGACGATCATGAGAAGCTGATTGTGAGACCGCGCTCACTGCAAGACAACGCGACTCCGTCAGGCAATTCGATGATGTCGAAGCAGCTCTCACGCTTATCGGCCTATACCGGAGAGGGGCGCTATGATGATGCGGCCCGTTCTGCGCTCAAGCCCATGATTCAGGCCATGCGAATGGTTCCGCAGGCATTCGGGGAAGCCCTCAATGCCGCTGATAATCTAAGCAGTGGCCTCCTTGAAGTCGCGCTCCTGGGCAACCCCACGCACGCCGAGATGAAATCGATTCTCCAGACGCTGCGCCGCGCCTATCGTCCCGCCCTGATTACGGCCCTCAGCCGCCAGGATGCCGATGAGAACGCGACGATTCCGCTGCTGCGTCAGCGCACAATTCGTAATGAGCAGCCCACCGTGTATGTGTGCCGCAACTTTGCCTGCGCCCGCCCCGTGAATACCGCCCAGGAGATGGAGGGCTTATTACAGGGCTAGAGGACGCCATCAATTATTGATGGATTCAATCACCCATATACAGACCATTGCGATATTAGTGTGTAGGGACGCGCTTCTGCGCATAGGCATTAAGCGAAGGGATTTGGGCTCATTTTGGAGCGATTACATCGGTTCATCGCATGCCAATCGCCATCCGCCAGGGACTCAAAGTCCCTGTCTCCCTGGTTGCGAGGCTCAAAGCCTCGCTCACAAACGCGGGTCATCGGCGGGGTTTTGAACCCCGCAACAGGCCAGGCAGGGGTTTTCAACCCCTGACGACAGGGCAAAACACGCTAAAACGGGATATTTTCTCTTAGCTTAATGCCTATGCGCTTCTGCGCGTCCGCCCCATTTTGGCTTCTAAAGCTGTGCGGATCATTGGGCATAATCTTCATACGGACGCGCAGAAGCGCGTCCCTACACCCCCTCAATTTAAACCCTACACCTCAATTGTGTAGTTCAACTCGACCTTATCGCCTGTTTTGCCGCGAAAGCCCCAATTCGATTTGGGCGCTTCCAGGATTGCGATCTCAATATCTTGAAGCGAAAGCCCCAACTCTGCATGAATACGCGCGAACAACAGGCGAATGAGATGTTTCTTGGCCTCAACGCTGCGGCCTTCGATCATCATCAACTCGATGATGATGTACTGCTCTGTGCGGCCTTCCGGCATATAAAAATCATCAGGCTCAAGGGGAAAGAAGCGATGAGCGCGTTTATTGGCCGGGAATTTGAGGGCCTCCATCACGCAGCCATGAATGACATCGGATAATTCCGCTTTGATGGGATTCAAGTGGTCTTTCAGGCCATAAATTTTGATCTGCGCCATAAGAGGTTTGGCTCCTGAGTCGGTTGGGCTGTACGGCAAGAGGGGGATTTTACCGCCTGTCATCCTCTTAAACGACGTGTGGGATTTTGATTTAAAGCAATATTTTATATAGACATGTATGATTCTTAAGACAATAACCCCAACTTTTTGACTATTATTTCCATGCTAGAATAACAACAAATCCCGACGACAAAGGCTGTTTAAGATGCGGTTTCCCCGTCTCTCGCGCGAGAATGCTCTGGCGCTGCTTATTTTTGCGGCCCTTGTCCTCCTTACGATTGCCTCCGGTGCAGAGGGGCGTCCCCTCATTTATCAAGGTTTCTAATGCCGATTCTGCTGAGGACTTTACGGAGTCTTGTCGCACTTACATCTCTGCTGCTGTGCATGATGGCTGTCAATCTCATTCTGTATCCACAGATCAACGTTGGGGCATGGGAGACACGCCTTGAGATGTCCTTTAACTCGCTCATAACGCCCTGTTTTGATGCCTCATGGCAGATGGACAGAGTCGCAAATAGTTCCTTCGATGAAAAGAATATTGCGGCCACAGGCACACAGAACACCTGTGAAAGTAAAACCCATCGGCCTCAATTTGTTGTCTCTTTTCCTGATTACACCTCCCACACCTATGATCGGGCGTCGGTCTGGACGCTCATCACCTCTCGATTTGCCGTTGCCCTTCTCGGTATCTCCCTGCTGGCGCTCACATTTGCCATCTCTATGCGGGGCGCAGCGCTTCTTGCCCTATTCACTCTGGGTGGCATCTGGGCCTGGATCATAGGGGGTATGCCGCTTTTGAGTGTGCAGCAGCCTCCCTTTGTGGAATTCACATCTTTTGCGAAGGTTGTGTTTGGGGCGCTGGTTGTGCCGTCTCTCTATTGGCTCACCCCTTCGCATCGACGTGTGGCGCTGCTGTGTGCCATCAGTGTTTTATACCTGTATATCAGCAATGTGTCGTTTGAATATCTCCTGCTGCTGGCTCTCCTCATTGCCATGACATGGGCGGTTTTGCCACATCCCGCCGCTAAAAAAGCGCCTTTATCGCCTGTGATGATTCGCATCATCACCTTGATGCTGACCGCCTTTAGCATTGGGTTAGGGATTATGATTCCCATCCCGCGCACCCGCCCTCCCTATGAAATGATTCTACTCATCAGCGCTCTGTGTGGGGCAGCGGCTCTGATGCTGTTCTGGACCGAAAGAACGCTCCGCCATGTGGTGAGCCAGCACTTGTCATCTCTCCCTGTGGCAGGCATTGGCGTGTCGGTGGTGCTTCTTTTTCTGCCCAATGCATTTGCCGTACAGCTTGGTGAAAGTGTGACATGGTTCCTCTTTCTCGTGAGCGCGATGGGCTTATGCGGTGTGCTGTGCGGCCTGATTCGCTATCGAGCATCGCAGGCGCAGCGGCGTTTCATTTGCACATGTGCGATTTTCATCCTCATAATCCTCTTCCTCACATTTAAATGGCCCGCCTACCCCGATCCTTTTGTGGTGTTGGGTTTTTCCTATATGGCGTTTCGCCTGCTGCATGTCCTGCTAGAGGTGCGGCTCAATCGCGAGATGCCGATTGGCTCATTGAGTGAGTGGGGCCTTTATATTCTTTTCTTTCCGTCGCAGGCGGTGGGCCCAATTGATCGCTGGCCGCGTTTTCTCTCGGATCTTAAAGAGGAGAAAACATTTTCCTGGGGGCAGATCTCGGCGGGCTGGCAGCGCATCCTATGGGGGGCGGTCAAAAAATTTATCCTGGCGAACATTCTATTCGGGTCTATGTATCCGGGGCAGGTCGCTTTAGAGGCGACGCCACCTCTCTATGCCTGGTTGCAGTTGTACGTTTACGCGATCTCTCTCTACTGCGATTTCTCAGGCTTTGTCGATATTGCCATCGGTACCGCCCAACTTCTGGGATTTCATCTGCCTGAGAATTTTGATCGACCCTATACCAGAGGCAGCATTGCCCAGTTCTGGCAGTCATGGCATATTACACTCTCTAGCTGGCTGCGGATTTATATCTTTTTGCCCTTCAGCCGCGCCCTGCTGCGCACCCGCCTCAAGCGCTTTCCGCTGCTGATTGTGCTCATCGCCAATGTTGTCACTATGAGTCTGATTGGCCTCTGGCATGGCCTGACGTGGAACTTTCTCGCGTGGGGCCTGTGGCACGCTGTCGGCCTCTTCATCCATAAAGTCTTTTCGGATCGCACACGCCGCACACAGATGGCCTGGAAAAACACCTGGCGGGCACAGGCCTTTCACGTTTTCAGCGTCCTATTGACCTTTCATTTTGTTCTGCTTGGATGGGTCTTCTTTTCTCTGCCCACATTTGAAGACAGCCTGCGCTATTTTGCCTTGCTAATTGGAGTCCACCTCTGATGTCGAATCCTCAACAGCCGACTCCTAAAGCCCATGATTGGCATGTGATGCGAGCATTCATCAAAGCTTTGATTCTCTATGTGCTTTTCAATGGGTGTTATCTCATCACGCAACCGGTGCAAAACGGCCTCTTGCCAACCCTGTACAACGGTCTTGTGCCGGGGCGTGTGCGCTTTGAGGGTGCGGCAGAGTTTAATCTTCATCGCATTCTGGACGATCACATTATTCGTCAGGCCACAGCCGACACCTACAACATTGTCTTCCTGGGCAGCTCAGAGATGTGGGGCAATCGATCCCAGTCCGATATTGCCGTGCCGAACGTGATGGATGGCTATGGGCTGAGTACGGTGGAGGGCCGCCCGGTGCGCGTCTATAATCTTGGTCTCCCGCTGCCGGATGCCTTTAAGGATTTGATACTGGCTCAATTCCTCTCTGAGCAGCACATCCCCATTGATTTGATCATCATCCCCTATAATTATCGCTCGTTTGCATGGCCCAAAATTCATGGGCTCGTGAACTACAACCCCACCTATGCTCGCTACATCGTGGATCTCTATGACCTCGATGGCCCAGTGCTGCTCGCTAAGAATGCCCCTATCGAGGGCTCACTGTGGGGGGATCGCGAAACTCTCAGGCGCTGGTTGATTGGTCAGTCGCTGTTTCCCCAGTGGCTGTTTGCCCACCGTGATTTAGAGCGAACCGCGCCTCAATCGCTGACAGAACTCACCGATCTGACTGTGTTGGAGGCCAATACCCGCGTAGGGATCATTCCAGCGCTGTCACAGTTCAGCCAGAGCACTCACATTCCGCTTCTGCTGATGGCGTCTCCGGCCCCATTTCGTAAAAATGTTTTTCGCGATTGGTTGGTTGAACAGAGCGATGAGAATCGCCTGCCGCTGTTAGACTGTTCACAGGTCTTCACCACAGCCTCTGCCTATGAAGATAAAATGCATATGATGCCAGAGGTTCAAGTGCCGCTGGCCCGTATTTTGGCCCGCAGGTTTAGCGATGCGAGTCTCGCGGAGGCGGCCCCTGGTCTGCCGCTGCACGCAGCGACCACTTTAGAGCCTGCGGCGGGATCGTGTGTATTTTATCCCGTGCCCGCCCCCATTGAATAGGCTGCGAGAGAACATGTTTTTTCCTCACCTGCAATCCCTCTTCCACTGCGCGGGAGAGGGGTGCGGAACGGTCCAGAAACGCCCCTCCTTGCGGAGCGGGGAGGGGTTAAAACCAGGCCTCTCAGTTCAAAATGCAAACATGTCCTGCTCCCCTCTCCTATGGAGAGGGGCCGGGGGTGAGGTCTCTAAGCCTTTATCGTCCGAAGCGAAAAATCTCGGTATCCGGATTGGGCTGGCCCAGGATCAAATCGCGCAGAATTTCGGCGGCCACGAGGCTGTAGGTGATGCCATTCCCGCCGTAGCCCAGGGCGAAATAGGTGTTGGGCTCATCCGGGCCTGCACCAATATAGGCCAGCCCATCTTTTGTTTCCCCGAACGTGCCCGCCCATGCATACGCCACATCAAGATCGATCAACGGAAACAGGGTGCGAAAGCGCTCTTGCAGAGTTTTGACCTTGTGCGGAAGGCGCTGTGTGCGGGGATTGATGCCATCAAAGGGGTCATCTTCGCCGCCCATCAGGATACGGCCATCCTCAGTCGTGCGCAGATAGATATAGGGATGGGCTGACTCCCAGATCAAACATTGATCTTCGCCCCAACCAGGATAGGCGTCCATCGGCTCACTGACAAAGGCGTAGCTGCTGCTAAATGTCATCACAGACTCTTTAAGATAATCTTGAGATTCATAGCCTGCTGCGAAGATTACCTTTTTGGCGTGAATGGTGACATTGCGATCTGTGGTCAGTGTGACGCCCTGTGGCGCGTAATCGATCTTTGTCACGGTGGTGCGATCATACACACACAGCCCGCCCTCGACACATTTTGTGAGCAGGACATGAGTCAAGCGAAAAGGATCAAGTTGGGCGGCGGTGTACGAGAGCAGGGCGGCAGAATATTTAAAGGTAAAACGGGCGGCAATATCGGCCTCGCTGAGAAAATCGACCTCAATGCCGATGGCCTGGCGGGCAGCATGTTCGCGTTTGAGAAGATCGACATCATCCTCTGTTGAGGCCAGATAGAGACTCTTTTTGCGCTTGAAACTGCATTCTACGCCTAATTTTTGCACCAAAGCTTCAATTTTGAGGATCGCATCGCGGCACAGGAGATAACTGCGCTCGGCGTGATCTTTGCCGACCATGTCGATCAGATCGACCAGCGGGGTATCGACCTCATATTGCAGCAGGGCGGTGCTGACGCTGGTGCTGCCCGCCGCCGCTTCGCGCTTATCGAGCACAATGGCATTCACCCCCGCCTCAAGCAGATGATAGGCGATGAGTGCGCCTGTGATTCCAGCGCCAATAATCACAACATCACACCGGGTATCCTGTTTCAACGCAGGATATGTATTCAACAGACCATCTTTAATCGGCCAGAACGCCTCACCAGAACGTAAATCCATACCAGTAACGACCCTTTATCAGGCGAACTCATCCTGGCTCATCATATAGCCGGGCTGTGAACAGACTCTTATCCTTCGGTGAGGGATAGGTGAAGAGGGGAACCCTCTCGCATTGGGCCTGTTGGAGTCCCGAAATCGACCCAAAAGAGTTTAAAATCCCCTCTTGCACCTCACGTCACGTCAGGTTGTAGACTGTTTTGAGGAGGGATGATCGATGAACAACGCCGCCCAAACGTACAGTGTTGGAGAGTTTGCAAAGATCGCAGGTGTAACCGTGCGGGCTTTGCATTTCTATGATGAGGTGGGCCTGCTCAAGCCGATTCGTCAGCGTCACAACCGCCGTCGCCAGTATCGGCAGCTTGATTTGCTGCGTTTGCAGCAGATTGTCACGCTGCGAACGCTCGGATTCAGTTTGAGTGAGATCGAAACGCTGCTGACACACCCTGAATACGACATTGCGGAGGCGCTCAAAGCCCAGAAGAGCGCCGTTGATGCCCAGATCACCCAGTTGCAGCAGGTCTCTTAGGCCCTGTCACTCACAATGGAGCGCCTGCAACAAACGCTGGAGATCGATTGGACACAGGTCACGACGATCATTCGCAGTCTGACCGATACGGATAAAAGCGATTGGCTCAAACAGTTTTATCCGACGGAATGGTGCAAATGCCACCTGGCAATACCCCGTTTTTATGAACATGTTCCAGATTACTGTGGGCGATTACATGGTGATGGAAGGTCTCGCGGAGTCATTTGCTGCCGAATTGTATGGCACAAACACCGTTGGCCCCTGGGTGATCGGCTTCAGCGAAGAGACTATGGAAAAGGCGATTGCTGCTTTCCGTCCCGCTCTCAACGTGACAGGGTTCGGAACACTGCGCAAATACATCTTTGGGGATGCTGAGTTGGGCGTGCCGCTGTTTGCTGGTTACGCACTTGGCTATAAGGTTGTGCAAGCTTATCTCGCCAAAACGGGCAAATCGGTGGTGGAGGCCACATTTGTTGAGCCTGCCACATTGATTGATGAGTCGGGGGTGTTTGGGGAGTAGGATATAACTAATTTGGCGTTTGAGATGGGATTGTCGTAGAGGGCACGATGCATACCTCCGGTGGCTTCGCTCGTGCCCCTACGCGCCTATTTTAATATTCGTTTTATGAGGTTGGCGAGCGAGGCATGCCTCGCCCCTACACGCCAATGTGTGTTGGTTTCATGCAAAAAATGTATGGCCTGTCCTCACCGTACCGTATACTCGCCCGCAAAGGCCCAATTCGCCCCGGCATTGGCCCCTGTGGCAGGCAAAGGTGCGCCGCTGGCATCGAGCAGCATGACCTCAACGCGATACAGGCCAGAGGGTGTATCAGGATTGAGATTCAAATCATACGGAATTTCGTAAAGTTGACCTGTCTGCCACCTTGCCAGCGGATACTGATGCAGCACATCCACGCCGCGCTCTAATGCTCCGCCCCACACGTCGCCCATTGTATCCACCAGGCGCACCCGTAGAGTCATGTTTTGCAGCGATTGCAGCGCTTCAAAATAGAGAGTCGCCTGTACCCAATTCGAGGGCGGATGGAGGCGGGTTTCGCGGGCGGGGCCGCTGGTGACAGGCATCGTATAGTCGCGCAAACGCAGCACGTCGCCAAACTGCACATCCAGCGCGACAGCGTTATCAGGGAGTGCCGTGAGGGTAGGATGCCGATCATACAGCTTGACTTGAATCGCAGTGGGGAATACCTCAGTGCTAAGAGTGCCCTTTGTTTGCATCCAGTCCTCGGCGCGATTGGCGGGGTCTGTGCCCTCCACCTGATAGCGCACCAACCACACGCGCTCTGCACCCTCAATCAGCGGAAAAATGGCGTTCAGGTCGCTGTCTGCTGTGACGGATTCAAAGAGCCCATGCACAGGCAGGCCGCTGTCATCGTGATAATCGAAGGCCTTCACGCCCCAATGTGGGATCATGATGATGACATCCCCAGGCTGCTGATAGGTGGCGATAAATTGGGCGGCTCCTCGCCAATCATCGTAAATATTGCGTCCCAGATTCTGCACGAGGCCCACAAACGATACCATCACAAGAGAGAGAAGAATCGCGCCGCCGATGGATCGCCACAGCCACTGTAGGGGCGCAGCACGCTGCGCCCTGTTGAGACATTCTGTGATAAGAACGGCGATGATCCCGATGAGAAGTGGCACAAATGGCACAGCATAGCGCGGGCGATACACCGATGAGCCAATCGCCAAGGCCAGCACGCCCGCTGTGCCCATGCCACACACAAGAAGCATGATCCAAAAGGAATCATGCTGATTCTCTTGCTGTGTTGATAGGACATCGCTTTGCTGATGTTTGGTCTTTTGAGACAGGCGGTAAAGAGTCCATATAGCGCCGCCAAGCAAAGCCGCCATCAACACGAGGCCGCCAAGCAAGGAGGGCATCACAGCCCGATGCGTGAGCATGGCTGCGAGAAGCTGCCCCGGCATCTCTGCACGATTGATCACGCCGCCTGCCTGCGCCCCCAGAGAGCCGCCGCTGAGAAATCGCTGCAACATCGGCAGACCGAACGGAATAAAGAGCAAAGCGGCCAGCGCCAAACTGACAAGAGCACTCAACGCTGGTTTGCCTGCCAATCGCCCGCGTAACATCTGCGCAGCGATCACAAGCAGGGCCGCGCCCCATAAAAACACCCCGTAGAGATGCGTCATGAGGGCCGCGCCACACACAAGCCCCAGCGCAAGGCCTGTTCCAACTTTCGGTTGCCTCACCAATCGGACTAAAACCCATGTGCCGAGTGTGACCCACAGCGCCATCACGGTATACATGCGGATGGTATACAGACTGTAGAGCAGCAGCGGTGCAATAAGCCACAAGGTCAACGCAAGAAAAGCGGCCCGCCGTGAGTGCTGACGCAAAAGAGCCCACAACAACGCGCCTGTGAGAATTTCCGCCGCGATGTTGAAAAATCGCAGCGCCAAAAGCGAATCGCCCGCAATGCCGATCCAGCTCTTGAGAAGAAGGAAATACAGGGGTGGATGCACATCAAGTTCCTGGCGGCGCAGGCCATCGATCAAGGTCGGGACATCATAGCGGGTGAGGACAAGCGCGACTCCGTCGTCGCCCTCCAGCCCGTGAATATCATGCAGCGCAGCACGAAGTCCAAACCCCATACACAGAATGAGACACGGCCCGATGATCGCTAAAAACACGGATGACCACTTCATAACGTTGAGTATTCCCCTACCTTGATGTTTGGAGCCTCTAAAAGACGTGAATTTCTGTAAAATAGTCAATCTTGCTTCTTTTTGATCAAAATTCGCTTTATTATAGGGGTTATACTCAAACATTTCGGGTCTATTAAACCAATACCACTGAGATTCTAACGGGTATTGGTTATAATTGGCTCAGGATGTCTACATCATTTAAGGATGGGATTATGCCCTCGAGCGAACATCCCAAGCAAAAAGGCCCGCAAAATACGCCACCGACACCCCCGCGTGACGAATGGCGTCGTTGGATCTGGCCGGGTTTGCTTGCAATGTTTTTATTGATTGTCGTCGTTGTGGGAACGGGCATGAATTCTCGTCTCAATGCTGACAATACCGCGATTGAAGTTCCTTATTCTCTGGTTCGTAACAATGCTGCTGCGAATCTGAAGCAGATTGCCATTGCCAGTGATGGCTTATCGGCAAAAGGTGAATTCCGCAGTGCCGTCCCCTATACCAAAGAAGGTGAAACAACCGAACAGAGTGTGACGAAATTCCGCACCAATCTGCCGTTCTATTCATCAGTGGTGTTGGAAGAAATTCTGCGCGAGCAGAATCCGAGCGCTCTTGTCGAGGCTTCTAACCCTGAATCAGGCTCGATTGTTGTTTTCCTTTTGCAGTATGTGCCGCTGCTGCTGATGGTCGGTCTTTTATTCTGGCTTGTTCGCCGTGCTCAGGGCCAGATGACAGGCGTCTTTGGGTTCGGCAAGTCGCAGGCACGCGAATATGATATGGAACGTCCGCAAATCACATTTGCCGATGTTGCCGGTCAGGATGCTGCCAAAGGTGAGCTTGTTGAAATTGTTGATTTCTTGCGCAATCCCGATAAATACCTGAGTATGGGTGCGCGTGTGCCGCGTGGTGTGCTGCTTGTAGGCCCGCCTGGAACGGGTAAGACGCTTATGGCGCGTGCTGTGGCCGGAGAAGCCAACTGCTCGTTTTACAGCATTGCGGCCTCAGAATTTGTTGAGATGTTCGTGGGTGTGGGCGCGTCCCGTGTGCGCGATCTTTTTAATCGCGCCAAAGAAAACGCCCCAAGTATTGTTTTCATCGATGAAATCGATGCGGTGGGACGTCAGCGCGGTGCTGGCATGGGTGGCGGCAACGATGAGCGTGAACAAACACTCAATCAGATGCTGGCCGAGCTGGATGGCTTTGAGCAAGGCGCGACGGTTATTGTGATGGCCGCGACCAATCGCCCCGATGTGCTTGATCCGGCGCTGCTGCGTCCTGGTCGCTTTGATCGTCAGGTGACGGTTGATCTGCCAGATCGCAAAGGTCGTCTGGATGTCCTGAAGATTCACACGCGCGGTAAACCCATGGACCCCGGTGTACAGCTCGAAGACATCGCGAGTGCCACAGTCGGCTTCTCTGGCGCTGATCTCTCGAATCTTGCGAATGAAGCGGCTCTTACAGCGGCTCGCAAGAATCGCAAGAAGATTACCAAAGAAGATTTCAGCATGGCCTTCGAGCGTATCATCCTCGGTACGGAGCGTCCGCCGCTATCCAATCAGGAAGAGCGCCGCGTCGTCGCCTATCACGAGGCGGGTCATGCTGTTGTGGCGATGCTCACCCCAGGCGCGGATCGCGTCCTGAAGGTGACAATTACTCCGCGTGGTCAGGCGCTTGGTATTACGGCCTTTATGCCTGAAGATGATCGCCGCAATTACTCGCGCCGCTATCTTGAAGCGACAATGGCTGTCGCGCTCGGTGGACGTATTGCGGAAGAAATTGTCTTCCATGATGTGACCACAGGCGCGAGCAACGATCTGCGCCGTGTAACTGATCTGGCACGCCGTATGGTGGCACAGTTCGGTATGAGCCACGAGATCGGGCCGCTGAACTTCGGTGAGAATGATTCGCAGCCCTTCCTGGGTTACAGCATGACGCAGAGTCGCAATTACAGCGAAGAAACGTCTGCACGCATCGATACGGAAGTGCGCAAGATTGTCGAGGCCATTTTCAAACGCACGAAAGAACACGTTGTGGCGAACAGAGACAGACTGGATGCTCTGGCGAATGCCTTGCTGGATCATGAAGTCCTGGAGCGCGATGAGGTCCTGGAAATTATGGGCTTCTTCGACAATAAGCCGCTTGATACGCCCGAAGAGGTTCCTTCTCCTGGCTCGGACCTGGGCCTTTTCACCGGGGGCACGAGTGCAACGGAGCCATCAGGCGATTAGTTAGGGCGCAATTCAGTAAAGCATTTTAGAGGGGCATGGGCGGATAATCTCGCTCATGCCCCTCTTTATTGTCTGAAAATCTCTCGACAAATCTGCCGTAACCTATCGAAACGAGGATCATTCACCAAAATTATGGGTGTGTAGGGGCACGAGCGAAGCCACCGTAGGTATGCATCGTGCCCCTACACGTTCCCTTTTTATAGCCATCCTTTATAAAATTGCATGGTCGCGCCTCTACCCCTTAAGGCGACTATTCGTCTCCGTTGGCGTGCGGCTTGAAGATCGCTGTGATCTCCTGCTGCATGTTCGTGGGCACGCGATCATAATGCGAGAAGGTCATCGTATAGACGCCGCGCCCGCCTGTCTTTGAGCGTAGATCGTTGCCATAGCGCAGCATCTCGGACATCGGCACAAAGGCACGCACTACGCTCTTGTTATTCTGGTTGTCCATGCCCTGCACATGCCCGCGCCGTGTGTTGAGATCACTTATGATGTCGCCCATCATGGGTTCAGGCACGGTAATGCTCACATCCATAATGGGCTCGAGCAGGACAGGAGTGGCGCTCTGGAAGGCCTCTTTGAAGGCCTCGCGTCCGGCAACCTGAAACGCGATGTCTTTTGAGTCAACCGGATGCATCTTGCCATCGTAGACGACGACTTTCACCCCGGTCACAGGATAGCCCGCGATCACGCCGCCATCCAGCACGCCGCGAATCCCTTTCTCTGCTGAAGAGATGAATTGAGCCGTGATCGCGCCCCCCACCACCTTTGACTCGAAGGAAAATTCTTCGCCCTGAGCGGGCACAACGCGCAAACTCACCTCGCCAAACTGCCCGGCCCCGCCTGACTGCTTCTTGTGGCGATAGGTGGCTTCTTTCTCTTTGGTCACGGTTTCGCGATAAGGTACGCGCGGCAGCTCCGTGTCGATGCCGACACCTAGAGCCTCAGCCCGTTTGAGCGCGACCTGCAAGTGAATCTCGCCCACGCCTTCCAATACAACCTGTTTCGTCGCGGCATCTTGCCGCCAGCGCAGCGTCGGATCAGCCTCACACACCTGCGTCAGGATAACGCCCATTTTGGCGCTGTCGGCCTGTGTGCGCGGCTTGAGAGCGACGCTGTAAAGGGGCTCAGGGAACTCAGGCTTTTGGACCTCAAAGGATTGATCGCGATCAGCCAATGTGTTGCCGGTGTGTGTTTCGGTCAGTTTGGCAACCACCCCAATATCGCCTGCATGAAATTTGGTGACAGGAATCTGCTCTTTGCCACGCAGCGTAAAGAGCGTCGAAAAGCGCTCCTCTTTGCCGTTGGAGGTGTTGTAATTGCGGCTGTCTGCCGTGATGACACCGGAAAAAATGCGGAAAAAATTCAGCGTTCCCACAAATCGATCCGTAGTCGTTTTGAAGACATAGGCAGCGAGGGGCGCTTCGTCCTTCTGGGGAGGACGCAAAAATTCGCGTATTTCCTCACCATCTCGCATGATCGCTACGCGCCGTTCGGTGGGCGGCGAGACATAGACACTCATCGCTTCCAAAACGGGCACAATCCCGATATTTTGCGTGGCCGAGGTGACGAAAACAGGCACGATATTGAGCAGGTGGGAACGGGAGGCCGCCCGCATGCCCTCACGGATTTCTTCGAGCGAGAGTGAGCCCTCATCGAAGTATTTTTGCATCAGCGCATCATCCGATTCGGCGGCGGCCTCCATCATGTCGGTATGCGCGGCGGTGGTGATCAATTCCATATCTTTGGACAGATCGGAGCGCTCTGCGCCTGCGCCATAGTAGGCCTTTTGCGTCAACGCATTGATGACGCCTTTAAAATTTTCTTCCTGGCCGATGGGCATCGTAACGGGAACGAATTTGTATTTGGGGAAGGTACTGCGCAGCTGATCGAGCGTGCTTTCATAATCGGCATTCTCACGGTCAATTTTGTTGATGATGACGATGATGGGCTGCTGGTACGCTCGTGCGTAATCCCAGGCGATTTCTGTGCCGACTTCAACACCTGAGACAGCATCCACTACCACAACGACGGCATCAGCCACGCGGATGGCATTCTTCATCTCACCCTGAAAGTCTGTGTAGCCGGGCGCATCTAAGACATTAATTTTGTGCTCGTTAAATTCCAGTGGGATGAGGCTGGTGGAGAGGGAGAGACCGCGTGCTT
>Ga0105046_10007981_pt1 | contig 16639 bp, 17 predicted proteins | sample MAT03_FD_78385 | JGI IMG/M metagenome (GOLD analysis project Ga0105046, IMG submission 78385) | Freshwater microbial communities from Lake Fryxell liftoff mats and glacier meltwater in Antarctica - MAT-03 (megahit assembly) | ecosystem: Environmental > Aquatic > Freshwater > Ice > Liftoff...
CGTCTGCGACAAGATCGTGCCCGGCCTGCTGATCGGCGCGCTGCATTTCGGCCATCTGCCCTGCGTGTTCGTGCCCGCCGGGCCGATGAGCACCGGTCTGTCGAACACCGCCAAGAGCAAGGTGCGCGAGCAGTTCGCCCAGGGCCTGGTCGGCCGTGATGCTTTGTTGGAAGCCGAGAGCGCCGCCTACCACGGCCCGGGCACCTGCACCTTCTACGGCACGGCCAACAGCAACCAGATGCTGCTGGAGGCGATGGGCCTGCACGTGCCCGGCAGCGCCTTCGTGCATCCGCATGCGTCGCTGCGCGAGGGCCTGACGCGTGAGGCGGTGCGCACCGTGCTGGGCATCGCGCGCGGCGGCGCCGGCGCCTTCACGCCGATCGGCCGCCTGGTCGACGAGCGTGTGATCGTCAACGCGATGGTGGCCCTGCTCGCCACCGGCGGCTCGACCAACCACCTCATCCACTGGGTGGCGGTGGCGCGCGCGGCAGGCATCACCATCGACTGGACCGACTTCGCCGAACTGTCGGCGGCGGTGCCGCTGCTGGCCCGCATCTACCCGAACGGCGCCGCCGACGTCAACCAGTTCCAGGCCGCCGGCGGCCCCGGTTTCGTGCTGCGCGAGCTGATGGACAGCGGCTGCCTCTTCGAGGACGTGGCCACCGTCAGCTCGCGTGGTTATCGTGCCTACACCGAAGTGCCGGGTTTGAGCGACGACCGGCTGCGCTGGAGCGCGCTGCCGCTGGCCAGTGGCGACGAGAGCATCGTGCGCCATGCAGCGGCGCCGTTCTCCGAAAGCGGCGGCCTCAAGCTGCTGCAGGGCAACCTGGGCCGCGCGGTGATCAAGGTGTCGGCGGTGCCGGAAGACCGCCACGTCATCGAAGCTCCGGCGCTGGTGTTCGACGGCCAGGAAGGGCTGCTTGCGGCATTCAACGCCGGTCTGCTGGAACGTGATTTCATCGCCGTGGTGCGTTTCCAGGGCCCGCACGCCAACGGCATGCCTGAACTGCACAAGCTGACGCCGCCGCTGGCCGTGCTGCAGGGCAAGGGCTTCCGCGTCGCGCTGCTGACCGATGGCCGCATGAGCGGGGCTTCGGGGAAGATTCCGGCCGCCATCCACGTCAGCCCGGAGGCGCTGGCCGGCGGGCCGCTGGCCCGGGTGCTGGACGGTGACATCATTCGGCTCGATGCCGTGGCCGGCACGCTGGAGGCGCTGGTCGATGCTGCCACCTGGGCGTCACGCGAATCGGCCACCATCTCCGCCGGGCAGGCCGAGGCCAACGGCCACGACATCGGCCGCGAGCTGTTCGCCGGCATGCGGCGCAACGTGAAGAGTGCTGAAGAAGGAGCCGTGACATGGCTGTGAAACCCAACCCGACGCTGATGAACCCGCTCGAACTGGCCGCCTTCGGCCCGGTGATCCCGGTCATCGTGATCCACCGCGTGAGCGATGCCGTGCCGCTGGCGCGTGCCCTGGTGGCCGGCGGCGTGCGTGTGCTGGAGGTGACGCTGCGCACCCCGGTAGCGCTCGACTGCATGCGCCTGATCGCGCGCGAGGTGGAAGGCGCCATCGTCGGCGCGGGCACCATCCGCTCGGTGGCCGACGCCGAAGCCGCCAAGGACGCGGGCTGCCGTTTCGGCGTCAGCCCCGGCTACCGCACCGACATCGGTCACGCCTGCCGCAACATGGGCCTGCCGCTGCTGCCCGGCGTGGCCACCGCCAGCGAGGTCATGACTGCGAACGACGACGGCTACGATTTCCTGAAGTTTTTCCCGGCCACCGCGGCGGGTGGCATGCCGATGCTGAAGGCGCTGGGCGGACCGTTCCCCGACGTGCTGTTCTGCCCCACCGGCGGCATCACTCCCGAGAGCGCGCCGCAGTTCCTGGCGCTGCCGAACGTGAAGGTCTGCGGTGGCTCCTGGCTGACGCCACAGGACGCGGTGGATGCCGGCGACTGGACGCGCATCACGAAACTGGCGCTGGAGGCGAGCGCCTTGCGCGGCTGAACGCAATGCCTTCGCCGGTGCAGGCGTCTACGGTCTGCGTTTGCGGCAACCGGCAAAGGCCCTGCAGACGCTGGTGAGCGACGTCGTCCCACGCGATGGGCAACTGGTTCCTCGCCTGCAGATAGTGGTGAGTGAAGACGTCCAGGTAGGCCTCCAGCGTTTGCCCGGCGAGGTTCTCGCCCGCCAGGTTCAGGCACAGAGCGGCCACCTCGCTGGTGCAGAAGTGGTCATCGCGGCGTGAGCGGCGAAGCTTGTAAGACGAAATCTGTTCCGGCTGCAGGCTGAGCACCGGCAGATGGTCCAGGCAAGGGCTTCTTCGAAACATCTTGCGTGCCTCGGCCCAGGTGCCGTCCAGCAGGACGAAAAGCGGGCGTTTCCCGGTCTCGGCATGCGCCTGGTCTGTCGGCTGCACGGTGTGCACCACGCGATCGGCGGCCACGTATTCGCCGGGAAAAACGACGTATGGCTGCCACTGCGGATCGCTCAGCAAAGCCGTCAACGCGGGGTCGGTCTCGGTGCGCGCCCAGCCGAAGGCGTAAGTGTCGGTCACCACGTCGGCAATCAGCCAACCCGTGTTGCTGGGCTTCAGCGGCTCGATGTCGGCCATCAGCAAGCACACGCCCGAGCGTGTGGGCACCGACGGGCGCAAGGCGCACATGCAGTGGGTGGGCAGCAGCCGGCAGCCCGCACAACGCTCGCGCTTGAAGCCACCGCGGGCAAGAAACGGCTTGCTGCTGCGTGCCAGCCGGGCGGCACGCAGCAGGGAGACGGCGTGGAGCATGGGGGACTCCGAGGCTGGATCGCGGCAGCCACGGGCCTGATCTGCGGTGAGCCCGGGCCCGCCGCCGTCAGCCGCCACGCACCAGCGCGGCCAACGGATCGCTGCCCAGGCCGTCGGCAACGCCCAGACGGTCAGGCTCGCTGCGGTTCTGGCTGATCTTCCACTTGCCGACGAGCCGTTGCACGGGGATCTCGATGCCGACGATGGCGCGCAGCATCTGCTGCACATAGTCGTCGGGTGCGTCTTCCACCGACCAGGGCGCGCTGCGTCGCGACTCGTGGCGGGCGGTCAGGCCGCCCACCAGCGCGCGCAGCCAGGGCGCGTCGTCCACCACCTGCAACACGCCGTGCACGTGCACCACGGCGTAGTTCCAGGTCGGCACCACCTTGTGGCTATCGGTCTTGCTCGGGTACCAGGACGGCGTGATGTAGGCCTGCGGGCCGCTGAAGATGGCCAGCACCGGTGTGCCCGCCGCGCGCTGCCAGAGCGGGTTGGCGCGTGCCACGTGGCCGCGCAGCCTGCCCTGCGCGCCGTGTAGGCCATCGCCGGGGATGAACTCCAGCGGGATGTGGTCGCCCGTGGGGCCGTCATCGCCCGTGCTCACCAGGGCGGCCAGCGGGTGCGCCGTCATCAGCCCGGTCAGCGCCGTCGGGTCGTGCTGCTCGAAGTGTCTTGGCAAGTACATGGCACGAACCGTCGGGATTTCAGAAGGCGCGCTGGATCAGCTCGACCTTGTAGCCGTCGGGGTCGGTGATGAAGGCGATGACCGTCGTGCCGCCCTTCACCGGGCCGGCCTCGCGGGTGACGTTGCCGCCGCTCGTGCGGATCTTCTCGCAGGCCGCCGCCGCGTCGGGCACGGCGATGGCGATGTGGCCGTAGGCGGTGCCCATGTCGTAGGAACTCACGCCGTGGTTGTAGGTCAGTTCCAGCTCGGCATGTTCCGGGTTCGGGCCGTAACCCAGGAAGGCCAGCGAGTAGTTCTGCGATGGGTTCTCGCTGGTGCGCAGCAGCGTCATGCCCATCACTTCGGTGTAGAAATCGATCGACCTTTGCAGGTCGCCGACGCGCAGCATGGTGTGGAGGAATCTCATGCCTTCGATTGTGCAGGCATCTCGAAGACGAGGCAGGTCGTGGTGGCGTGCGCGTACAGCGTGCCGTCGGGGCCGACCAGCCTGGCCTGCGCGGTGGCGAGCTGCCGGCCGCAGTGGATGACCTCGCCTTCAGCACGCACACGATGCACCTTCGCCGTGATGGCGCGCACCATGTTGATGCCCAGTTAGGCCGTGGTGTAGCCCCGGCCCGCCGGCATCATCGAGTGCACGGCACAGCCGAGCGCGGAGTCGAGCAGGGTAGCGAACCAGCCGCCATGCACCGAACCCATCGGGTTCAGATGCGCTAGGCCCGGCGTGCCGTGGAACACGGCGCGGCCCGGACCGATCTCGATCAGCATGAAGTCCAGCGTGCGGGCGATGTGCGCGTGCGGCAGTTCACCGTTCAGCAGAGCCTGCGGCGCCACGGCGGCCACGCCGCACGGCTGCACGAACCTGAAGCTCAAGCAGGCCAGCCGGGGGGTGGCGCGCCACTTCGAGGTCCATGTCGGCCCGACCGGTCTGAAGGCCACGCAGTATTCGCTGCTGTCCCACGTGGTCAAGCTCGGGCCGGTCGATGCCGGTGAACTGGCCGCCGCGATGCGGCTCGACCCTTCCACGCTGTCGCGCAACCTGCAACCGCTGGTCGTCAAGGGCTGGGTGCACGCGCGGGTGGGGGAAGAAGACGCACGCAGCCGCGTCATCGAAGCCACGTGGCCGGGCGGGCACTGAGCGCCTTGGCTCAGCAGGCCTGGAAACGGGGCCAGCATGCGCTGAGCAAGCGCCTCGGTACGGCAAGGATGGCCGCGCTGCACGCGCTGCTGGACGAATGCATGAGCTTGCTCGATGACACGGAGTCCGGTGATGAGTGACATCAGACGCCCCTTGCGGCCCGTGCTATTCCGCGCCCGCCTAAGCCTCTCAGAGCTCGTGAGGAAATAACTTGGACGTTTGGCCACTTTATTGGATTGGAATGCGATGCAAGGCGCGAAGTGCGCCGTGTGGCGAGCCACACCAGCGATTCGCAACGCCGCAGCGCGCCCAAGGCCAGCGAGTCAAATGTTCAAGCTATTCTGGAACGAGCCCTTATTTCGGAGCGAGCCCTCAGCTGCCCACGCCCGCCAGCACCAGCACGCCGATCACCGCGAACACCAGCGCGGAGATGCGGTGCACCCAGACCAGCGGCACGAACTTCACTGCCTTCTCGCCCAGCAGCACGGCCGGCACGTTGGCCAGCATCATGCCCAGCGTGGTGCCGATCACCACGGCCACCAGCGAGTCGTAGCGGGCTGCCAGCATCACGGTGGCGATCTGCGTCTTGTCACCCATCTCGGCGAGGAAGAACGCCACCACGGTGATGCCGAACACGCCAAGCCGGCCGCTGCCCTGGCCGGAGGCGTCATCGGCCTTGTCGGGCACCAGCATCCAGGCGGCCACGGCCAGGAACGACGCGCCCAGCACCCAGCGCATCCACCCCGGGTCGATCACGCTCGTCAGCCAGGCACCCAGCGCGCCGGCCGCCGCATGGTTGAGCAGGGTGGCGACGAAGATGCCGGCGATGATGGGCAGCGGCTTGCGAAAGCGCGCCGCCAGCAGCAGGGCCAGCAACTGCGTCTTGTCGCCGATCTCTCCCAGCGCCACGACGCCGGTCGACACGGCGAAGGCCTCGAACATCGAGGCCGCGTTCTGCATCAGGTGGCCACCGTGTAGTTCAGCGTCATGCGGCCGCCGTCGACGACGACGATCTCGCCCGTCATGTAGCTCGACGCGTCGCTGAGCAGGAAGGCCGCCACGTCGGCGATCTCGCCCGGCTCGCCGAGCCGCTTCATCGGCGTGCGGCTCATGATGCGCGCGCGCGCTTCGTCGCTCGTCAGCACGGCGCTCTTCGCCAGTTCGGTGGCGATGGTGCCTGGCGCCACGGCGTTGACACGCACGCCCTGGTCGGCCAGCGACAAGGCCATGACGCGCGTCAGCTGGTTGATGCCGCCCTTGCTGACGTTGTAGCTGGCGATGGTCGGAATCGCCAGCGTGCCGTTCACCGAACTCATGTTCACGATGGCGCCGTGGCCGGCCGCCGCCATCACTCGCGCCACCGCCTGGCCGACCAGGAAGGCACCCTTCAGATTGACCGCGATGACAGCGTCCCAGTCGGCCTCGGTGATGTCCAGAAAGGCCGCGGCCTTGAATATGCCGGCGTTGTTGACGAGGCCGTCCACCGTGCCGAACTCGGCCAGGGTGGCGGCCAGCGCGGCGTCCACCTCGCCTTTCAGCGCGACGTTGCAATGCTGGTAGCGCGCGCGGGCACCGCCGGCGCGCAGTTCGGCGGCCAGCGCCTGGCCGGGCGCGTCGGCCATGTCCCAGAGCGCCACGGCGGCGCCGTCACGCACCAGGCGCCGGGCACAGGCCTCGCCGATGCCTTGCGAGCCGCCGGTGATGACCACCACGCGGCCGTCGAGTGCGAAATGAACGCCTTGCTGCATCTGCCGCTCTCCTTGAAGGGAGCGGCAGTTTAGGGCTCATTCAAAAACAGCTCGAACATTCGACTCGCTGGGCTTGGGCGCGCTGCGGCGTTGCGAATCGCGTGTGAGGCTCGCCACACGGCGCACTTCGCGCCTGGCATCGCATCCCGATCCAGCGGCCGAATGTCCAGGTTGTTTCGTCACGAGCCCTTGGCGGCGGTCAGGCCGGCTCGAAGCTGGGTTCGTCGTGGGTGCCGGGCTGGCGCTGGGCGCGCCGCAGCGCCACGGCGTCGGGCGCCGAGCCCATGTCGCGGTTGTCCAGCCGGAACACCTGCACCGTTTCGGCCACCGTCACGGCCTGGCCTTGCAACTGCACGGCCGAGGCCGCGATCTGCTCGACGAGCGCCGCGTTCTGCTGCGTGATGCTGTCCATCTGCGACACCGCTTCGTTGACCTGCGAAATGCCCATCAACTGCTCGCGCGCGCCGGTGCTGATCTCGTTGATCACCGTGCTCACCTGCTGCACGGTGGCCAGCGCTTCGGCCATCGTGCGCTGTGCGGCTTCGGTGAGCCGATTGCCGCTCTCGACCTTGGCCGCAGATTCCTCGATCAGCCCCTTGATTTCACGCGCGGCACCGCTGGTGCGCTGCGCCAGCGCCCGCACCTCGGAGGCGACGACCGCGAAGCCGCGGCCCTGCTCACCGGCGCGTGCCGCTTCCACGGCGGCGTTCAGCGCCAGGATGTTGGTCTGGAAAGCGATGCTCTCGATGGTCTGGATGATCTCGCCGATGCGACGTGACGAATCGCTGATGGTGTGCATCGTCGCCGTCACCTGCTGCACGGCGTCACTGCTGCGCTGCGTCACCTCGTTGGCCCGGCCGGCCAACCGCGAGGCCTGTTCGGCCGACTCCGCACTCTGCCGCACCGTGCCGGTGATCTGCTCCATCGACGACGCGGTTTCCTGCAGGCTGGAGGCCTGCGATTCCGTGCGCGCCGACAAGTCCTGGTTGCCCGCAGCGATCTCGCGCGTGGCGTCACGCATGTGCTCGACCTCGGTGCGAGCGTCGCGCACGATGGAGCGCAGGTTGACGTTCAACTGGTTCAGCGCCTTCGTCAGCATGCCGGCCAGGTCCTGGCCCTTGACATCGATGCGTTGCGTCAGGTCACCGGCGGCCATACGGTTGGCCAGCCGCAGCAGGCCGGCGAAAGGGGTCAGCGCCATCTGGCCGAGCAGCCAGCCGCCGACCAGCGCGCCGGTGGCCGCGGCGGCCAGCGCGGCCACGGCCGTGGCGCCGAGTGCCGGCGTGCCGCCGGCGGCCAGGCCGCCAGCCAGTGCACCGCAGGCGCCCAACGCCGCGCCAGCCAGGGCCAGCTTGCCGCGCATGCCCGGCGACAGGCCGCGTTGCAGACGGCCGCCCAGGGTATCGGCCTGCAGCACGCCGGCCTGCAGGCGGTGCATCAGCCGGCCGCTCTGCTTTTCAGCACGCATGGTGGCGTACAGCGCGGTGGCGGCGTCGATCTGCGAACGTTCGGCTTCCGTGCGCACCGACATGTAGCCCGTGGGCTTGTCGCCCTGCATCAGCGGCGTCACGTTGGCCATCACCCAGTAATAGGTGCCGTCCTTGCGGCGGTTCTTTACCGGCGCCGACCACGGCTGACCACCGGAGATGGTCGCCCACATGTCGCGATACGCTTCTTCAGGCATGTCGGGGTGGCGGATCATGTTGTGCGGCTGGCCCAGCAACTCCTCACGCGCGTAGCCGCTGGCGGCCACGAAGCCCGGGTTGCAGTACAGGATCCGACCCTTCAGGTCGGTCGTCGACACCAGGGTTTCACCGTGAGGGAACGGGTACTCACGGTCGATGACGGGCTGGTTGATGCGCATGTCTTGCTCCGAACGGGTAGGGGCGGGCCCGAGGGAGCCAGACATCGCGGCCCCGAACCCTTGAGGGCGCAGGATATTTCGCCGCCGCCTCGGGCGAAGGGCCGAAACGGGCCGTGAAGCCGCCCCTGTTCGATGCCTTTTCCGCGGCGGCTTGGTTCAGACCTCCCGGTCGAGCCAGCAGGCCATGCCCTGGGCGTTCAGTTCGATATCCACTTCCAGCAGGCGGCCCACGGCGTCGGCGTCGAGCAGGCAGCCGTGTTCGGCCAGGCTGGCGCGGTAAATGTCCAGCAGCCCGCGCCTGAGCCTTTCATGGCGTCCGCTGGCCTGCTGTTCTGCGCGGCCCAGTGCCACCATCTGGTCGAGCTGGCCGAGCATCAGCGCGGCCAGCCGCGGGACGTCGTCGACGCGGCCGAAATGCGTGAGGTACATGCACTCGGGCTGGAACGACATCAGCCGTTCGACCGATGCCCGCAACGCCTCGGGCTCGAACTGAACGGGCGTCGAGGTCGGCAGGATCCATGGCCCGCGCGGGCTGTCGAACTCGCGGTAGCTGAGACCGAAGGTGTCGCCGGTGAACCAGCCGCGCGACGCGGCGTCCCAGACACAGTGGTGGTGACGGGCATGGCCCGGCGTGTCGGCGAAGTACAGCGGGCGGCCGGCCAACTCGACCACCTGGCCGTCGTGCGTGCTCGACACGCGCGCGGCCGGCACGCCGACCAGTTGCCCGTAGGCGCTGTCCATCCCGGCCTGCCCGTAGACCGCCAGCGCGCCTTTGTAGAGCGCGGTCGGGTCGATCATGTGGCGGGCGCCACGCGGGTGCACCAGCAGCGTGGCGGCCGGCAGTTCCTGCATCAGCAGGCCGGCTCCGCCGGCGTGGTCGAGATGCACATGGGTGGGGATGACGTAGTCGACGGCATCGCGCGCCAGCCCCAGCGCGTCCAGTGTGGCCAGCAACCGGGGCACCGCGAAGTTGGTTCCCGTGTCGATGAAGGCGGCGCGGCCGTCCTGCACCAGCAGGTAGGCGGCGTCGAACAGGTCGCGGTGGAAGCCGGTGTCGATGGCGTGGATGCCGTGGCCGAGGGCCTCGACGAACGAGGGCAGGGCAGTGGACGGTGCGGTTGTCATGCGCCATTCTGTCCGAGAGGCTGCTTGGGCATATGGTTTACAACTAAACCATATGGGCGCGACAATCGACTCAGGAGACCAATCGAATGCGCATCGTCTGCATCGGCGGCGGCCCCGCCGGTCTGTATTTCGCCCTGCTGATGAAGCAGTTGAATCCGGCCCACCGCATCACGGTGGTCGAGCGCAACAAGCCTTACGACACCTTCGGCTGGGGCGTGGTGTTTTCCGACGCCACTCTGGCCGGCATGCGTGAATGGGACGCCCCCACGGCCGACGCCATCGAGGTCGCCTTCAACCACTGGGACGACATCGAACTGCACATCGGCGGCCGTTCCATCCGCAGCGGCGGCCACGGTTTTGTCGGCATCGGCCGCAAGAAGCTGCTGAACATTTTGCAGGCGCGCTGCGAGGCGCTGGACGTCGAACTGGTATTCGAGACCGAGGCCGATTCCGACACCGACTACCCCGACGCCGACCTCGTCATCGCCAGCGACGGCGTCAGCTCGCGCATCCGCCAGCGCCACGCCGCCGTCTTCCAGCCCGACGTGGTGACGCGCCCCAACCGCTTCATCTGGCTAGGCACGAAACAGCTCTTCGACGCCTTCAACTTCCTCTTCGAGAAAACGGAGCACGGCTGGTTCCAGGCCCATGTCTACAAGTTCGACGACACCACCACCACCTTCATCATCGAAACGCCCGAGGAGGTGTGGAAGGCGCACGGGCTGGACCAGGCCGACGTGGCGCAGTCGGTTGCCTTCTGCGAGCGCCTGTTCGCCCGTCATCTGGGCAGCCACCCGCTGCTGAGCAATGCACGGCATCTCGACCCGCTGAAGCGCGGCTCGGCGTGGATCAACTTTCAGCGCGTGCGCTGCAAGCAGTGGTCGCTGTTCAACGGCCAGAGCCATGTGGTGCTGATGGGCGACGCCGTGCACACGGCGCATTTCGCCATCGGCTCGGGGACCAAGCTGGCGCTGGAAGACGCCATCGAGCTGACACGGCTGTTCAAGACGCATGGCGACACCGCAGAGCACATTCCCGCGGTGCTGCAGCGCTACCAGGCCGAACGCGAGATCGACGTGTTGCGCCTGCAGAACGCCGCCTGGAACGCGATGGAGTGGTTCGAGGTCGTCGGCACGCGCTACTGCGACGCGCTGGAGCCCGAGCAGTTCATGTACTCGATGCTGACACGCAGCCAGCGCATCAGCCACGAGAACCTGCGCCTGCGTGACGCCGCCTGGCTGGAAGGCTACGAGCGCTGGTTCGCCGCCCGCGCCGGCCTGGAGGTGCCGGCGCACGTTCGGCCGCCGAGCCCGATGTTCACGCCCTACACCTTGCGCGGCTTGACGGTGCCCAACCGCGTGGTGGTTTCGCCGATGGCGCTCTATTCGGCGGTCGATGGCCTGCCGGGGGACTTCCATCTGGTGCACTTCGGCGCGCGCGCCCTGGGCGGCGCCGGGCTGCTCTACACCGAGATGACCTGCGTGTCGCCGGACGCCCGCATCACGCCCGGCTGCGCGGGCTTGTGGAACGACACGCAGCGTGATGGCTGGAAGCGCATCGTCGACTTCGTGCACGGCAACTCCGGCGCGAAGATGGGCCTGCAACTCGGCCACGCCGGGCGCAAGGGTTCGACGCAACTCGGCTGGCAACAGGCCGACGATCCCTTGCCTGAAGGCAACTGGCCGCTGTTCTCGGCCTCGGCCATACCGTATGGCGCTAACTCGCAGCGGCCATCGGCGATGACCCGCGCCGACATGGACAGCGCGACGGCAGACTTCGTGGCCGCCGCCAGGCGCGGCGCCGAGGCCGGCTTTGACATCCTGGAATTGCATTGCGCGCACGGTTACCTGCTGTCGAGCTTCCTCTCGCCGCTGACGAATCAACGCGGCGACGAACACGGCGGCAGCGTCGAAAACCGGGCGCGTTTTGCGCTGGAAGTGTTCGCCGCCATCCGCGCTGTCTGGCCGGGTGACAGGCCGATCTCGATACGACTGTCCTGCCACGACTGGTTCCCCGGCGGAAACACGGCGGACGACGCGGTGGCCATCGCGCGGCTCTTCAAGGCGGCGGGCGCCGACATCATCGACTGCTCTTCGGGCCAGGTGGTGGCCGGCCAGAAGCCGGTCTACGGCCGCATGTACCAGACGCCGTTTGCCGACCGCATCCGCAACGAGGTCGGCATTCCGACGGTGGCGGTGGGCTCGATCTTCGAAGCGGACCATGTCAACATGGTCATCGCCGCCGGCCGCGCCGACCTCTGCGCCGTGGCGCGCCCGCACCTGGCCGACCCGGCGTGGACGCTGCATGAGGCGGCGAAGATCGGCCACCAGGCCATCGCCTGGCCGCAGCCCTACCTGTCGGGCCGGGGCCAGTTCGAATCCAACCTGCGACGAGCCAAGGCGAACTGATGAACGACGACCAACGCCCCTTCAAGGACTACGCGGCGCGCCACTTCGGCTGGGCTTGCAGCGACGATGGCCGCGTCGCCACGATCACGCTGAACCGGCCCGAGAAGAAGAACCCGCTGACCTTCGAGAGCTACGCCGAACTGCGCGACCTGTTCCGCGGCCTGGTTCACGCCAGCGACGTGCGATGCGTCGTGGTGACCGGCGCCGGCGACAACTTCTGCTCGGGCGGCGATGTCTTCGAGATCATCGAGCCGCTGACGAAGATGGCCGCTCCTGAGTTGCTGCGCTTCACGCGGATGACGGGCGATCTGGTGAAGGCGATGAAGCGTGCGCCGCAGCCCATCGTGGCGGCCATCGACGGCATCTGCGCCGGTGCCGGCGCGATGATCGCGCTGGCGGCCGATCTTCGGCTGGCCACGCCGGCCGCGAAGACGGCATTCCTCTTCACGCGTGTGGGTCTTGCCGGCGCCGACATGGGTGCCTGCGGCCTGCTGCCGCGTGTCATCGGGCAGGGCAGGGCGACGGAGTTGCTGCTGAACGGCCGCGCCATGAACGCCGATGAAGGCCTGGCCTGGGGATTTTTCAACGCCGTTCATGCGCGTGAGGATCTGCAGGCGCGTGCCCAGGCGCAGGCGCGGGCGCTGGCCGACGGCCCGTGGTTCGCGCACACGGTCACCAAGACCATGCTGAACCAGGAGTGGGCGATGGGGCTGGACGAGATGATCGAGAGCGAAGCGCAGGCGCAGGCGCTGTGCATGCTGACGCAGGACTTCAAGCGCGCATTCGATGCGTTTGCAGCGAAGCGGAAGCCGGCCTTCGAAGGCAATTGACATGTCTCGCCTCGCCCACCTCGAACTGCCCTTTTTCGATGACGGCCACCGCGCGCTGGCGGAGCAACTCGACGACTGGTCGGCCGGGCACCTGAAGGCCATCGACCACCGTGACACCGACCGCGCCTGCCGCGCGCTGGTGGCGGCACTCGGCGAGGCCGGTTTCCTGCGCCACTGCGTGCCGCTGGCCTGGGGCGGTGCCAGCGAGGCGCTCGATTCCCGCGCCCTCGTGATCTGCCGGGAAACGCTGGCACGCCATGACGGGCTGGCCGATTTCGCCTTCGCGATGCAGGGCCTGGGCAGCGGCCCCGTCACGCTGGCCGGCAGCGATGCCCTGAAGGCCGCCGTGCTTCCCAAAGTGGCGCGCGGCGAATGGATCAGCGCCTTTGCGCTGTCCGAGCCCGATGCCGGCTCGGACGTCGCGGCCATCGCCTGCAGCGCGCGCGCCGACGGCGAGGCTTACGTGCTGGACGGCGAGAAGACCTGGATCAGCAACGGCGGCATCGCGGATGTCTACACGGTGTTCGCACGCACCGGCGAATCGCCCGACACGAACGACAAGAACGGCCAATCGGATGCCAAAGGCACGCGTGGCCTGAGCGCCTTCCTGGTGCATGCGGGCACACCCGGTTTCGAGATCGTCGAGCGCATCGAGGTGATGGCGCCGCACCCGCTGGCCCGGCTGCGCTTCAGCGCTTGCCGCGTGCCGAAGGCGCAACTGCTGGGCGCACCGGGAGAAGGCTTCAAGCTGGCCATGCGCACCCTGGACATCTTTCGCGCCTCGGTGGCAGCCGCGGCGCTGGGTTTCGCACGGCGCGCACTCGACGAGGCACTGGCCCATGCCGGCCGGCGCCGCATGTTCGGCCACACGCTGGCCGATTTCCAGCTCACCCAGGCCACGCTGGGTGACATGGCCAGCGACATCGACGCCGCTGCCCTGCTGACCTATCGCGCGGCGTGGGTGCGCGACGTGTTGGGCCGGCGCAGCACGCGTGAGGCCGCGATGGCCAAGATGGTGGCCACCGAAAATGCCCAGACCGTCATCGACCGCGCCTTGCAGATGCACGGCGGCCAGGGCGTGCGTGTGGGCACGGTCATCGAGAGCCTGTACCGCGAGATACGCGCCTTGCGTATCTACGAAGGCGCCACCGAGGTGCAGCGCCTGATCATCGGGCGCAGCCTGCTGGGCGGTTGAGGGGCTGTGCGGCCGCCCGCCCGCCCGCCCGCTGTCAGTGCCGAGCCGGTGAACGCCTGCGGGCCTGCCAGCCCACCAGCGCGAGACCCAGCCCCATCAGCGCATAGGTCGTCGGCTCCGGCACGGCGGCCACGCGGGTGAAGTAGCTATCAGCCGCGCAGACAGCCGCGCTGTCGCCCCGACAGGTGGAGGACGGGAAGACCACGCTCGACAGGTCGCGCCCGTCGGCATCGAGTCCGGTCACGTTCAACCAGACCACCGAGCGGTAAAACTCATAAGTGCCGGCCGCCACCGGGCCGCTGGTCGGCACGAAGCTGCCGAACAGATAGTCCACATGGGCGCCTGCCGCCAACGTGAACGGGTTGCTGAAAGGATTGCTGGCGAACTCGAATGTGTACGGCGGGCCATCGAGGCACTTTCCCGGCGCCGTGAAGTTGCCGCTGCAGCCGAAGCCTATGGTGAGGTCGAACGAGGTGTAGCTGGCGTAGGGCGCGAAAAAGTAGGTGCCCGTGTCGGTGTCGTAACCTTGCCCTTCGATGGGCAGGATCGAAGCGTCGAGCCCGCCGTTGGGCAGCGCGCTGTCGACCACGAAGTCCAGTCCGGGGTCGTTGTTGGTGAAGCGCAGGTTGACGGGGATGCTGCCGGTCGGTGCGACCACGCCTGTCGGCTCCAGGAAGATCAGCGACAACGACGACGCGGGAGCTTGCGCCCAGGCGATCCCGCTGAGACCGGTGCAGATGACCGCGGCGGCACGCACCAGATTGCGGTTCAGGAATGTGAAGGACATCGTTTGCTCCAAGGTTTTGGGTGCAAAGGATTTTCCAGTTCAGGGCAGCGCAAGCCCGCGCATTGCGCACCCCCTTGAATCGGGGGTCAGTCTTCGCGCAAGGACTGCTTCAGGTCACCCAGCAAGTCGAAGAGCTGCGCCTGGCGTGCCGCCGTCAGGCCGCCGAACAGTTCGACGACCCAGGCTTCATGCTCGGTCGCCATCGCCTTGAACTGTCGCTGGCCTTGCGCGCTGAGCCGCACCGTGCAGGCGCGCCGGTCGGTGGGATCGTCATGGCGTTCGACCAGGCCCTCGGCCACAAGACGGTCTGTCAGGCCGGTGACGTTGCCGCCCGTCACCATCAGGCGGCGCGACAGTTCACGCATTTTCAGCCCGTCCGGATGACGGTCGAGTTGCGCCATCAGGTCGAACCATGGCAGCGAACCGCTGAACCGGGTGCGCAGGCGCTGGCGCAAAGGCGCTTCCACCAGGTTGGTGCAGGCCAGCAGACGGAGCCACAGGCGCAGCGTGAGGTGGTCTTCGACGCTGGTGCGCGATTCGGTGTCGAGCGTGGGCGCTCTGTTCAGACTGTCATCCTGGGCCGCCGCCCGGTCTGTGGCTGGCGGGCGGCCAGGCGGGGTCAAGGGCTGCCGAGAATCAGCCACAGGCGCGCGATGTCCGCCACGCCGTCCGTGCCTTTCACGCCCCGCAGCGTGGCCGTGGCGGCCGACTTGCCCTTGGCCGACTGCAACTGCGCCATGCCCAGGCGCAGCCTGGCGTCGTCGGGCCGCTTCAGGCCGCCCTTGGCGATGCCTTGTTCGATCAGTCTGATGCCGACGTCGACTTCTCCCAGAGACACTTGTGCAAAGCCCACCTTGACGAGGTCGTCGCCTGTCGTCTGGGTGGCGGCCTCGGAGGTCTGCGCCGCGATGGACGCCTTCGACTCCGCTTCATTCTTGACAGCCAGGTCGCGCAGCCGCTGGTGGCGTGCCGCTTCCGCTCCGGTGCCGAGCACTCCGGCCTTGAAACCCTGGTCGGCGATGCGGCGCCCTTCGGCGGGCAGCCCGGCCTGCAGCGCGAGCTGCGACATCTCCATGAAGTCGTCGGTCTTCGTCAACGTGCCGCTGGCCAGCCGCAGCCGCATGACGTCGAGCGCAAAACGATCCGCGAAACCGGCTTTGCGGGGCAGCCGGCCGAGGTAGGCACTCCAGTAGTCCTTCTTCGGATAGTTGAACAGCAGCTTTTCGAGCGATACGCCGTAGCCTGCCATGTTGCCGGTGCGCTGTTGGGCGTCGGCCAGGCGCAGCAGGTCGCCCTCGTCGGGCTTGCGACCGGCCTGTTCGTCGGCAGACACCGACGCCGCGGCTTCTTTCGCGATCGCGCCGTAGTCCCCGCTGGCGCCTTGCAGATAGCTGCGCAACTGGTTGATGCCAGGGCTGCTGTAGCCGCCGGCGGTGGCCTTGGTGAGCCAATCGCTGGCCTTGGCATTGTTCTTCGCCTGCGCGTAGGCGGAAGCGATCTGCTCCGCCACTTGAGCCTGCTCGTTCCCGCTGACGCGGCCGTGGATGGACTCCAGCGCTGCCAAAGCAGTGGCGCTGTCACCGGCGCGTTGTGCTGCTGCGGCCTTCATTCGGTCGATCGTCAGCTGCTCGCTGGCGGTGCGGTTCGGCACGCTCTCCGCCTCGCGCACCTTGACCAGCGCTTCCTTGGCCTTGCCGGCCTTCAACAGTTCACCCGCCTGCTGCAGAGGTTTGCCGACCTCGGGCCGCAACCCCTGGGCCGACACGGAGCCGAGGCAGCCGGCGGTGAGCACGGCAAGGGTCAGTGCGCGCAGGGTCTTCATGTTTGCTGTCACAGGAACTGTTCGTTGCCGACGATGCCGATCTTGGTCACGCCCAGGCGCTGCGCCGAGGCCATGATCATGGCGACGTACTTGTAGGTGACGAGCTTGTTGGGCCGCAGGTGCACCTCGGGCTGATCGGCCATCGCGGCCACCGCGGCGAGCCGGGCTTCGAGCGCCGGCCGGTCGGGAATGATCTCGCCGTTCCAGCCGATCGTGCCGTCGAAGTCGACGTCGATGCGGATGATCTCCGGC
>Ga0105046_10007984_pt1 | contig 16636 bp, 9 predicted proteins | sample MAT03_FD_78385 | JGI IMG/M metagenome (GOLD analysis project Ga0105046, IMG submission 78385) | Freshwater microbial communities from Lake Fryxell liftoff mats and glacier meltwater in Antarctica - MAT-03 (megahit assembly) | ecosystem: Environmental > Aquatic > Freshwater > Ice > Liftoff...
CGGAGTGCTGACCTACAATCTTGTGCGACTGAAGATGTTGCAAAGTGGATACGCTGCTGGTCGCGAGATTCGCAGCATGAGCTTCACAGAAACTCATCAGTTGCTGGCGACGAACTGGTTGCTCTGCGCATGCGTCGGGGTGAGCGAAGCGATGGCCGTCTCAGCGCAACAGCAGGGCACGTGCGCCATCATCGGTCAGCGTCCGGACCGCGTTGAACCTCGGGAAAACAAACGGCGTCCCAAGGTTCTCAAACTGATGACGGTGGCCAGGCGGATGTTTCATCCGGCGCTGGCTGCGATCACAAAAATCCAGTAAATTCCCGTGGACAACGCCATTCAGGCCTGACCCTTTTTCGTCGCTTGCCACCTTTTGTTCCTGCCACCTTCTGTCGCTTCTCTGTTCCAGACGAAACGGCTTCTCAGCATCCTTGTCGTGAGCGAACCTGAGTGCCGAGGCTTGCTTCAGGAAATAAAATCTCAGCTTTCTGAAGGTTGGCTTGACTTTATAGACATTGTGTCTACACTAGTGCCGATCGAATCCGAATTGCTTTTGGTAAGGCAGGTTCCTATGACCACGCGATCGCAGTTTTTTGTTTTGCAGTGTGGCATGGTGTTGTTCTTTGCTGTTTTTTTTAGCAGTCCGGTGTCGGCTCAGTTGTTGAACAATGATTCAATCCGTGACGTTGATCTGCATGCGGGCCGGGTGCTGGCTGACTGGATTGACCAGAAGTCGCAGGCTCAGTGGGATCAGGAAGGCGTGGCCTCGCCGATGCTGGTGGATGACGCCACTTTTCTCAGGCGGCTTTATCTGGATCTCACTGGTACGATACCGTCTGTTGCGACGGCTCGCGAGTTCCTCGAAAGTACCGATCCCTACAAGCGTGATATCGCCATTGAAGTGCTCTTGAAGGAGCCTCGTTCGGCAGAACATCTTGCTCGAGTCTGGCGGCGGATGATTGTTCCGACGGGAACTCCGAATGAGCCGATGGGAGAATCGATCGAGCCGTGGCTGAAGGATCAGTTTGCTCGCAATGTTCCCTACGACGAATTTGCGAAGACGCTGCTCACCGTGAAGACCGCAGATGCCAGCGATCCCTCAAAGCCGTATGCCACGTCTGCCATCATGTTCTATCAGGCAGCCGGCGGTAATGCAGAAGGCGCTGCAGACTCAGCGACTCGCTTCTTTCTGGGAGTTCGGCTTGGCTGCGCGAAATGCCACAATCATCCGTTCGCCAATTGGAAACAGGAAGACTTCTGGGGCATGGCCGCGTTCTTTGCCGGCGTGCAAAATGGGACAGTCGAAGACAGCCCTCGAACCACGATCCGTCCGCAGGACAGCGATATCGAGTACGCAGCGAAATTGCTGTGGGAAGAAGAAACAAAGATCGAAGGCGCGTTGCCTCGACAAGTCTTTGCGGACTGGGTCATTTCAGAGCACAATCCCAACTTTGCAGCGACGGCCGTCAATCGAGTCTGGCAGCATCTGAACGGGCGGAGTCTGGCGGGAACGGTCGACGATCTGGATCAGGCGGATGCGGAGCAGCGAGCGATCCTGCTGGACGGTCTTGCCATGGAATTTGTGAAAAGCAAATACGACCTGCGTCATTTGATCAGCGCGATCTGTCGCAGCAAGTCGTATCAATGTAGTACGGTTTCGCCCGAACAACTAGGTGGCCAGCTGAAGATGGCAGACGTGAGACCCGTCAAGACGCTTTCACCTGAGCAGGTCTTTGATGCGATGGAGCAAGCGTTGATGCTTCCGGTGGGACGAACAGATAACGCGGCCCGGTTTAACGGGCAGCGAATCGCAGTCGTGTCGCGAATGAACGAAGCCTTCAGCGATACCCCTGAAGATTTCAGTGCCGGAATTCCTCAGGCACTCATGATGATGAACGGGACTTTGATTTCTGAAGCGACGGATCTCCAGACCAGCAGAACTCTGCGAGCCGTCGTGGATGCTCCGTTTTTGAAGGACGAAGATCGTCTGGAAACATTGTTCCTCGCCACGTTGACTCGGCGGCCTTCCGAACATGAAAAGGAAGTCCTGCTCGCCAACGTGACGGCCGATGGCGCGGAACGCGGGACGGTGTTCGCTGACATCATGTGGGCGTTGTTGAATTCACCGGAGTTCGTTTTAAGTCGGTGATGTCTCACCTCGTTCCAGGGCTCCAGCCCTGGAACGCGATGAATGGAGGCTCCTGCCTCCCGGTAGCATGTGAAGGCTGGAGCCTTCGGGGCAGTGTGTTCCGAGGCTGGAGCCTCGGAACAAGATTTTGGGGAGAGTTAACCATGGCACGCTTTGATCAATTCACACGACGCGATGTTGCTCGCATGTTGATGGCGAGTGCTGCTGGAGTTTCGTTGTCGGGCTGGATGCCGCGGCTGGCGGCACAGTCAGAGACTGCGAAACAGAAAGGGCGAGCCTGTATTCTGTTGTGGATGGGTGGTGGTCCAAGTCAGCTGGACACATTTGATCCGAAGCCAGGTCACAAAAATGGCGGGCCGGTGAAAGCGATCGACACGGCAGTCCCCGGGATGCAGATCAGTGAGTACCTGCCGGGGCTTGCAAAGCAGGCGAAGGATCTGGTGCTCTTTCGAGGCATGACCTCTAAAGAAGGCGACCATGGTCGAGCCACACAGCTGATGCTGACGGGCTATCGACCGGTCGAAGCGGTGAACTATCCGGGCATTGGTTCCATGCTGGCGAAGGAACTCGCACCGCCGGATGGTGAGCTGCCTGGCTTTGTCAGTATTTCACCGTTTCGTTTCGGCGGTGTGGGTGGTCCGGGATTTCTCGGTCCGAAGTATGCTCCGCTGACCGTCAGTGGCAACAGCGCTGATCCGAACGCGCGAGCCGACTTGACTGTCGAAAACATGTTGCCTCCAGCGCATGTGACTCCTGGATCAATGAAGTCTCGTATCGACATGCTTCAGTTTCTCCAGCGGGAGTTTGCATCCAAAGTCGCGAGTGAAGCGGCAAAGGTGCATCAGGCCAACTACGATCGAGCGATCCGAATGGTGGAAACTCAGGGCCGTAATGCGTTCAAGCTCGATGAAGAACCCGAGGCCCTGCGCGACGCCTATGGCCGAAATCGGTTCGGTCAGGGATGCCTTTTGGCTCGGCGATTGGTAGAACGAGGCGTTCCTTTCGTCGAAGTTTCCCTGGCAAACTCTGGAAATGCGTTCGGCTGGGATACTCATTCAGACAATTTTGCTCAGGTGAAGTCTCTCTGCGATGTTCTCGACCCTGCCTGGTCCGCTTTGATGAATGATCTGCGTGAACGCGGCCTGTTGGAGACGACGACCATTGTTTGGATGGGAGAATTCGGACGAACTCCGGCGATCAACGAATCTGGCGGACGAGACCATTTTCCTCTGGCATGGTCAACAGTCATGGCGGGCGGGGGGCTCAAGGGCGGTCAGGTGATTGGCGACACCGGAAAGGCGGGCACGGAGGTCGTTAATCGTCCTGTGCAGGTGAAGGATTTCTATGCAACGATCTGCAAAGCGGTGGGAGTTGATCCGGCAAAGGAAAACATTTCGACCATCGGTCGACCCATTTCCCTGGCAGAAACCGGTGCTCAGCCGGTGACGGAAGTTTTGGCGGAAGCGTAAAGTAGGGTGATCGAATTGAAATTTGAAATTTGAAATTTCAAAAGCTGCATGAGAACAAACCTCCGACATTTTGCCGCAGCACTTCTGACCCTCGTGGCCAGTCGCTTGCTGCACGCGCAGACTTCGGAGCTCACGGCGATTGAAGCGACCAGCAAGGATGCGCCAACCGCCAATGTTACACCGGCCAATGTTTTGCCGGCCGACGCACCGGCGGCAATGAGCAGTGAAGATCCTCCACTCAGCGCGTTTCTGTTGCTGGACGAGCGGCCGCTGCATCTGCAGTTTCAGATTACGATCGACGGCGTTTCGCTCAGTCAGGCTCGCGAAAATGGCGTGCAGGAGTTGATCCGGAAGCTTGATACCAACGTTGACGGAAAACTCAGCCATGAAGAATTCCAAAAGTCTCCGCTGGTTCGAAAAGTCGCTCGGCCCAAAGCCGCAAAGTTTCTGAACTCACTTGGCACACAGCCGGATCTGAAAGTCGACGATATTCAAACGCAGTTCACGCGCGTCGCTGGTGGCGCGATGCTGTCCATTCGTGCTGACGCATCCACGGCACGGGACGATACGCTGATCTTTGATCTGATCGATTCAGACAAATCGGGGCTCGTTGATGCCGACGAGCTGGCTCGTGCCGAGGCGCGGTTGCGGCAGAAGGATTCCGACTACGACCAGTGTGTCAGCTTCGAAGAATTCCAACCGGTCATCATGAATCAGCAGCTTGTCGTCGCAAGTCTGCCGGAGGACGAACAGGCGAAGTCGGTGCTGTCGGACATGATGATTCAGTCTCAGTCATCGCGACAGCTTCGTCCTGCGATGTTGAAGAAGTATGATCGCAACAATGACAAGCGTTTGTCGGCCGATGAGCTGCACTGGTCTGCCGAGCGTTACGATCGCATGGATGCCAATCGTGACGGAGACTTGAATTTCCAGGAACTGCAGACTGCTCCTCAGGTGCCATTTGATCTGCAGGTTTTGGTCGAGTTGAATCCGAAGGACGATACAGTTCCGTCGATCCTGCTGTCTCAGTCGGCGATGGAAGCGGTGGCCGAAAGCACTCGCAATGACATGGTCACGATCAAAAGTACGGGCTTCCGACTGACGCTGGTGTCGCGTCGAAATGACCCGATCGAAGACGGAGTTGCGAACGCGATGCAGGGATTCAACGAACTGGATACCGATGCAAATGGTTACATTGATGTGACCGAAGCCAGCCAGCGAATCCGCATGCAGCGAGGCTTGTTCGATATGATTGATACAGATCGCGACGCCAAGATTTTTGGCCCGGAGATGAAGCAGTTTGTGTCGGTCGCAGGGATACCGGTCTCATCGACCTGTCGACTTAATGTGTACGACACAGGTTTCGGTTTCTTCCAGATCCTGGATACTAATTCCGACGGTCGGTTGTCGGCTCGCGAGATGAAGGACGTCCCGAAGTCGCTCGGAGCGATGGACCACGACGGCACGCCGGGTTTGTCGCCGACAGAACCGACTCGCAACTATCGCATCGAGTTTACTCGGGGCAGTTTTGTGCTGTTTGGAAAGATCGAACCTCGCGGTATGCAGGCGACCGCAGCTCCCGTTTATGTCAGTCGAGTCGCTCAGGGGCCAGTTTGGTACCAGCGAATGGACCGAAACAACGACGGCGATTTGACGTGGGAAGAATTCCTCGGCTCACGCCGCGACTTTGATCGATTGGATGTCGACAAGGACCGGCTGATTGACCTGAAAGAAGCGGAGGCGGAAGGTGATTGAACGATGTGCATTTCGAAAAGTGAAGTTGTGCCTTTTCAGATTTCGAAACCCGACACGTGAGTGAGGGATTGGGTTTTGGGTGATCGGCAGTGTGCAAAAACTTCCCTCGCTGACGCGTCGGGTTGTGATGGTTGTATCAATGAAAGGGGCACCGCCCTGGAAATTTACCGGGCTCAGCTCAACGAGCTGGGTACAGAGCAAAGTAAGCATCGTACGGAAAATAAGTGTCGCCTTTCGCTCCGCGAAAGCAGCGTTTTCGCGTTCTTTCGCGGAGAGGTTGTGAATCTATTGTTTTCGTAGGGTGGGACCAGCGAGCATCGCGAGCGCCGGCCCACCATTCTGCGGCGTCGGATGGTGGGCCGGCGCTTCGCTGGTCCCACCCTGCATAAATTCACAGCCTCGGAGCGAAAGGCGACAATAGAAGGCCGCACGATCCTAACTCACGTGAAACGAACATAGATCACTCAGAACAATTTAAGAATCAGAAACATCGTCGGAGAACTTCATGACAGATCAGGGTAACGGCGTGGCAGTGGCAGCCACTCGCACGGATTCGAAGGCGGATCTTGCGATCGTCGAGAAGCTGCGGGAAGCTCGGCAGCGAGTGCGTGAGCAGATGAAGAAGGTGGTCGTCGGGCAGGAAGGCATCGTCGATTCGATGCTGATCGGACTGCTGTGCCGTGGCCATGTGTTGCTGCATGGAGTGCCTGGACTCGGCAAAACGCTGATGGCTCGAACGCTGGCGACGACGCTGAATATGGACTTTCGTCGTATCCAGTTTACGCCCGACCTGATGCCGTCCGACATCACAGGGACGGACGTGATGGAAGAAGATCCGGCGACCGGTCGGCAGTCGCTGAAGTTTATGCAGGGACCGATCTTTACCAACTTTCTGCTGGCCGACGAGATCAATCGAACGCCTCCCAAGACTCAGGCAGCTCTGTTGCAGGCGATGCAGGAAAGTGAAATTTCAATCGGCCGTGAGACCTATAAACTCAAGCCGCCGTTCTTTGTCGTGGCGACTCAGAATCCGATCGAAATGGAAGGCACCTATCCACTGCCCGAAGCGCAGGTCGATCGATTCATGTTCAGCCTGAAGGTGAAGTACCCGACAGTCGATGAAGAGATCCAGATCATCAAAAGCACAACTAGTACACTGACTTCCAAAGCCGATCAGGTTCTGGCGGCCGACGAACTGATTCGTCTGCAGGAGCTCATTCGAGGCGTCCCGGTGGCTGATTCTGTCATTCGTTACGCCGCGACGCTGACGGCGGCTACTCGTCCTGGCCAGGGCGTCGGTGATCCGTCGCTGCACAAATACATCAGCTACGGAGCCAGCCCGCGTGCGTCGCAGTACGTCGTGCTGGGCGCTAAGGCTCGAGCAATCATCGAAGGCCGCTACCACGTCGACTTCGCCGACATTCGCGCGGTAGCTCATAACGTTTACCGACATCGACTGGTTCTGAATTTCCACGCCCGAGCCGATGGACTCGACGCAGATGCGCTGATCGATCGGTTGCTGAAAGGTGTACCGGAAGGAAAATAACCCGAGCGGGAATGACCACTGACTCGTTTCCATTGACCAAAGCCTAATGACCAATGTTTGTCTTGCCGAACACTAAAAACTGAAAACTGAAAACTCTGCCCCATGCCCTCTGACCTTCAATCCTTCACATCACCCACGCTGTTTTCGAAGCTCGAAAGTTTCGAACTGCGCGCGCATGGGATTGTGGAAGGGTTTATGCATGGTTTACATCGGAGTCCGTTTGTCGGGTTCAGTGTCGAGTTCAATTCGCATCGTGAATATGTCCCCGGGGACGATCTCAGACACGTCAACTGGAAACTGTATGCTCGGCAGAAGCGGCTGTACGTGAAGGAGTACGATGCTGAGACCAACATGAATTTGTACCTCATGCTGGACATTAGTGGTTCCATGACGTGTGCCAACACCGGCATCAGCAAGCTGGACTATTCCAAGTCGCTGGCCGCTGCTCTTGCGCATCTGGCGTTGAAGCAGCATGATGCGGTGGGCATCACGTTGTTTGCCGACGAAGTTGTGGCTCATTTGCCTCCGAAGGCAAAGACTCATCAGCTGGAAGACATTCTGAGGACTATTCAGAACTCGAAGCCGCGACCAGTTTCGGACTCAAGCCGTTCGCTGCAGCAGTGTGCGGAACTGGCACGACATCGAGGAATCTGCGTGGTCATCAGCGACCTGTTTGATGATTTGCCGTCGCTGTTGACGGCCATTGAACTGATGCGGTTTCGGAATCATGAAGTCATTGTGTTTCATGTGCTCGATCGCTGGGAACGCGATCTTCCACTGGAAGGCAACATTCAGTTTCAGGACCTGGAGTCTGCGGGGAGTCTGACAACGTACGCGGATGGAGTGCGAGAAAAATACGTTCAGGCGGTGACTGAATGGCGAGAGCAACTTGATACCGAGTTTCGAAATCGGTCAGTGGAACGTGTCGAACTGGTGACGGATGAGCCACTGGATAAAGCGTTGTTGGATTATCTGGTGAAGCGAGCTGCGAGTTATTAAGGCGCGTGACCCTGAGAAAGATTTTACGTATGAGCAGTTTCAGCAGAGCGACGAGTGACGGAAGGCGAAAATCCTCAATGACAACCACTATTTCACGGTCGATCCTGATTTTAGCTCTGGTGGTTTTCTCCAGCAAGCTCAGTGCGGCGGACGAGCCATCTAAATCGGGTACCACAGATATTCAGATCCAGCGTGAAAAAATAATGCTGGCTGAAATCCAAAGTATCCGAGTTACCTCGCCGGAGAGCGGATTTCCTGAGAGTTTTGAAGAGAAACCGATCTTCCGCTACACAGACCCGGCGCGAAGCTATGTTGCCGCCGCAGTATGGAAACTCGGTGCCACCGGACGTCCTCGTGCGATCATCACTACGGAACTCCATCGCCAGTTTCGTGGACAACCAATCATTTCGTATGAGTTTCTCTCCTTGACCGAGTCGGAGTTTACCGCAGCAGGTAACGCGGAAACATGGTCTCCCTCGTCTTCATCACTGGAGTTCAAGCCGGTCCCGAACGCTCCCACACCTGATGCTGCGCCACGCCGTCGTTTTCTGCAGATGAAGGAGATCGTCAACCGGTTCTCGGGTGAAGAGACAAACATCGGAGAGGAATACCGTTTTCGCCTGCTTCCACAGCCAATCGATCGATATAAACCGACCGATGCAGAGGCCGCAGATGGCGGCATCTTTATAGCAGCCTATGGCACGAATCCCGAAGTGCTGCTCTTCGTCGAGTCAGACGGAGCTACATGGCGCTACGCCGCAGGCCGTCTGGCAGGGGCAGACAAAATCTCCCTTTCGATTGATGGCGAACTTGCCTGGACTGGACCGCCATGTCGCTTCGAGTTCGATGCTGATGCGACCTATACATCATCACGATCAGGGATCGAGATTCCAGGAATTGCGCCTGATGGCAGTGAGATCAAGACAACCTCCAAACCAGGACGAGACGAATGAACTTCGTGCAGACCGGATTTCTTGCAGCGCTGGGGGCGTTGGTGATTCCGGTGATTATTCACCTGCTTTTCAAACGTCGCAGCCGAACGGTTCAGCTGGGGACGCTCAGGTTTTTGCGCGCGGTGCTGGAACAGAATTCTCGTCGCAGGAAAATTAAGCGATGGATGTTGCTGGCACTCCGGCTCGTCGTGGTCGCGATTCTCGTCATGCTGTTTGCTCGGCCCTATTTCCAGGAAAAGAAGCCAGCAGGTGACGGACGTCATGTGGTGCTGCTCATTGACAAATCCGCCACGATGCAGCTTCAAAGCGATGGGCAGCGACTGGTCGATGCCGCCATGTCTCAGGCTCAGGAGATTCTGCAAGCCGCAGGCGACGACACCGGGGTGGAAGTTGCCTGGTTCGATCACGGGGTGACGCCGGTGACCGATTCAAAACAATCGGCCGATCAGGTCACCCTGACATCGCCAGGGTTGTGTTTCGGAGCCACCAACTATTCGGCCGCGCTGACGTGGGCCAGAGACCGACTGGTGGCGACGGATGCTGCAAAGAAGCAGCTTTTCGTGTTCACCGACCTGCAGCGGTCGGGCTTTGCTGGTAATACTCTGGATGGGTTTCCCGAGACCGTCGAAGTCTTCCTGCGAGACGTCGGTGGTTCCATCATCAGCAATGTGTCGGTGGCCTCGACATCAGCGGCAAGCACTTTGATTCGTCCAGGCGATCCGTTTCGGCTGTCGGCCACGATTTCCAATGAGGGTGCGTTTCCGATTGAAGAACAGATCGTCACGCTTACACTGCGTCAGGCTGACCAGAAGATGGCTGTTGAGAAGCGAATGAAGCTCGAAGCCGGGGCATTGGTGACGGCCGACTTTGAAGTGGAAAAACTGACCCCTGGACTCTGGCAGGGAACGATCGAATTGCAGTCGGTGACCGACGATCTGGCGTTCGACAATCTGCGGTACGTGGCAGTGATGGTTGACGACCAGATCCCGGTGCTGATCGTGGATGGTCAGTCCAACGAAACGGCGATTCTGGCCGGCAGCTACTTTCTCAACGCCGCGCTGCGATTGGCATCGACCGGAGAGAAGTTTGAAGGATCTCCGTATCAGACGACCGTGCTGCCATATGCCCAGGGAAGCCGACTGCCTTCGCTGGAAGGTTTTCAGATCGTCGTTCTGACCAATGTGGCTGATCTATCGAAACCCGATGCAACGATGCTTCAGACATTCGTCAAAGCAGGCGGAGGACTCCTTGTGTTCTGCGGCGACAAAGTGGACAAAGGCAGCTGCCGCAATCTTGATGAAGCTCAACTGACCGTCGGAACGATTGTTGGCTCGGACCTGGCAACGGATCTGCCCTGGCGATTGGAATCGTGGAAAGAAGATCACGCGGTCATGGAGCCCTTCAATGATCCTCAACATGGCGATCTGCGGCGGCTGGCATTTCGAGGCGTGACGCGGCTGCAGTTGAATGATGGCTCCGTGGCCGTTGCCTCATTTCGAAACAACGTTCCTGCCGTGGCTGAACGACTCGTTGGCGATGGCCGCGTGTTGTGGTTTGCCAGTAGTTGCGATCGGCAATGGAGCGACTGGACTCGCAGTCGCTTGTTTCTCCCCTTCGTTCATCGTCTCGCCGGACGCCTTTGCGGGCTGACCGACGGCGGACCGGTGCGCGAAGTGTTGCTGGACAGTGAGCACGCTGCGGCGGCGGACACGATTCCCGGCGTGTTCGAAAAGGGGCGTTTCCGTGAAGTCGTCAACTGCAGTCCTCGTGAATCGGAAGGCGAACATTGCACATCCGAGGAGTTTGCAGAACGATTCGGACTGACGTTAAATCAGGGCGAGGCCACCTCAGAAAAGCAACCGACGACACTGGTTGCCGATGCGGGGATCGATCTGCGTCAGGATGAATTGTGGCCATGGTGTCTGATCGTGTTGGTGGGTGTTTTGTTGAGTGAATCATTTTTGGCGAACCGAACGTTGGCGTGAATGAAGTTTTCAGTTTTCAGTTTTCAGTAAAGTCGATTCTTGTTCCGGGGCTGGAGCCTCGGAACACACTGCCAGGAGGCTCCAGCCTCCAAAGTTGACGGCCTCCAGAGTTAACAGTGAACGCAGAGCCTCCGGACATTGCGTTCCAGGGCTGGAGCCCTGGAACGAGTTTGCGGCCTCGCCGTTGGCTCGGGTTAAACGAACAAGGATTCCTTTATGAGCACAGTACAATCTCCTTCGCGGTTCCTGCGACGATTCGACGACGTGTGGAGCCGCCTGCGCCGCATCAGCGGAATGAAGGCTGTCGGTATTGGCATTCTGGTGACGCTGATCGGATTCAGTGCTCTGGTGATCGGCGACTTTTCGCTGGAACTGCCGCTGGCTCTGCGCCAACTTCTACTTGGGGCTGTCGTCCTGAGCGGCCTTACTGCTGTGCTTGCCGCGGTCGCAAAAATCATTCGCTGGTGGAATGCTGGCCAAACGGCTGCCGAGATCGAACGAACGTTTCCGGAGCTTGGTCAGTCCGTGCGAACGGCCATCGAATTTGGTCGGATGAGTAAATCTGAGCTGCAACAGGCTGGCATCGCGCCGTCGCTGGTGGAGAGCCTGCAAGTTCAGACGGACAAACGAACGCTGGCGATTGATCTGCCAGCGATCGTTCGAACGGGAACTCTGATTTTGATCGTAGGCATTGCCTGCTTTCTGACCGGTGGACTTGTGACCGGCAGCGCGGTGAATACCGAATGGAAAACAGCGGTATCGCGATCATTGCTGAGCAACGCCGCATACACAACTGCGATCGCGAAATCGGGCGATATGACGGTGCTGCAGGGACAACCGGCGTTGATTTCTCTCGAGCTGTCTGGCCGCGTCGAGCGTGAAGTGCGGATGCTCACAAGGCCCCTTGACTTAAACTCCAACGGCGATTCACAACACGGAGGGCTGACGCCCAACCGCTCGCCGGGCAATGGACCTGGGGAATGGAAAACCGTGGTGCTGACCGCGGCGGAGATGAAGGAATCATCGAAAGAACTTCGACGTTACGAAGTCACTCTGCCAGATGTTCAGGAACCTTTTGAATATCGATTTGAAGCTGGCCCGGCCACTTCGGATATTCACAAAATCAGCGTTCGTTATCCGCTTCATATCATTGGCCACAGCGTCGCGCTGACACCGCCGGCTTACACTCAGATTGCCGCCTCGGTCGTTGAAGAACCAGGCTTCACGGCCATTGATGGAAGTCTGGCAAAGCTGGAGATCACTCTGGATCGAGCACCGGCGAAGGCCGTTCTGCTGATGCGCCCGGCCGGAAGTTTTGCAGCGGCGGGTGCGGCGGCAACGGAGATTCCACTGTCGATTAACGGCACGACAGCATCGACCGAAATGACGATCACCGACAACTGGCGATACATCGTCCATGCTGTTGATGCTGATGGCGTTGAAGTGAAGTCGGATGAAGCATCGATCCGAGTTCGTCGCGATCAGGCGCCGCGAGTCTGGTTTGAAAAGCCGACCGAAGAACTGCTCGTTCATACGCTGGCCGAGGTCATGATGCGAGTGAAAGCATCGGATGACTTCGGACTGTCGAATGCCGGAATCGTGTTTGAGATCAACAACGAGTCGGCTCACACGCTGTTGCTGAAAGACTATCAAAAGGCCCTTGCGGAGGTTCAGGAAACTGCAGCAGATCCCCCGGCTGTCTCAGAACCCACCGCCGTTCAGACGAATGATGTGCTGGAGAAACTGTTGCCGCTGGAGTTCTTCGAGCTGACTCAACGGGACAGCGTTTCGTACTTTGCATTTGCGGAAGACAGTTTCCCGGAGGGTACGCATCGAACGGAAACCGAGTTGCGATTCATCGACATTCGTCCGTTCCGACAGCGATTTGAACTGGTCGATATGCCAGATCCCATGGGGCCACCTCGCGAAGAGATCATGCTGCTGGGGGATCTGATTCGTCGAGAGCGAGCGTTGCTGAATCGAACGATCCGAGTGGCTCAGCGCATCAAAGCCGGCGGCACACCAGAGACGGATACCAGCGATGCGTTGATTGAGGAGCAGCAGGTCATCGCCGACGGAACGAAGCGGTTTGCAGATTTTCTGGTCGCAATGCAGTTTGGTGGCGAAGAACTGATCTTTGAAGCTCACGAAGCTATGCTGGGCGCGATCACGTCGCTGGGAGACGGACGATTCGACGATGCGGTGGCTCAGGAGCGTGATGCAATCAAGTTGCTGGTCGAAGGTCGTGATGCCCTTCGAATCCTGATTCGCAAGAATCCACCAAAGAACCGCGCGGCTCTGCAGGCGTTTAGTCGCAACGAAGCGATGAGGCTGCGACGTCCAAAGTCCGATGCGGAAGAGTTGGCGGAGCTCATCGAACGATTGACGCAGCTTGAGAATGAGGAACGACAGGTTTCGACCAGTCTTGCCAGCTGTATGAACCCTGGCGGTACGAATCCAGACCTCATGACGGAAATTGAAGAACGTCAACACGCGGCAGCGATCGAAGCTCGCGACATTGAAACGAAAATGCAGGAGGTGCCGCTCATTACGGAACTCGCCCGGCAGCGAATGGCAGAAGTCGCGAAGACAGCCGAAGCTGCGGCCGAGGCACTAACGCGTGGCGATCAGGCGGGTGCCAAAGAACAAACCGACAATGCAGAAAAGATGCTGAAAGAACTTCGCAAGCAGGCCGAAGCGTTGTTGAAGGAAGAGATTTCTCAACAGATCGCCGCAGCGCGTGATCTTGCCAATCGACTGGCTCAGCAGCAGCAGCAAATGCAGAAGCGATTGGCTCAACAAGCGCAGGCTCAGGCACAATCCCAGGCAGGAATGACGCCCGGTTCGAAGGCCAACGCGTCGCAGGCCAACATGCCGCAGGCCAACGCGTCAAAGGAGGGGCAGTCCGGAGTCGGAGGATCGGGCGAAATGAATCAGCCGCAGACTCCGGAAGAAGCGAAGGCCGCTCAGGAGGCTCTGGCGGAGGCGGCCGAAGAACTCGCCGAGACCGGGCGAACGCTCGACGATGTCACGAAAGCCATCGCCAATTCACCGCGCGAGCAGGATCAGGAGTCAGCCGCGCAGGTCGGACGGGTTCGCGATGAACAACAAGTGGCGAAACAAGTCGAACAGATGGAGCGGATGGCAGACATGATCCAGAAGGAAGATTACTCCGGGGCTCAGGCGGCTGCCGGGGAATTGTCGGAACGACTGCAGATTACGGCTCAGGAACTGGAAGGCGTTCATCGAAGTCTGGTCGCTCCTCGTCTGGCCAAGTTGATGGAGCTGGAACAGAAGGCCCTGGGACTTGTTGAGAAACTGAAGGAACTGGAGACCGAAAAAGACGTCGCTGCATGGCATCGGGAGGCTCGTGAGCTGCTTGATGAGATCGACCAGAACCAGCTCGCGGGAGCATCGACTGAAAAGCTGAGAGAGTTACTCGCCGCCCATTCCGGCGGAGCAGCTGATGTGAATACCAATCGAGTTTGGGCAACCAAAAACGGATACTTCGTTCCGCCCGACTTGTACCACAGTGCAACGATCGACGTCGCGAAAGCCATGCAGAAACGAATTCAGGAAGTTTTCCTTGGTGACATGCAGAGTGACACAGGCGACGCTGTGCCTCCCGAGTATGAACGGTTCGTGGAGCGCTACTACGAAGTGTTGTCTTCAGGGAAAGATGATCTGTAGTGGAGGGGTTTTGAGTGTTCGGTTTGAAGTTTGAAGTGTTTAGTGTTCAGTTTTGAAATTTAAAATTTGATGTTTGAAATCTGAGATTCATGATGACGAGGTTTGAATTCCAACCGCCGATTTCCATGAGCACACTGGTGCTGTGCGTCGTTGCTTTGGCAGCGGCGTATGGGATCAGTCGATGGCTCTTTGGAACAGCGGAAACCGTTTCTCGCCGCGCGGTCCTGACCGTCCTGCGCTGCGCAGTGCTCGTTGTGCTGACGATGCTGTTTCTGAATCCTGTCAAGGTGACGGAAGTCCCAGGGAAGATTGATCGTTCGGAAATGTTTTACGTTCTGGACTCGTCGGCCAGCATGCAGATGGGAAGTGGCTCGAACCGCTGGAGCGATGCGGTAAAGCTCATTGATGATTCCAATGCCGCAACCGGGGACGACGTTGGAGCCAGCATCCGCATGTTTCGATTCGGACAGCGATTGTCGGCCGTTCAGACAGAACAGCAGCGACTGGCTCAGGAAGCGATTCGTCAGAAAGCCGCGACGGAAACGTCAGATTCTTCGGCGACGAAAGCAGCGGCCAATCCGTTGTTGTCATTGGATCAGATCCAGCCGGTGGACTCCGACAGTCGATTGCTGCAAGCGCTCAGGCAGCTGCCAAGTCGCTTTGGTCGCAAGCGTCCTGCCGGCGTTGTGTTGTTCACAGACGGACGTGTTCGTGATCCGCAGGCTGTTCGCGAGGCCGCGGCGTCGTTTCGAGAATTGGGCGTGCCGGTCCATGTGGCTCCACAGGGAAACATGTCTGGTGGAGGCGATGTGGCGATCGTCGGCGTGGTAGCTCCTCGCCGGGTTCGGAAGTTTACCGAGGTGGAAGTTCATGTGTTTCTGCGGAGCTATGGCTATGACAGTCGGTCGATCGATCTTTCAGTGACGACTCCCAACGACGACGGCACGACGCGGATTCTGAAGAGCATGCCGGTCATTTTGCAGAGCGGGTTTCAATCGTCGACGCTGACATTTCAAACGGACGCGAAGACACGCGATTTGAAGATCGAAGTAGCCGGGCTACCTGACGAAGTCGCGACAAACAACAATACGTTTGAAACAGAAATTGATGTTGACCGAACCAAGATTCGGGTGCTGTATGTTGAGGGCAGTCGTTCGCCGCAACGAGTGGTCATCGAAGGTGGAGTGCGCTCGATCGTCGGCGCCTACACGGATTTTCAGAGAGCACTCGTGGAAGATCCGGACATCGAATGTTCAGTGATCACGGCGGGTTCGGGCGTTCTGACGCGGTCTTACGATTCCGGTGCATCGACAGGTTCGCGAGGCTTTCCGGCCACAAAGGCCGAGCTGTCTGCGTTCGACGCGATTGTGCTGAGTGACGTGCCGTCGACGCTGTTTGAGAATGAACAGCTCAAATGGATTCACGAATGTGTCGCCGAACGCGGCGCGGGATTGTTGATGGCTGGCGGCGAGTTTTCGTTTTCTGGCGGTGAATGGAACAAGACGTCGATCGCGAACCTGTTGCCTGTGACGTTTTCGTCGCAAGGCAGTGACTGGAACTCAGCCGCCACGGTTGCTGTTTCCGTGCCGTCAGGGGAAACAGACCATGCCGTCTGGCGTTTGCGGGATGACGAACAACAGCGGCTGTCGGCGATCAGGAGCTTTCCGGAAATCCATGGAGCCAACGCAAGCCTGCGACTGAAGCCGGATGTTGGGATCGTGCTGGCGTCATCGTCTTCCGTGGCATTGCCTGCTCGTCCTCCCTCGCCGTTGGGGGCATTCTTTGGGTTCGGAAACACTCCAGTAAATGTCAGCGACACATCGCCGACCAGCACTGAACTACTGCCGCTGCTGACAGCAGCTCAGGCCGGGAAAGGTCGCAGCATCGCGCTCGCCACATCAATGACCGCACCCGGTGCCACTCGCATGATTTCTGAATGGGGTGGTGAGAAAAGCGGGCTCTACGGTCGATTCTGGCGCAACGCGATTTACTGGCTGACAGAAAGTTCCTCAGTGGGTCGTCGGCGTCTGCTGGTTACGGCCGACAAACGCTACTACAGCCCCGGCGAGAAGTTGCGTCTGCGAGCGTCGACG
>Ga0105046_10007985_pt1 | contig 16634 bp, 8 predicted proteins | sample MAT03_FD_78385 | JGI IMG/M metagenome (GOLD analysis project Ga0105046, IMG submission 78385) | Freshwater microbial communities from Lake Fryxell liftoff mats and glacier meltwater in Antarctica - MAT-03 (megahit assembly) | ecosystem: Environmental > Aquatic > Freshwater > Ice > Liftoff...
GCCCCGGCCAGACGTGTGCGCGCCGTGCTGGTCAAGCCAATCTCCCCCGTGGCGTTGGCGGCCACGGTCAGCAGCGCCGCTTGCTCAACCGTCTGCGTCGTGTTAAAGGTGTTTGGATCAAAGCCAAGCGCGGCGGGCGCAGGCGCCCCGGTGATCGCCGCCGGTGCGCTCACATCGAGTACGCCGGGGGCCATCGCTACACTGGCTACGACCGTGGTTGTGTAACGCACACTGGCGCCAGGGCGCACATAACCATCGCTGTCATCAGTTTTTGTGTAGACAGCCAGCGGTGCTGCATTGGGCACATTGGGGTGGTAGGGTCGATTTTCACTGTCGATGCGGTTGGCCGGGTTGGCATCCAGCGCTAGCTGCCGTTCGGCCTGGTCGCTGATGCTGTCGGCATCGCTGTCGCCTTGGTTGGGGTTGGAGGTGACGCGCAAAGTGAAGCTCGTCGCGCCGTTGATTGTCACGTCCCAGCCATCGTGTTCTTGTTTGTCAGTCAGGCCATCGTTATCAGTGTCGGCAATGCCGGGGTTGGAGCCGAACGCCATCTCGTCTTTGTCGCTCAGACCGTCATTGTCGCTGTCGGCCAAGATCGGCGAAATGGCGAGGCCGGCCTGGCGTCGTTCCAACTCGAACGCGTCGCTAAGGCCATCGTTGTCAGTATCCACCCGACTGTCATCGGGGTCAATACCGTTGAAGGCGCTGCCCAGCAGGCCATCGCCGTCGGCGTCGGGCAGGGCCGGGAAACGAACATCCCAGTCCAATCCATACGCGCCATTGGCGCGACCACCCAGGGTCATCAAGCCGTCGAGTGTGGCGGGGAAAACATCAAATTTGAGGCTGTTGATCGGCGTCGAGTTATTGCCCACCAACCCATCGTTGCGCCGGTAGCAGATCGGAATGATCGGGGGAATAAAGGGCGGGGCTAAATTGGGAATCCCCCAGCATTCATAGGCGACCACGGCGTAGCCCATGTTGAGTTGGAAGGCGGCCGCCTGATTCAGCCCCACTTGCAGTGGGATGCCACTGACAGGCGTGGGGTTGGTGAAATTATGGACACGATACATGGGTGTCTGCACAAATTTGTGATCTTCGGCGAGGCCCACCCACACGTTGCGCATGGACCCGCCCTCCGCGTTGATCGTTTCGGGCTGCGTTGTGAGGCTATAGCGGAAGGTGTTATTGCGCAAACTGTCGGATGAATAGAGCCAGAGATAGGGATAGATGTAAAGCCCATTGGCCGGGTCTGGATCTTTGTGGACAACGGTTGTCGTGATAGGTAGGCCAATGCGGATCGTCTGCCCCGCCACATAGCCTTTGCTGGGGTCAGCCAGTTGCACATCGGGCGCGCCGGTCACGACGAGATCACTGCGCCCCGTGTCGACCATCAGGTCGAAGTTGTAGAAAAGATAGGCCAGCACTTTAACCGCCGATGTGCCCAGGCTGAAGCAGGCCCCGCCCAGGCCAGGCACGGTGCGTAATTCGTCTACCCCCAGTTCGCAGATTGCGATCAGGATCGCGTCGATCGCGGCGACAATGGCGACGATGATTGTGCCGATCAGGGTAAAGGAGAAGATAAAGAGAAAGATCAGAAAGACCGTGGTCGCAATTGCTTCGGCAAAGGCGCGGTTGAAACCGGGGCTAAAGGCGCTGACCTTGTTCTCGACCATGCTATAGATAAAGAAGCCCCAAGTAATGCCGGCCGCAATAATCGTACCGACCACGGCGACTTTGCTGGCTGCCGCATTCATCACTGAGAGCGCGCCAAACGACTGGCCGGTCGCTCTGGCGGTGTTGATCCACTGCACCGCGCCGACAATCGGCAGCACCGTGCTAAAGACGAGGCCAAGCGCATCGGTGAGGATGCGGATCGTAATCTTAGCGCCCAGGTTGGCCTGCGGATCGGACGAGAACTTGGCCTCGCCCAGGAAGACCGCGCCGGTGACGATGCCACCAATCGCGACCACCGCGCCGGCGACGATGGCGGTGCCGACCAACCGGTTGATGTGGCCACCGCTGCGAAAGGCGCGCAGGATGGCGATGGCGTCGCCGCCCAACTGCGCAACCGCGCCGCTGCGCAGGGCCTGCAATTGGTTGCCCAGGTGTTTGAGCAGGGCGGTTTTGTTGACATAGCGCGCCGTAAGCGCTTCGCTGAGCACATATTTCACCGCAATCGCGCCCAGTGTTACACCCTTGCGCACATCCGCTTCGGTCTGTGCATCAGTTTTAAGCGAATAGCGGCTAGAGACAACGCGTGTGTCTTGCGCGACAATGCGCGAGACGCCGTTGATCAATGTCAAAAAATAGAGTTGGGCAGTCGCCAGCCGGCCCTCGGCCACGTCGGCGTCAACTGGATCCTCGCTGATAGCGCCGGCCCGATAACGCGCGTCCAGTTCGTTCCAGTACATATCGGTGGCGCAGGCGGACCAAACGGGCGTCGCCGCGTTGGGGGCACAGAAAGGCGTCCACTTGAGGCTAGCCAGTACGTTGACTGGCTCGGCGGGTTGGCCGCCCGGGGCAAAATCGAAGACAAGCGCGCCATTGGTGGCGGTGACATAATTGCCGCTGCGGCGCGTGCTGTCGAGGTCCAATCCACGGCTTTTGTGCTCCTGCGCCACCATGAGCAGCGGCTTGATCGTCTTATCTGCCTGCCAAGGACTGGCGAAGACGTTGTTGAGAATACGCTTGGTCTCGGTCACTGCCGTTGTGATCAAGGCATGGTCGAGCGTAGGGTAGCTCTGTTTCTCCACCCGCAGCGTGTTGGGCACCGACCAGCGCTCGACGGTCGAGACACCGCTGTTGCCAGTGCGTTCGAAGCGGCGCACGATCTCGTTTAGATCCAGATCGCGCTGGCTGTTGTTATCCTGATCACGACCGCCGAGGAAACTGTTGTCCAGCCCATGTGAGAGGGTGGCAAGCGCCGTATCATCTTTCTTGTTGCTGTCAACCGCCGGGTCTTCGTAGAGGATCGCCAGATCGGCGCCGTTTTCTTCTTGCACGTTGAGACCGGTGACGGTAAATTCGTCGTAATAGGTTTGGATCGCCTGGCCCACGTTGTTGATGTAGCCGTCGGCCAGACAGTCGGGTGTGGCGTCGGGCGCGGTCTTGTCGCACGGCAGATCGTTGAGCGTCTGCACCACCCAGACCAGGCGTACATCGTGTGGGGTCGGCCAGTTGCCGGTTGGCAAATAGCGCATCCGCCCACTAAAGGCGACGCGCTGGCCGGTCTGTTCGTCGGTCACCACGTTGAGCGGCACATAGGCAAGTTTGGTGTTGCCATCGGCCGTGAAGTTGTTGACGGTGACATTGTACGGCGTCAGGTCGGCCTGCGTGGGCAAGTTGGTTGGCGCACCGGCGATCCGAATTTCGAGCATCGGCACCAGCTTCATGTCACCATAGGCGTCGTTGCCATCCGCCCCGCCGATATCGGCATAGGTGAGGCCGTCCACATCTTGCACCTGGGCTTCGCTGTCGCTGGGCCAATCGAGCACGTTGAAGGCGTACCAAAGCCGTTTTGGATCGCTGGGGCGCACTTGAAAGTCGACAAAGGTCGGCTTGCCCGCGGCCAGATTGTGTACGGTCAACTGGAGCGGACTGTTTTCTGTAAATGGCGCTCCACCCGCCGCACGGGCACGCGCAAAAGGCGCCAGATCTTTGTTGTCCGGCACGCCATCGTTGTCATTGTCGGTGTCGAACAAATCGGGGGTATTGTCACCGTCGGTGTCATCCGGCGTGCTGTTGCCGTCATTGTCGAACTCGATCGTGTCGGGGACGCCGTCGTTGTTCGAATCGATCGCCAGCGGATTGGCGTACCACGTCTGCCCACCCAAGCTAAAACCGCGCACCTCGATATAATCGTTAATGCCATCTTCGTCCGAATCGGCAAAGGTGTAATCGGTGCCAATGCGCTGCTCCTGAAAATCGGTCAGCCCATCGCCGTCGGTGTCGGTGCCGGTGTCAGTGGATTGGAGAGTGGGCGATTGAGCGATTGAGCGATTGGGCGAGTGGTTTGCAATCGCCCAATCGCCTAATCGCCCACTCTCCCCCTGCTGTTCTCCGCTTTCCAACAGATTGCGCTGCGGATTGAATTCTGGGTTGCCCAGCGCTGTGCGTAAGTCGCGGGCGCGATCGTTTTGCGTCTGCACTTCTTCCTGGGCGGCGGCTTTGACGCTTTGTGTGTCAAAGAAGTGAACTGCTTGATAATTGCTGAGCAGCGGACCGAGCACGACGCTGAGGATCAAGGCACTCGCCAGCGCGTTATAGAGTGGGCGTGAATGGCGATTGCGCAGCAGAAAGAAGACAAGGCCAAGCCCCGCGGCCAACATGAAAATCGGCGCTGCCCAGTGGTTAACCCACGGCCCACTGATCGCTGCCAACTGATCAGTGCGCCACCCCTTGCTAACCTCTGGCGTGCCAAACTTCGCAAAATCGGTGGTGATCTGGGCGGTGAGCATTTCATCGCGTTGGGCCGGGAAGTGCAAATTGAGAATCTGGCGCAGGGGTAAGCCATCCGCACGCACCCACAATTCGCCATCACCGGTCATGTCACGGTAGTATTGGGGCACGTCCAGGCGGACACTGGCCGGCAGTTCGCCCTGCGCGCGCAGCGTGGCTTCGGTCTGTTGGTGCATATAGGTGGCCAGCAGGGGGCCATCCAGTGTGAAGCGATAGCGGGTAAATTCGATATGGGCGCGTTGCTCGTGGCCGATCAACTGCACATCGCGTACCGCACTCAGGAAAGCTAGAAAATCACCACCGGGGGCGAGCGGGTGGCCACCCGGTGCGGTCAGGCTGTCACTCTCGCGCCATTGATCAAGGCCTTGGCGGATAAACGTTTTGCCGTCCTCTACCTTGATGGCAACCCCGCTCTCTGGCTGTGCCACACTGCCACCGGCTGTCCACAGCGTCATTGCCAACTGTTCACGGCGCAGATCGGTGTGGCCTTCCAGGCGCAATTGTTGGCTGTGGCTGCGTCGCCCCACATTGGTCACGCGTGCGGTGGGCATCGTCACCTGCACAATGTCGCTGCTAAATTCATACGATCCGGCGGCGCGGGCGCGCGCCCAAGCGTCGGCAATGGAACGGTCGCCATCGGGGTATGCGGTCGCGATCCCAACCGTCGGTCCGACAAAGAGGCCGATGCTCAAGGCGCTGATCAGCAGCACTAGAGCGCCGAGCCACAAACGCCCAGCCCGCCACGGCGCGCGACTAAGCCCTTGCTGAATGAGTCGTTTCATATAATTGCCTGACATAGGTTCTCCATCTACTTTTTCATGCGAATGTGAAACGGTGAAATTTGCGCGAGCCGGCGCGGGTGCACGCCAGAGGCAGAGCTGCCACACTTTGCTTTTTGTTACAAGTATTTGCTACGCTATCCATTATCCCACGGTGAGCATTACCAAAGCATTACCACAGCAAGTCTATTTAGCGCTTTTTCTCCATTTTGCGCATTTCCTAGCTTACAAATCACTGACAGAGTCGATTTTTATGTAAACCCCGATTTACAAGTGCAAGCGCTCATGCTATTATCGAGCGCGTACAATTAACCAAACAGATAAGGTAACTATTCAGCTTACTACAGCGGATAAGGATAGGAACGGATGGCAAAATATGAATCCGCTCCTATCCTTATCCGCTGTAGTAAGCGAGCCTGAACAGTTACCAGATAAGACCATTCCTAACGTTCGCTTTCTAATATGGACAAGTATGACTCAACTCGTGTTGACATTCTTTGGCACTTTTCAGGCCGTCGTAAACGACAAGCCAGTGACGGCGTTTCGTTCGGACAAGGTGCGTTGTCTATTAGCCTACCTGGCGCTCGAAGCCGGCCAACCGCACAACCGGGAAAGTTTGGCTGGTTTTTTGTGGCCGGACCAACCACAGGCAACCGCCCAGAATAACTTGCGTGTTTCGCTTTCTCGGCTGCGCGCTGCTCTGGGTGATCAGGCTGCTGTGCCAGCCTGGCTAGCCATCACACACCGAACGCTCGGCTTCAACTCGGCGAGCAACCACTGGATCGATGTGGCGCAATTTCTGCGGCTGATCGAGGCGACGCAGCAACATCGCCACGAACGCCTGGATCGCTGTGCAAGCTGTATCGCCCAATTGCAGCAGGCGACGGCCCTCTATCGTGGTGAGTTTTTGCACGGTATTTTGATCGAAGGCAGCGATCTGTTGGAGGCATGGGTGCGCCACAAGCGGCAATCGTTGCAACGCCTGGTGGTAGACGCACTCTTTCACATCACGCGCTATTATAGCGAGCAAGCGGACTTTGCCCAGGCATTGGCTGCCGCCCGCCGCCAGCTCGAACTTGAACCGTGGCGCGAAGAAGCCCACCGCCAAATGATGGAACTCCTGGCGCAGAGTGGGCAGCGCAGCGCGGCCTTGGTCCAGTATGAAATTTGTCGCCAAACTCTGGCCGATGAGTTGGGGGTAGCGCCGGCGCGTGAGACCGTGGCGCTCTATGAGCAAATCAAAATGAATACGCAGCCGGGCCAAAGGGGCGCGGTGGCATCCGCCCTTCCCCTCTCCCCCTACCCCCCTACCGCTTTTGTGCATAACATCCCAGCCCCACTCACCCCTTTCATTGGCCGCCACGCCGAACTGGCCGAACTGGCCGAACGACTGGCCGATCCGTTTTGCCGGCTGTTGACGCTGATCGGGCCGGGTGGTAGCGGCAAGACCCGCTTGGCGGGTCAAGCGGCTACACAGGCAGCCACTACCTTTCGCCAGGGCGTCTGTTTTGTTTCGCTCGCTCCTGTGCCGACAGTCGACTTTCTTGCTGGTGCGCTGGCCGATGGCGTGGGATTGCGTTTGCACGGTGGGGAGACAGTCGAAGCGCAACTAGCCCACTTTCTGCATGATCAAGAGCGGCTGCTGGTGCTGGACAATTTTGAGCATCTGCTCACGGGCCGTACGCTCTTAGTCAATCTGTTGCAACAAGCGCCGGGCATTAAAATCATGGTAACCTCGCGGGTGCGGCTCAACGTGCAGGGCGAGTGGCTGTTAACCGTGGCCGGATTGGCGGTGCCAGGGCGGGCAAAGACCACGGACGCGCCGGACAGAGTTTTGGATACATATCCAGCTTTACAGCTTTTTGTGCAGAGCGCGCGCCGGGTGCAGCAAAACTTCGATCGCACCTGGCGCCAGGATGCAGGAGAAAAGGCTGCGCTTGTCCACATCTGCCAACTGGTCGACGGGCTACCCCTGGCGATTGAATTAGCGGCGGCCTGGACGCGCCACCTGACCTGCCAGGAAATCGCCCGTGAAATGGCACAAAATCTCGACTTTCTGAGCACTGCGCTCGACAATGTGCCGGAACGTCAGCGCAGTTTGCGCGCTGTCTTTCAATACTCCTGGCAGTTGCTTGCGGTGGACGAAAAAGCCGTTTTGGCCCGCCTGGCGGTCTTTCGCGCTGGCTTTACGCGCGAAGCCTTTTGGCATGTGACAGGGGCTTCGCTCACCCGCTTGTTAGCGTTGATCGATCATTCGCTGCTCTATCGCGACCAAACGGGGCGTTACGATCTGCATGAACTATTGCGCCAATATGCGGTGGAAAAGTTAGTCGAAGCGGGTGTTGATGCCGCGGACACCCAGCAGCGCCATGCGGATTTCTACACCCAGTATGCCGCACAACTAGAGCAGACGCTGCGCGGCGCTGATGAGACACGTTTCTTCGCTGCCCTGAGTGAGGAAATGGAGAATATCCACGCCGCCTGGCATTGGGCGTTGATCCATGCGCAGTATACAAGCGCAGAACAAGGATTGGCCGCACTCTACAAATTTTACCACCGGCAAAGCCGCTTTAGCGAGGGCGAACTGGTCTTCCGCCAGGCGCTCACCAATTTGCGCACCCAACACGAGCAGCGGCCACCCGACCCGGCTGGGCTGCGCTTGCTGGGCGTCTGCCTTACCCGCCAGGCCAATTTTCTGCGCCGGCTTGGCCAACAGACCCCAAGTTATACCCTGCTTCAAGAAAGTATGGCGCTGGCGCAACAAACCGGTGATCAGCAAGGTCTGGCGCGCGCGCTCTATCAACTGGGCGATATCGCTTGGTTTCTAGGTCATTATACAGAAGCGCGTGAACGGGTAACGGCCAGCCTCGCCTTGCAGGAGGCAATCGGCGACCGTGAGGGAATGGCGACTTCCTTATTTCATCTGGGCACGACAGCCTGGAAACAGGGCGAGTATGCGCGGGCGCAAACCCATTATAGCGCCAGCTTGGCACTGGGCCAGACGCTGGGTGACCGCAACAAGATTGCCAACGCGATCGGTGCTTTGGGGCAGGTGGCGTTGGCGGTAGGCCAACCGGCACTGGCCGAAAAGCACATGTTAGAAGCACTAGCCATGCGCCGTGCGGGCGGCTATCGATGGGGGATTGCGGATGCGTTGAGTAACTTGGGGCGTATCGCCGCTGAGCGTGGCGATTATGCGGCCGCCCAAGCCTATTATCGCGAAAGCTTGACCATACGGGCAGAAATTTTCGACCGCCGCGGCGCCGCCGATGTGCAAAATGAATTGGCCGCCGCGCTCCTGAATCTGGGCGAAACTGCTGAAGCTGAAAAGCTGGCCCAAACTAGTTTGGCAACGCATCGCGCCCTCGGCTATCCCTGGGGCGAAGCGGCCGCGCTGGTGATCTTGGGACACATTGCCGGGGTAATGAACAACATTGGTGCGGCGCAGGCGCATATTGATGCTGCGTGCAACCTGGCGGCCCAAATCGACGCCCAGCCGTTACTCCTGCGCGCGCTGCTCGAACGGGCGCGACTGTTGATCAAACTGGGCGACCACGAAGCCGGTATCGTTCTACTCCGCCAGGTGGGCCAACATCCTGCAAATACACCACCGCTCCAAAAGGCCGCGCAGGCGTTGTGGGAGCAGGGGGTCGGGATGGTGGAACCGCGCTTAGCGGTGGTGGAGCGATTGGGTGTAAACTGAACGCTTAATTTTAGGACGCGGATTGGCGCGGATAAACGCGGATTTAAAGCATTAAATCCGCGTTTACCCGCGCTAATCCGCGTCCTGAATTCTAAAGCTTAATCCGCATATGTATTAGGTTTGGTGCAAAAGTAGATCTGATCCTGGCGTTTCAAAACGTACTTTTTCACTGCTTCTGGCCCCAACTCCTTGGCGTAGCGATGCATGTGGACGGTAAAGCCGGCGTGCTCTAGCCGCTCTTTGAAATCCTGGCCATACATACGAACGTGGTCATTCTGACCAAAGACCTGCTCGCGCTCCTCCGGTTCCACGACGCTGGCGTCCTCGAACGTTTCGGCGCGGTCCGGCTCCATGGGCACCATGAGCACCGCCCAACCGCCCGGCTTGAGCACGCGGTACAATTCGCGCATCGCCTGTTGATCATCCTGAACGTGCTCCAGGACATGGCTGCACATCTGTATTGACCAGATTATCCAGTCTGGTCAACACAGACGGTATGACAAGCCTTTACCCCGCGCCTTTCAAAACTTCCAACGCCGCATCGCACAGAATCGCCACGCCTTGCGGCAGGCAGCGCTCGTCAATGTCGAAGCGGGGGTTGTGATGCGGCGCATTGAACCCGCGCGCATCATTGCGCGCGCCCAACATAAAGAAATTACCCGGCACGCGCGCCAGCACGGCAGAGAAGTCTTCCCCGCCGGTGGTGCGAAAGTTCATATCGATCTGGTCCGCGCCGAGCACCTTGGCCGCTGCCGCTTGCATGACGGCGGTGGGCGCGGCAGAATTGACCGTAGCATCGACGCCCTCGTTGATGAAGACTTCGGCGCTGGCGCCCAGCGCGGCCGCCACGCCTTGCGCAACTTCCGGCACGCGGCGACGCAGCAATGCCTTGACCTCTGGCGTAAAGCTGCGGATCGTGCCGCGCATCACGGCTGTCTCGGCGATCACGTTGCCCGCGTTGCCGGCAGTGATACTGCCAATCGTCACCACCGCGGTCGCATCCGGATCGGTATTGCGCGCCACGATTGTCTGCAAGGCGACGATAATCTGCGCCGCCACCACGACTGCATCAACCGTGTCATGCGGCATGGCGCCGTGGCCACCGCGCCCGTTCACCGTGATCGTCAGGCTGGCACTCGCAGCCAGCATAGGGCCAACGCGCATCGCAGCCGTGCCCAAGTGATGCATCGATGAGACATGCAGCCCCAACGCCCGGTCCGCCGGGGGCCCGATCCGGTCGAGCACGCCGTCGGCGATCATGGCGAGGGCGCCGCCCAGCCCTTCCTCGGCCGGTTGGAACATCAACTTGATCGTGCCGGGTAATTGATCGCGGTGTTTGGCCAACACTTTCGCCACACCCAACCCCACGGCCACATGCGCATCGTGGCCACAGGCGTGCATCACGCCCGGCGTCTGCGAGCGATAGGGCACATCATTGGCCTCGTCGATCGGCAGCGCGTCCATATCAAAGCGCAGCAGCACCGTGCGATCACCCGGTTGTCCGCCCGACAGCAGACCAACCACGCCGGTTTTGCCCACCCCGGTGATGACTTCGTAACCCAACGCGTTCAGTTGATCGGCAACAATGGCCGCCGTACGAAATTCTTGAAAGCCAAGCTCCGGATGCATGTGCAGATCGCGCCGGGTGGCGGTCAATTCGTCGGCCAGCGCCTCGGCGTCGGCTAGAAATAGATTTTTCATGATTACCTTTCTGTGGATAGTGAGTTTGTTGTTGCTGTGGATATCTAGCGACCCGACACTTTGGGCTGGGCCATTGAAATGGCCTACTGACAAGTCCAGGAAGTGCCTGAGGGCACTAAAAACGAGTCGCCGGGTAGCCCCCTGGGCGCGACTTCCTGGTTTCAGCCGCGGGTTTCAACCCGCCCGCGCCAAAGTGTCGGGTCGCTAGGTGGATATTACAGAGAAGCCGAGGTTACAAACGAACCTCGGCTTCTCTGGAGATGGAAATTTTATTGATCACGTAGACCTAATGATACGCTCGTATTCATCGTGTAATCCGATCCAAAACCAGTAAATCGTATCACCTTCCAACAAGCCAACAGCACGATGGGCATCACTAATGCGGACTGAGTAAATTGGTTTACGTGAGCTAACCAATTTGAATTGTAAACCAGGCGATTGTGGATTTTCTTGCCAAATGCGATAAGCCTTTACCGCGCGACGACGCACATCTGAGGGTAATTGATAATAAAGTTTCCAGAACTGAGGTAGCGTTTGCGACTTCACCCTGGTGAAATCTCGCCAGTAGGTGTGAAAATCATGGCTCTGGCTTTACCGGCGCGAATGTCTGCCAGCGCTTCGTCAGCAAGTTTGTCCAACGCATTTTGGCTCTCTTCTGATGCGAAAAGAGCTTCCCACCGTCGATCGTTTTCGGTATATTCTTCTGCTAACAATGTCACGTCTTCTAGAACTTGATTATCTTTCGGCTTAAACGTTTCGTAGGCGATAAAACGCGCAAAATCAAGTATTTGTTGACCCCGCTCCGGGGGCAGCTTACGCATTAGGGCGACAAGCTTGCGTTCATAGTTTGTTAGTTGGTCTGTATCTTGCTTTTCCATCGTGTACCTCAATGTCATCGTGTACCTCAATGTCAACGCATCCCACATTTGCGTAAACGAGCAGTCGATGCCTCGCTAGTTTTCAATGTCAGCCGCAGCTTATCGCCACTGCTGACAATTGACGACCATAATTCAAGTATAGGCGAAGTATGCCACAGGGTCAACCCCTAAGCTACCCCGCCATTACCTCGCGAATCGCGGTGGCGATCCGGTTGACGCTGGGCACAACTTCGTCTTCGAGCGGCGGGCTGTAGGCGATCAGCGTGTTGCCCATGTTGACGCGTTTGACGGGCGCTTCTAGCCAATAGACGCCTTCGTCGGCGGCCAGCGAGACAATGTCGCCACCCCAGCCGGCCGAGTGAGGTGATTCTTCGACCACGACCAGCCGGTTGGTTTTCTGGATCGATTGGAGAATGGTCTCTTTGTCCAACGGCGCCATACTGCGCAAGTCGATCACTTCGACATCAATACCTTCGGTGGCCAACAAGGCGGCGGCTTCGAGCGCACGGTGCATCATCAACTGGATGGCGACGACAGTGACATCTTTGCCCGCCCGGCGCACAACCGCTTTGCCCAACGCCATTGGTTGCGTGTCGTCTGGCACTTCTTCGCTCATGTTGTACAAACTCTTATGTTCCAACACGAAGACCGGGTTGTTCTCGCGGATCGCCCCACGCAGCAAACCATAGGCATCGGTTGGCGTGCCTGGCGAGACAACCTTGATACCGGGAATATTCATCAACCAGCTTTCGACGCATTGCGAATGTTGGGTGCCAAAGCCGCCGGCCACGCCTTGCGCGGCACGCACCGTCAACGGCACAATAAATTGGCCGCCGCTCATATAACGATACTTGGCAATCTGGTTGACAATTTGGTCCATCGCTACCGGCACAAAGTCGGCAAACATCAATTCTGCCACCGGGCGCAACCCTGTAATCGCCGATCCAAGTGCCGCGCCAATAATCGCCTGCTCGGAGATCGGCGTGTCGCGCACGCGGTTGGGGCCAAACTCCTCAACCAGCCCTGGCGTTACCTTAAAGACGCCGCCGGCCACTGCTACATCTTCGCCAAAAAAGATCACATTTTCATCCGACCGCAATTCGTCGGCTAAGGCTTTACAGACCGCTTCGCGGTACGTTAGTTTTGTCATGGAAAATTATTCCTATGCTGGAGATTGACGATTTTTGATTTACCGTAGAGACGCAAGATTTACCGTAGAGACGCAAGATTTACCGTAGAGACGCAAGATTTACCGTAGAGACGCAAGATTTACCGTAGAGACGCAAGATTTTGCGTCTCTACGGTAAATCAAAAATCGTCAATCGTCAATCATTTTATCCTTCGTAAAAAACATCATCGTAGAGTGCCGCGACTGGTGGAAACGGCTCGGCCTTGGCCCACTCAATGGCGTCGAAAACCAATTGGTTGGCGGCCTGCTTCATTTCGTCAAACTCGGTTTCGTCGAGCTGGCCAGCGGCGATCATTTTGTCTTTGAGCAGGTTGATCGGGTCGCGCAGCAACCATTGCTCCAGCTCGCCGGCGGCGCGATAGGGGCCGGTGTCGGTGCGCGAATGGCCGCGGAAGCGGTAGGTTTTCAGTTCGAGCAGGGTGGGACCTTCGCCGCGGCGGGCGCGGTCGAAGGCGGTTTTGGCGGCTTCGTAAACCGTCTCGACTTCCTGCCCATCAACGACGACGCCGGGGATGTTGTAGGCAATGGCGCGGGTGGCAATGTCGGCCACCGGCGTGGTCTTTTCTTGCGCGCTGTATTCGCCGTAGCGGTTATTTTCGCAGCAAAAGACGACGGGTAATTTCCAGATCGCCGCCATGTTAAGTGCTTCATGAAAAGCGCCAATGTTGGTTGCGCCCTCGCCAAAGAAGGAGACGGCCACATGCGGCAGCCCCTTGACTTGGTAAGTGAGCGCCGCGCCGACGGCAATGGGCAACTGCGCACCGACGATGGCATTGGCGCCGAGCAGGCCAATCGAGGCGTCGGTCATGTGCATGCTGCCACCTTTGCCTTTGCAGGCGCCGCTGGCCTTGCCCATCATCTCGGCCATCATCGATTTTACCGTCATGCCCATTGCCAAGGCATGGCCGTGGCCGCGATAGGTGCAGGTAACAGTGTCGCCCGGTTCCATCGCCCAGATCACACCCGCCGAACAGGCTTCCTGACCAATGCAGAGATGGGTGGTGCCACGGATCAAGTTTTGCAGAAACATATTTTGGATTTGCTCTTCGGTGATGCGAATTTCGAGCATCCGCCGCAAGATGTCTTGTCGGGTGCTTACGTCAAGTTCGGTCATAAATTCCTCATGCTTGAATAATGATAAAGTTACGCAGCGTACACAGCGATCAGCGCGATAAGCTTATGATTTTCTCCCCGCATCTCTGGGGTACGCGTCTACTTGGCTTGATTGAAATAGTCGAGTTCTGCTTGGAAGGCGGCCATGAATTGGCCGAGATGCATGCCATCCACCGCGCGATGATCGCCGCTGAGGGTCAAGTGTACGGTTTGGCGGATGTGCAGACCGCCATCGATCACTACGGGGCGCTGTTTGACGGTTCCCGCCGCTAGAATCGCTACTTGGGGCGGATTGATGACCGCGGTAAAGTGGTCCACCTGGCGGATCACACCCAGGTTGCTGATCGTAAACGTGCCACCTTGTAGATCATTGGGTTGCAGCTTGTTGGTCCGCGCCCGCTCGATCAGCTTGCGGCTCTCTTGGGTCAGCCCAGTCAAGGAAAAGCGCTCGGCTCCGTGCAGTACGGGGGTCAGCAAGCCGTCCTCCAGACCAACGGCAATCGCCAAATTGATGCTGTCGTGGCGGTAGAGCGTTTCATTTTCGTAGGTCGCGTTAAGGGCAGGGACACGACGCAACGCCTGCACCGTCAGATATTGAATCAGGTCGTTGTGGCGTGGGCGTGGTTCTGGTTCGGTTGCCAGGCGTTTCAGGGCCTGTTCCAGGTCGAATTCGCCGGTCACATAGAAGTGGGGTGCTTCGCGTTTGCTCTCGCTGAGCCGCTTGCCGATAATCTGGCGCATACGGCTGAGCGGAATGGCGTGGACGCCTGCGCGGCTAGATGGTGCTGCGGGGGCACTCGGTTGTGGCGTAGGAACAGTTGGCGTGGGTGCTGTCGGTTGTGGCACGGGCGCAACGGGGGTAGCCTGTGTAGCGGCTTGTTGATACGCTGTTAGATCGGCCAGCGTTACGTTGCCGTGCGTACCCGTGCCGGGCACCTGCGCTAGATCGACACCTGCTTCGCGCGCGGCCTTGCGCACCTTGGGCAAGGCGCGCACCCCATTGGCGCCAATCGTGGTGGGGGCCTTAGCAATCAGCGCCTCGACATCTTCGCGCATAATGCGCCCGCGTGGACCACTGCCGGCGATAGTGGCGAGATCGATCTTGTTCTCATCGGCCAACCGCCGGGCGATCGGCGAGATGTCGAGCACCTTTTCACTTGACGCAGCTTGGGCTGATGCTAGCGTCGGTGTGACCGCTGCCGGAGCTGGCGCAGTCGATTGCATCTCAGTAGCCTGACCAATGCGTGCAATCACCGAACCAACCGGCGCCTCGATGCCGGCCGCTACCAATTGTTCTAACAACACGCCGCTGGCAATACTTTCTAACTCTACATTAGCTTTGTCGGATTCGACGATAGCGAGGGTTTCGCCCTGCCGAACAGTGTCGCCCGGTTGCTTCATCCACTCGATCAAGCGTGCCTGTTGGACATCAAAGCCCAAGTTGGGCATGATAATATCAGTTGCCATGAATCTCTTTTCCTAGATGTCAAACTTCTGAAAAACAGAAGCCGTTTCACGGAGATTAGAGATTGGAGATTTGCTCGATCAAATCTCTAATCTCCAATCTTCAATCTCTAATATAAATTTATAGTAACGATTCAGCCCGGGACCGCCGCCATCCCTGGCGGCCTCCGGCGCTGGCCGCCAGGGATGGCGGCGGTCCCGGCGGTAAAACTTATGCCTGAATAGTTACCATTTATACAACTTTTAACGCCTGAATCTCACTGGGTTGCACCGAGCGATTTTCCTGGGCTGAAAGATAAGCTGCATGCACCAGACGTAGCGTATTTAAATTGTCGGCACTGTCGGTGTCGGGTGTGCCATTGGTCTCGACTGCTTGCATCAAACTTGCCATTGGGCCCACGAAAGCATCGGGGATCCACAGCGTGTCGAGCTGAAGTGGAACGGGCGCTTTACCCTTTTGTTGATAGATCAATGTATCTGGTTCACCTGCCGGGTAATTGTACATCAAACCGATGGTTCCTTCAATCGCGCCTTCCGTGCCAAAGAATTTAAATGTCGCAAAGGTGTCACCGTGCAAATTATAATGATTGACGGCTACCAAGGCCTGCAATCCATTCGCATAGTCAAGCGTAGTAATCGTTTTCGTCTCGCCTTGGACCTTACCCTGATTGGGATAGCGGGCGTGACGGCTGGTAACCCAAACCGGATCGCCAAAGATCGAACGCAGGCTGTCCAGATAGTGGATGCTATGGAACATCACTTCGAGCTTAGGCGTAGCCGCCAGCCAGGGCCACATATGCCAGGGTGTTTCGCAACTAACCTGGATCTGCGCATCGGTGGGGTGGCCGATCAGCCCGCGCTGGATCAGGTCACGGCTGGCGGCGATGCCGGCATCCCAGCGCATTTGCTGATTGACGGCCTGTTTGACGCCGGCATGGTGGGCCAGTTCGACACTTTTCGCCGCATTGGCAAAGGTGTCGCCCAGCGGTTTCTGACAGAGCATCGGTTTGCCGGCGGCAGCCACTTTCGCCACAATCTCAACTTGCACCCAGGGCGGTACGGCAATATCGACAATTTCGACCGCTGGATCGGCCAGTAATTCATCGATCGCAGCGTAGGTATGCGGAATGTTAAATTCTTCCGCCACCTTTTGCATGGTGGCCGGGTTCAAATCATAAGCGGCCACGGTGCGGAAACCGGCCTTTTTGTAAGCGGGCATGTGCGCGTACTGCACAATGCCGCCACAGCCAATGCTGCCGATGCCATAATCGGTTTTATGATCCAGGTTGATGCGCCAGTTGGCGTTGAGTTCGGTCATGTGCTTGTCCTTTAGAACCGCGGATCGGCAA
>Ga0105046_10007987_pt1 | contig 16632 bp, 16 predicted proteins | sample MAT03_FD_78385 | JGI IMG/M metagenome (GOLD analysis project Ga0105046, IMG submission 78385) | Freshwater microbial communities from Lake Fryxell liftoff mats and glacier meltwater in Antarctica - MAT-03 (megahit assembly) | ecosystem: Environmental > Aquatic > Freshwater > Ice > Liftoff...
ATGCTTTCCAAAGTCTTCGACCTGTTCACGCAGATCGATAGCTCGTTAGAGCGGACGAAGGGCGGACTGGGCATCGGCCTGTCGCTGGCGAAACGACTGACCGAGCTGCACGGGGGCACGGTGACGGCTCACAGCGAAGGACCAGACCGCGGCAGTGAGTTCGTCGTGCGTCTGCCCATCATGGAAGAAATACCCAAGCCTGCACCGCCGACTCTCGGCGCTTCAACTCTCGTCGCGCCGACACCCACAACAACTCGCCGGATTCTGGTGGTCGACGACAACCAGGATGCGGCCACGACACTCGCCATGCTCTTGGATCTGGGCAACAACCAGACGCGGATGGCCCATGACGGCCTGGAAGCCGTCCAGCAAGCGGAGGCGTTTCGACCAGCCGTGATCTTGCTCGACATCGGAATGCCGAAGATGAACGGCTACGACGTCTGTCGTGCCATCCGCGAGCAACCGTGGGGCCAGGACATCGTCATGATCGCTCTGACCGGGTGGGGGAAAGACGAAGACCGCGACAAATCCAAAGAGGCCGGGTTCGACAGCCACATGGTCAAACCGGTGGACTACGCCGCCCTCATGAAACTGCTGGCCACGCTGCAAACGGCGAAGGTGTGACAGCAAGTTGTCACTGCCAACGTCGAATGAAACCGCTGACTGAGCATCTGGCGGCTGACACAGCTGGCAATTCGGGCTATTCCTCAATCAAGCGCCCCCCACTGAGCTTGCGTCAGTGGCTTGCGGGTTTCTGCGCTACCGAGACTTCACTCGAATCCCAATCGCTCGCAGTTCAAAAAACCGTGACTAGCCGACACAAGGTCCAGTGGCGTGGACTCAAGCAAAAAACTGCTCAGCTTCGACGGAATCCCTAAGCGACTTGAAGGGCTCAAGGCGTTGGACAAAATTCGCCTCCATCATCTGTTTGATGACGACGAGATTCATCAGAAGTGCGAAACACTCAATATCGAGTTTCGCGACAGAATCTTCACTGCGGCAAAAACGCTCGGGCTGTTTATATCTCAGGTTCTCAGTCGAGGCGATGCTTGTATTACTGTCATGTCGAAGTTCAATCGTGAAAGAAAAGACAGCGGGCTCTCACCTGTCTCCGAAGATGCGTCTGCTTACGCCAAAGCGCGAGCGAGATTGCCTGTGGTGCTGATTGATCATCTGAGTCATCGTGTCATAAAGATCGCTCACAACATGACGCTGGACGAAGGGAAATGGAACGGACTGAATGTGTATCTTGTCGATGGCTTTGTGCTCCGGGCACCCGACACATCGGCGAACCAGGAAAAGTATCCTCAGCCATCGGTTCAGGAAGAAGGGCTGGGGGTTCCTCAAAATGTTTAAGTCCACGCCATTTGTCGCTCCGCCGACGGGATTTCCACTGGCGGCAGAACAGAGTCCGGGCTGATCCAATTCACGACCTCGATTGCGGACAGGCTCTTAGAACGACTGCGGCGCGGAAACCGGTGTTTCGTGTGGCAGCAGCGGCGTTCTCTCCGACTGTGCGGCAGGATTTCCGTGACCGTACTGTTGAGGCACTGTGAACGGCAGAGTTTGATGCTGAACTGACTGAGGATAATTCGACACAGACTGCGCCGGCATAAAACCTACAGGCTCGTCATAATCACGCATCGACGACAGACTTTGCACCATCGTCACCACAGCCAGCGACAGTGAACAAACACTCAACGCAACAACCTGCACATTAAACTTGCGGGCGATTCTAGGTGACGTATTGCGACGATTGATCTCGCGGGAGAGCGCGGGCCACACCGATTTGGTGTTAACACTCGGTGCCTCGGCGAGAGGATTGTCTCGCAGCATTAGCAGAGCACTCATTGCATTGGACATCGACGCATGATAAGACCGACAATCGCCGCATTGGCCCATGTGAACCGCCAACTTCTGTTCTTCTTCAGAACGCAGATCATCACCGACATCCAGATGAATCAAATGCTTTGCATCGGAACAATTCAATGGCATTGCGGAATTCATTGCAATCTCCTTCATGTGTCACCCTGCGATAACCGTGTTTTCTCAGCTCGACGTTCACGACGTTCCCATGCTTCGCGAAACATCTTTCGCGCTTCTGCCAGACGCCAGCGAATCGTTGCTTCACTACGTTCCGTCACTGCAGCAACATCCGACGTGCAGAATCCTTCCAGATCCCGCAAAATCAAAACTGTCCGATACGCTTCCGGGATCTCGGCCAGAACGACCTGAACTTCCTGCGACAGATCCAGATTTTTACGTGGATCAACGACCGCAGGATCCGGAGCCCTGTCTTCGCCCGCGTCCGTAAACAAAGACCATCGACCGCGTCGACGAACTTTTCTTAAATGGTCATATGTTAAATTGACTGCCAGCCGAAAAAGCCACGGCCCAAATCGACGTGATGGATCAAACTGATCCATACGTTCGAAAGCTCGCAGAAAAGATTCCTGAACCAGATCCGTCGCCATTTCCAGGTCTGGAATGAATCTACGGATGACTTTCAGAACGCGACGCTCGTAACGTTGAACCAGCTCGCCAAATGCGTCGTTGTCACCGTTTCTGGCCGCATGCACAAGACGCACTTCACTCTCCGAAGGGGCACCGCCATTTTCAGGCGAGTCCTCGGAATCAAGTGATTGATCTTCTGCGTCCGATTTGGACATTGTCCACATTTTCGGGCTTCTCCTGCGTGTTCTACGCAGTGTTTCGCCGCTTTGTTGGGGTTATTTGTTTGTTTTTTCGCCGAGAATTCGAATCAGCGCCATCCCTGCGCGGCGAAGAATAGCACACTTCGCCAGAATGCTTCCAGTCGCGTGATCGTTTTCCAGCCGCTCCGCAATTGCTATGATGTGGCCGGTTAAGAAGACGACGCTCCTGCTGGTTGCCGAAGATGGCTCGCAAAAACGGTGGTGAAGGTTGACAATCAGAAGATCCGGACGAACACATCGTTGGGATATCCCACAGGGACAACGTCTCGCGATCTGGCAACGCTTAACGCCTCCGCAGATGTTCGTAGGTTCCTTTGCGCTGTTGATTCTACTGGGAACGGCAGGAATGCAGCTCATTCCCGGAATCTATGCCGACGAACCACTAAGCTGGCTCGACGCCTTGTTCACATCCACCAGCGCCGTGTGTGTGACGGGACTTATCGTCGAAGACACCGCCGTGTTTTTCACACCACTGGGCCAGGGGTTTGTCCTGTTACTCATTCAACTCGGTGGGTTGGGGATGCTGACATTTGCCAGCCTGATCATACTGGCTCTCGGGCAACGATTGTCGTTGCGTGCCGAAGCCAGTTCCATCGTCACTCCTGAATCGGCACTGCATCTGGAAGGTCGCAACATCACACGCCACATCGTGCGATTTACGTTTCTCTTTGAAGCCATTGGTGCCTTGGTTTTGTATGCACTGTGGGTTCCACGGTTTGGATGGAAAGGTGCGGCATGGCCCGCCATTTTTCATTCTGTCAGCGGATTCTGTAATGCGGGTTTTTCGACATTCTCTGATTCGTTGATGAACTTTCAACGCAGCCCGGGCAGCTTGCTGGTGATGATACTTTTGATTCTGGCCGGAGGACTGGGTTTTTTAACTCATACGGAAATGTGGCACTGGTTCGTATCATGGAGACGCAAGAAAGCCTTTCGAGTCTCGTTGCAAAGTCGCGTTGTGATTTTCGTCACTCTGCTGCTTACGGTTGTAGCAACGCCATTGTTTGCGTTGTTTGAATGGAACAACTGCCTCAAAGATTTGCCTATTGGCGACAAGATTACCAATTCGCTCTTCATGAGCGTGACACCTCGCACGGCAGGATTCAATTCAATCGATTACGGCAAGGCCACGGACAGCGCGAATCTGCTGACGATGATGCTGATGACCATTGGCGGATCACCGGGTTCGACGGCCGGCGGTTTAAAGACGACAACTTTTGCTTTGATCGGACTGATGGCGTGGTCCCGACTGCGAGGCTCAGAAGCGACCAACTGCAGCGGTCGTTCTGTGCCTGAAGAAACGACATCCCGAGCTGTCGGGCTATTCGTGATCGGCATCGGTTTTTCAATCGGCGGATTGTTTCTGCTGTCCGCAACCGAAACAGCTGTGACACGCGGATTAACTGAACACATGTTTGAAGTCAGCAGCGCAGTGAATACTGTGGGGCTGTCGATGGGACTCACAAATAAATTGACGATTACCGGCCGTTGGGTGATTATTCTGATGATGTTTCTTGGCCGAGTTGGTCTATTGACTCTGGCGGCTTCACTGACGGTACCTCGTTCGCGATCCGCACGATTTCGGTATGCTTACGAAGACGTTGTCGTTGGGTAATGGAATTTCAAAGAGATAAGCTATGAGACGATTTCTGGTTGTGGGTTTGGGAAATTTTGGATCAAGCGTTGCCGAATCACTGTTCGCTCAGCGACACGATGTGATTGCGATTGATACCAACGAAGACGCCGTCGATCGTGTTTCAAAATACGTAACCCGTGCTGCCGTAGGCGACGCAAAAAATCTGCAGACACTGGAGAAAATTGGCGCGAAGGGAGCAGATGCGGCAGTGATCAGTACTGGCGATGACATTACCGCCAGCATTCTGACGACGATGGCCGTGCACGATCTTGGAATTCGTGACGTTTATGTGAAAGTGATTTCCCGCGACCATGCTCGAGTGATGGAACGACTGAAAGTCACGGAAACAATTTTCCCGGAACGCGAATCGGCACTCAGTCTCGGTAAGCGTATTTCAGGAGCGGGGTTGCTGAACTATGTGAATCTGGGTACCGGCTTCAGTATTCAGGAAATGGGTGTGCCCGACTCATGGACCGGCAAGACTCTGCGAGAATTAGAACTCAGACAGCGATTTGGTATCACCGTCGTTGCCATTCACGACATTCTGACCGACAAGATGGCAGCATCCAGCAACCCCGACGCACGACTGCGTGATTCAGACACATTGCTGGTTGCTGGAAGCGACGAAGACCTCGCCAAAGCAGCGGCCGAACATTGATGGAATTTTGTTTTCAAGCCTGGCTGAGCGCAGAGCGTAGCCACTCAACCTGCGTGATTTTGTGTGGTCTGTCCCGCTGGGAGCGGAGCAGGAAATCTATGCGATCTCATTGATGACTTTGCATCTGGACAGCCGTGCAGAGGTGAACTACCGGAAAGATCTGGCTCACGGATTGCGACTGCCGCCAGCACTTCGTGCCCAGATTCATCAGCGGTTCGGGGTTCCGGCTTTGCAGTGACTTGAATTTGAGTGATGGCAAACGCCACAATGTCACTATCTGCCTCTTTTCAGAAAGGTTGGCTGGAATGTCGTCACCATCTCAACTGCATAATCGTCGCCGAATACTTCAATCATCTGCGATAGGATTCGGGCACCTCGCATTCGCATCTCTGCTGCAGCAGCAAACGAAAGCAGCTGAGATTTCTGCACTCCCCGGCGGCGCTGACAATCCGCTGGCAGCTAGAATTACGCATTTTCCAGCCAGAGCAAAGCGGGCCGTCTTTCTGTTTATGAAAGGCGGTCCGTCGCACGTTGATACGTTCGATCCCAAGCCGGAACTCACCCGTTATCACGGTAGCCCGCCGCCGTTCGAACTTCCTCGAGTGACGTTTGCGGCACAGGGAAACCTGCTGAAGTCGCCGTGGAAGTTTCATCGCTACGGAGAGAGTGGTTTACCTGTCAGTGAGTTGTTCCCGCATGTTGCACAGCATGTCGATGATCTCTGCATCCTGCGATCCGTTCATGGCACCAACCCTGCTCACGGCGGAGCATTGCTGAAGCTGCACACAGGCAGCGATCAGTTCGTACGGCCAAGTTTAGGCGCATGGGTGACGTATGGATTGGGTACGGAAAATCAGAACCTGCCGGCGTTTGTCACCATCTGTCCCACGCTCGCGCACGGAGGAATGAATAACTGGGGATCGGCATTTCTTCCGGCGTATTGCCAGGGAACTCCGATAGGTAACGCGAGTGTCGGTGCAGTCAACGCGGCTGTCAAGCACATTCACAATTCGCGGATCGATTCCAGGACGCAGCGGATGCAGTTGGATTTGCTGCGCGCGATGAATCAACAGCATCTGGAAACTTCAGACGCAGATCAGGCTTTGGAAGGAAGACTGAATTCCTTCGAACTGGCATTTCGCATGCAGTCCACGATGCCTGAGGTGCAGGATTTATCTCAGGAGTCAGCTGCGACTCACAAGCTGTATGGGACCGATGATCCGGTGACTGAAGATTTTGGCCGCCAATGCCTGATGGCTCGCCGGTTTCTGGAACGCGATGTGCGTTTCGTGCAGGTGACTCACAGTGACAGCGAAGTTCAATGGGATCAGCATGGCAATCTCTATCTGGGTCACACCAAGAATGCGTCCGAAGTGGACAAACCCATTGCGGGACTGTTGAGCGATCTCAAATCTCGCGGTCTGCTGGATGACACTCTCGTCATCTGGGGCGGCGAATTCGGGCGTACACCGACGGCTCAGGGAACCGATGGGCGTGACCACAATCCACACGGTTTTACGATGTGGATGGCGGGTGGTGGAGTCAAAGCGGGGACAGCTTACGGTGCGACGGATGACTTCGGTTATTACGCCGTGGAAAACAAGATGCACGTGCATGATTTGCATGCCACAATTCTGCACATGATGGGGTTGAATCACGAACAGCTAACGTATCGCTACGCAGGCCGGGATTTCAGGCTCACGGACGTGGCCGGGGTTGTGGCAAAAGATATTTTCAGCTAGCGTGCCGCCGGAATACGTTTGGTTATCAATCCCAGATTCAAAGTAAAGCTACTTGCTCCATGCCGGATTTCAGCAAACATCGCATACTGAAAAACGACAAAGTCAATCTGAGTAAAACAGAAACTGACGGCAAAAAAAATGAAAAGGATCGCGATGCGTGTGAAGCACTCCTCAAGACCGTCAGAAGCGAACTGAATGAGCTTCAGACAAAACTTTACGCTGAAGGCAAGCAGAAGCTCCTGGTTGTCTTTCAGGCCATGGACGCTGGTGGCAAAGACGGCACAACACGCTCCGTCTTCGAAGGTGCAAATCCGCAAGGCGTTGAAGTGACGTCGTTTAAGCGTCCGTCAGAAGAAGATCTCGCACATGATTTTTTATGGCGCGTTCACAAAGCTGTTCCCGCCAGCGGAATGATTGGTGTCTTCAATCGTTCGCACTATGAAGACGTGCTTGTTGTGCGCGTTCACAACATCGTGCCGGAAAGTGTCTGGCGACCTCGCTACGAAATGATCAACAATTTTGAAAAGATGCTGACAGCTTCTGGGACTCGCATCATTAAGTTCTTCCTGCACATTTCCAGGAACGAACAGAAGCGGCGGTTTCAGGAACGCATTGATGATCCCGCCAAACGCTGGAAATTCGATCCGGCCGATCTGGAAAAACGCAAGTTCTGGGACGACTATCAGAAGGCGTTTGAGGACATGCTGGAGAAGTGTTCGACCAATGAATGTCCGTGGTACGTAGTTCCTGCGGATCAGAACTGGTATCGAGATCTCGTAGTGGCCAGCGTCATAGCTGATACGCTCAAAGAGATGAACCCACAGTTCCCAGCCCCGCCGGATGTGACTGGCGTCATGGTGGAGTGACTTTGGCGTTGTCGAAACGAAAAAAGGGACTCTGATTCCTCAGAGTCCCTTTGCTTCAATAACTATCGACCATGGTTGGATCATACTTCTTTCGAAGAAATCCAACTCATCATTTTTCGAAGTTGTTTGCCAACCGTTTCAATCATATGGCCACGTTCACGGCGACGAGTCGCAAGGAACGATGCCTGACCAGCACGGTTTTCCAGCAACCAGTCGCGGGCGAATTGACCACTCTGGATTTCGCCGAGGATCTTCTTCATTTCGGCTTTAGTCTGCTCGGTGACGATGCGGTTACCCCGAGTGTAATCGCCGTACTCAGCAGTGTTCGACACGCTGTAACGCATGTAGTTCAGGCCGCCCTGGTAAAACAGGTCCACGATCAGCTTCAGTTCGTGCATACATTCAAAGTATGCCATTTCTGGCTGGTAGCCTGCTTCAACAAGAGTCTCAAATCCAGCCTTCACAAGTGCGCTCACGCCACCGCACAGAACAACCTGTTCACCGAATAAATCGGTTTCGGTTTCTTCTGCGAAAGTTGTTTCAATCACGCCGCCACGAGTTCCGCCGATACCCTTGGCATAAGCCAGAGCCAACTGACGTGATGTTTCCGAAGCTCCTGCGCTCAATGCGATCAAGCTTGGTACACCGCCACCTTTTTCGTATTCGCTGCGAACCAGATGGCCTGGGCCTTTTGGTGCAACGAGTGCTGCATCAACGCCGTCTGGTGGCTGAACCTGATTGAAGTGGATATTGAATCCATGTGAACACATCAGCAGATTGCCGATCTTCAGCTGTGGCTTGATGTCGTTGCGATAGACGTCGCCCTGAAGTTCGTCTGGCAGCAGGATATTGATCAGGTCGCCCTTGTCAGCCGCTTCGGCAGCGGAGACAGGTTTGAACCCGTGGCTAATGGCCAGATCGTAGTTGGCTCCACCGGGACGCTGGCCGACGATGACATCGCATCCGCTGTCGCGCAGGTTTTGCGCTTGAGCGTGTCCCTGGCTTCCATAGCCGATGATGGCAATGGTTTTGCCTTTGAGGAGACTTAGATCCGCATCGTCGTCGTAATAAACTTTGACCGCCATTTCTTCAAATTCCTGTCTGAACACTAAACTGAGGTGAGAACTACCAATACGACAGTGCCACGATATCGAAGGTGGCACAGCGTCAACATCGCTAAGCTTCGTCAGAAAGCAGATTGGAGCCGACGACAGATCTCGCAGAAGTGCGAATTGGACCAGGCCACGCCTGTCAAAACAAGCGATTAGGCCCTTTCGCCCGATCAAACTCGAAAATCGCAGTGGCAAAGGGGCAATTGGGCGAGCAACGGGGCGTTGTTAGAGAATTAGCCAACAAAAAAAGGGCAAGCCCAAAAGGCATGCCCGTATTTGTTTATTCAGTCACTCCGTTGATTCATCGGTCCCGGATTACTGCATTTCCAGTTCTGAAGGCTGGTTTGCACGGCGAGCTCGCATTTCGGCTCGGCGACGATCACGGCGAGCGATATCACTCGGCTTTTCGTAGAATTCACGCTTGCGCATTTCTTTTTTCACACCCGCATGTTCGACAAGTTTACGGAAACGACGAACAGCTTCATTCACACTTTCATTATCACGCAAACGCAACTTAACCACAAAAATCCTCCTCTGGGGAAACTGTACAACTGAATAGACACCGGACGTTCCGATGTCAGAATGTAACAAACAATGGGCGAATTGCAAATTGTCAGTTTGCTGCAATTGCCATCAACGGGGAAACCTGTCAGCCTCAAAGACTGGAACCCGAGGCTGAATTCATCAACATTTCCCTTTTAGAAATGCGTCTGCAGGGCTTCAAAGTACCCAGACACGTTTTGCACCGATCACAGCATTATCGACAGATTCCCCTTATGAGCCGCGATTGCATTTACATAATCGACACATTTTCCTTGATGTTTCAGGTCTTCCATGCCATTCCGGCCATGAAGGGAACTCAGGGCCAGCCCACGAATGCCGTCTTTGGATTCACGCGGGACATTTTCGGAATCCTCGATCGTAAGCCCACACATCTGGTCTGTGCCTTCGACTCCCCCGGACTTGGGAAACGCGGAGAAATTTTCTCCGACTACAAAGCCAACCGTTCAGAAATGCCGGAAGACCTGCGTCCTCAGATTCCTCTGATCAAGGAGTTGCTCGAAGGTTTTCGCATCCCTGTTTTGCAATGCGACGAGTGGGAAGCCGACGACGTCATTGCCACAGCGACCGCTGCCGCGTCGGCTCGAGGAATGGAAGTCGTGATCGTCACGACGGACAAAGATGCGCGTCAGCTATTGAGTCCGACAGTGCGGATGTTGAACTGCCGAAAGAACACATATTTTGATGGTGCGGCACTCATGGAAGATTGGGGCGTGCGTCCCGATCAGGTTGTGGATTTTCAGTCTTTGGTAGGTGATTCGGTCGATAATGTTCCGGGCGTTCCCAAAGTCGGTCCGAAGACGGCCCGGACACTGCTTGAAACCTTTGGTACTCTCGATCATGTCCTTGCCAATGCCGATCGAGTGCAGGGCAAGAAACTGCAGGAGAATCTCATCGCGTTTGCCGATCAGGCGCGGATGAGTCGTGAGCTGGTGCGATTGAGAACCGACTTGCCTCTGGAGATCGACTTTGATGCCGCTCGCGTTCAGACGCCGGATCGCCCCAAGCTGCAGGAATTCTTTAATCTCATGGGATTCCGTCGCTTTTCTGCTGCGATGAATGATGAAGCACCGGTGGAAGAACTGCCGTTGGGAGACACCCCACCCGCAGCCGCCTTGCCAACAGTGGAATCGACTGCAGTTGCGGAAGACTCAGTTCGTCCGCGACAGCAGTCGTTGTTTGAATAATTGATGATCCGCCTTTGTCAGATACACAGCAATTTCTGGTTGCTGACCTGAGGACAGGTCAGCCTACTTAGCTCGACCTGTCCTCAGGTCGAGAACCGCCACACATCCAACGTCTCCCAATGGTTGCCCTTTCCAAAATCGCAACCTGGCAACATTGCCATGTTGAAGTCGTCAGCCATGACAGATACACTTCTGGACACAACTTCGCCAGATTTTAAGGAAAATGCAATGTCGCTCCCGGTGCTCTCCGGACCTGTCGTCGTCGACGAAGATCCACTGGATTTGATGGACGAAATCGATGCGTTAAAAAAGGAAAAGGATGCCACGATCCTGGCGCATTTCTATGTCGATGGGGATATCCAGGACATTGCAGATTTTACCGGCGACAGCCTGAAACTGGCGCGCGATGCGACGCGAGTGACAACATCCACGATTGTGTTTGCGGGCGTCCATTTTATGGGTGAATCTGCAAAGATCATGAATCCTGAAAAACGCGTGCTGATCCCAGATATGCTGGCAGGTTGCTCACTTGCGGATAGCTGTCCACCGGGGCAGTTGGCGGCGTTTCAGGAGCAATTGCGATCTCAGGGCCGCGACTTTCAAACGGTTGCCTACATCAACACATCTGCGGCAGTAAAGAGTCTTTGCGACTGGATCGTGACAAGTGGCAACGCACGTGACATCATCGAACGTGTTCCGAAAGACAAAGAGATTCTGTTCGTGCCCGATCAGCATCTGGGACGCTATCTCGTGGAGATCACTGGTCGCAAAATGATCCTGTGGCCGGGTTCGTGCATGGTGCATGAGATCTTCAGCATTCAGGATCTCATCCGAGTAAAGAAAAAGAATCCGGGATGCCTTGTGATGGCTCATCCGGAGTGTCCGCAGAATATTCTTGAGATCACCGACGTGATTGGCGGGACGGAAAAGATGCGGCAATACGTGATGGCTCGAAAGGAACCGACGACGTTCCTGGTGGCCACTGAAGCTGCGATGATCCATCCTCTGCAGAAAGCCGGGCCGCAGCATACTTATATTCCTGTGCCGGGCATTATGGCATCAACGGGAGAAACGTGTGCGTGCAATCGTTGCCCGCACATGTCTCGCAACACGCTGCAGAAAGTGCGAGATTGTTTGCGCGATGAAGGGCCGGAAATTGTCTGGCAGGATTATTTTAAACAGGCACGCGCAGTGTTGGACAAGAGCTTGTTGCAGTGAAGAACGGGACTTACATCTAATCATAACGCCACGGAGAGCGGTAAATTCCATGAAAACGGAGACACAGGATCATCCATACGGCAAGGCCGTTGCCAGACTGATCGACGAATTTGGCAAGTTGCCAGGTATTGGTCGCAAGTCCGCTGAACGTTTGGCGAATCACGTTTTATCCAGCACCAGCGACGAAGCCAATGGACTCGCGGATGCGATCCGCAACGTGAAGCTCAGCGTCAAACGCTGCTCGATGTGCTTCAATCTGACAGAAGACACGCTGTGCCAGATCTGCCGCGACTCGCGCCGCGATCAGCATGTCGTCTGTGTCGTAGAACAGCCGAAAGATGTCGTGGCACTCGAATCCAGCGGAGCGTACTCCGGACTCTACCACGTCCTTGGCGGCCGCATCGCTCCTCTGGACGGAGTTGGACCGGAAGACCTGACGATTCAACAGCTGGTGCATCGTATTCGAAAGCAGGGCATCACGGAACTTGTGATGGCGACCAATCCAACTCTGGAAGGCGACGGCACGGCACTGTTCATTACAAATCTGCTCCAAAACGATAAGGTTCGCATTACAAGGCTTGCACGAGGCATCGCTTCCGGCAGCGTGCTCGAGTTCGCCAATCGCGAAATGCTGGCCGATGCGCTGAAGGGGCGTCAGCAGTTTTAAACCAGTATTCAGGATCAATGTGAACATGACGCAGATCCCTGCCGCTTACCGACTGCGTGCTTTGGCGGCCACATTCTTTCGACGAAGCATCACACGATCTCGCAATCACTTTCTGCAATCCGCAAAAACATTATGTCACCAAACGCAACGAACATTGCTGACCGATCTGCTGCGGTTAAATCAGTCGTCTGAATTCTCGCGCAAGCACGGACTGACAGAACGCACGACGCTCGATGAATTTAGAAAACAGATACCGGTCTCCGACTACGAACTGGTACGCAGCAGTATTGAACAAGTCGCCAACGGAAATCACGGAGCACTGCTTGGCGAATCCAATCAGCTGCAGATGTTTGCGATGACGAGCGGCACTACGGCGGCGTCGAAACTGATCCCCGTCACAACGCGATTTCTTAACGATTATCGTCGCGGATGGCAGACCTGGGGAATCGGGACTTATACCGATCATGTGATGTTGCAGAAGCTCAACATCATGCAGATCTCCAGCACTCACCAGAAGACTCGGTCGAGCGACGGAACGCCTTGCGGCAACATCAGCGGACTTGTGGCTGCGATGCAGAAACGTACCGTCCGGTCGATGTACACAATTCCTGCAGCGGTGGCGGAAGTCGAAGATCCCGAAGTCAAAAGATACTTAATTCTGCGTCTTGCGTTGGCAGATCCATGGATCGGGATGACTATAACCGCCAATCCGAGCACGTTGTTGCAGCTTGCAGAATCCGCCAACGCGCGAGCGGATTCCTTGATCCGTGACATCCGCAATGGTGGCGTCTCCGAAATCGATTTGCCCTCGCAACAATTGCAAAATCTAAAACACCGCCTGCGTCCCAACGCTCACCGTGCCGCACAGTTGCAGAAAATCCTGGATCGGTCTGGCACACTGCCGCCTCGTCAATGCTGGCCGATGTTGCAGGCCTTGGGAGTGTGGTGTGGCGGAAGTGCGGCGGCCTATATCCCGAAACTCAAACAGATCTACGACGGCATTGTCATTCGAGATCACGGCCTGCACGCCAGCGAAGGTCGCATGACACTTCCGCTGCATGATGAGACGGCCTCAGGTCTGCTTGAGATTCAAACTCATTTTTTTGAATTTCTGCCACTGGCTGAGGCAGCATCGTCAAGTCCCGTTGTCCTTGAAGCTTACGAGCTGCAGGAAGGGGCGGAGTACTTCATTCTTCTGACAACAAGTTCCGGACTGTATCGCTACAACATTCGCGACGTCGTACGCTGCACGGGATTTTATGGTGCTACGCCGCTGTTGGAATTTCGCCATAAGGGCGCGCACATTTCCAGTATCACAGGGGAGAAGCTGACAGAATCGCAAGTCGTGGAGGCAGTGAACGCGGCGGCTCAGGTTTGCGGGATCAATCTTGATCTGTTCACATTGACGCCGCAGTGGGGCACGCCACCGGGTTACAGGCTATTCGTAAAATACGCAGCGAACTCGCCAGGTGGCAGAGATATTACGTTGGAAAATTTGGCGGATGTTGTTGATGCAAAACTGGCAGATGTCAACGTGGAATATCGGGAAAAACGCGAATCCGGCAGGCTTTCGAAAGTCCGTGTGGAAACGCTGCTGTCGGAACAATGGGCCGCGTTTACATCCGCGCGCCAGGCGCGCGGTGGCGGTAGTGTGGAGCAGTATAAACATCCCTGTCTATTGCCGGACCCAGAGTTCAGCGGCGTATTTTGGAATTCATTTTCGGGATAATTCTGGTTTTCTTACTCTGGCAAGGGCACTACTGCGATGACCGAATATGACAGTCCGTGGAAGGACATACTGGATCAGTTTTTTCCAGCGTTCATGGAGTTTTGCTTTCCACAGATCTTTGTTTTGATCGACTGGTCTGTGCCACCGAAGATGCTGGACAAGGAGTTTCAACAGATCACACCACACGGCGAACTGGGGCGACGATCAGTCGATAAGCTGGTGGAAGTTCGGTTGTTGTCGGGCGAGATTGAATGGATTCTGATTCATCTGGAGATTCAAAATCAGCGAATTGAAGATTTCACGGAACGTATGTTTGTCTACTTCTACAGAATCCGCGACAAGCACAATCAGCGAGTGGTGAGTCTGGCGGTTCTGGGAGACGAAAATCCAAACTGGCGTCCCGATACATTTCAACAGGACACGCTTGGATGCAAGGTGCAATTCTCGTATCCGCTCATCAAGCTCAACGATTTTCTGCAGGATATGACGCCGCTGGAAAAATCGAACAATCCGGTGGCGAGTTTAATTCTGGCGCATCTTTTGGCGATGCAGACGACCGGGAAACCCATTGAGCGACATAACGGAAAATTGCGTGTGTTTCGGCTGCTCTGTGATCGTGGCGTTGATTCTCAGGTATTGCGGAAACTATATCGTGTGATAGACTGGATGTTGGAATTGCCGCTAGAACTGGAATGCAGTTTTCGAGAAGAGTTGAGAAAGATTGAGGAGACTCACGAAATGCCCTACATCCCTTCTTACGAACGACTTGCCCACAAGGAGGGCTTGGAAGAAGGCCGCGAGAAAGGCCGTGAAGAAGGGGTTTTGGCGGGGAAAATTCAGATCTTACAACAGATGCTGGATCAGCCAGTGGCTTCGACGAACGAACTATTGGCAGAACCGCTGGAGGCTCTCGAACGAAAAATCGAAGGTCTTATGAAAGAACTCCGCTCGGCTTGAATTGAGGCTTTCTTTTTTTAACTCGAGCCAACTGCTATTCTGCAGCAATGAGCAAACGCGATTTTTACGAAGTACTGGGTCTATCCAAAACAGCCTCGCAGGAAGAAATCCGCAAGGCCTACAAAAAGCTTGCGCGCAAGTTTCATCCGGACGTAAAGCCCGCCGATCCGGATGCGGAAAAGAAGTTTTCCGAAATCACTGAAGCGTACGACGTTCTGAGCGACGAAGAGAAACGCAAAAACTTCGATCAGTTTGGTCACGGGTTTCGTGGAGCTGGACCTGGCGGTGGAAATCCGTTTCAGGGATTCGGCGGCGGTGGCGGTCAGGCATTTGATATCGAAGATCTGCTGGGCGGCATGTTCGGTAGTGGCGGTGGGCGAGGTGGAAATCCGTTTGGCGGCGGCGGTGGTCGTCGTGGTCAACCACGGCCTCAAAAAGGTAACGATGTCAAAGCGGAAATCACAGTGCCATTCATCGTTGCCGTTGAAGGTGGCGAACATTCGCTGTCGGTGCAGCAGGGCTCAACAACAGAACGATTGACGGTGAAGATTCCTGCAGGCATTGATGACGGTCAGACGATTCGGTTGGCTGGTCAGGGGGGTGCCGGAATTGCCGGCGGATTGTCCGGAGATCTGCTTGTCACCATCCACATCGCGCCGCATCCGTGGTTCCGTCGCGAAGGTCTAAATCTGTTGCTTGATGTGCCGTTGTCTCCTAGTGAGGCTGCTCTGGGTGCAAAGATTGACGTGCCGACATTGTCCGAAGGTGAAGTCGTATTGAGCGTTCCACCCGGCACCTCCAGCGGCGCGAAGTTGCGACTTCGTGGCAAGGGCGTCCGCAATCCAAAGACCGGCGACAAAGGTGACCAGTTCATCGTGCTGAAGGTCGTGCTTCCGAAAGGACTCAGCGAAGAAGCTCGCACGCTGTATCAGCAGCTCGCCGAACTTCAGACGGTCGATACTCGTGCAGGCTTGTGGTCATAGTGTTGGCGCGCGTCATGCGTTTACTTCCCGCATCATCGGCGGACTTCGAAATCCTGAAAGTCTTCTGGAGCATCAATAATCTGTCGATCGGTCCCCGTGATGCCAGAGCCGAAGCGTTCCAGAAGCCCGTCGATTAACTGCTGAATGCTGATCGGTGAACCAGTCACAATGACTTCAACTCGTCGATCATACAGATTGCGGACGAAGCCACGCACGGGCAATGCGGATGCGATGCGTTCCGTCGTGTAACGAAATCCCACGCCCTGAACTCGACCGGAAAACAAAATCTGCTCAGTGATCTCAGGCATTCGAATTCCTCCCTGCCTGGGCTCGATATTGATGACAGAAGATGCCGGCGGAGATTGCCACGTTAAGCGAATCTGTGCCGTTAAACATCGAAATCGTCAGTCGATCAGTGAGGACGTTTCGCACGCTGTTGGAGATGCCGTCGTATTCATTGCCGAAGACCAGGACAGTTCGTTCTGGAAAAGCGAATGAGTCCAGTTCGATGGCCTGAGCATCCAGCACGGCACCGCAAATGCGAAACTCGCGTTGGCCACTCAGGTCCGACAGCGTGGCAGATAAATCATCAGTTTCAATAA
>Ga0105046_10007988_pt1 | contig 16631 bp, 16 predicted proteins | sample MAT03_FD_78385 | JGI IMG/M metagenome (GOLD analysis project Ga0105046, IMG submission 78385) | Freshwater microbial communities from Lake Fryxell liftoff mats and glacier meltwater in Antarctica - MAT-03 (megahit assembly) | ecosystem: Environmental > Aquatic > Freshwater > Ice > Liftoff...
ATACCGCCGCACCGGAGGGCACTGCCTAAGGGCAGGCAAATGTCACGGTTTCACGAACTTCAGCACGAACTCATCCACAGGCTGCTTGGCGCGAAACACGATCTCGTCGCGCGGGTCGTTGCGATTGCGCAGGAACTGCGCTTCTTCCACCAGTCGGAAACCCGCGGCTTCGATCTCCCGGCGCACCACTGATTCCTCGATCCGGTGCAGCGATTTGGCCACGCCGATGCCGGCACCTGTTGCTGCCGCATGGTCGGCCACCAGCAGCACGCCACCGGGGAAATGTCATGGCGGCTTTCCTTGATCGACAACAAATGGGAAATGGCAGCAATCGAGCGCCTTCAGGCGGCACAGCCGGCCACAGGTATCGACCTTAGCGATTGGCTGCGACGCCGTCCAGGCCATTGACCCAGGCGACGATGTCCTTGACTTCCTGCTGCGCCGGCTGTTTGGCCAGCATGCGCGCGGCCACCTGTTTCATCTCGTCGTACAGCGCGTGCTCGCGCAGCACGTTGAGCAAGTAAAGTTCCGGCGTGATGTCGTCACCCGCAGTGCCAGCGCTCATGCTCTTGTATTGATCACGCGCCTGTTGCACGCCAAGCTTTTGTTCGGCACTCATGCCCGGCTTGATGCCGCGCACAGTCACCGCGCCCGGCCGCCCCACCTTGACGATCTGCATCAGTTCCGGCGTTTGTGCCAGCGCCTGCGGCACCCGGCCAGGCAGCTGGCTGGCCATCACCTTGCCGCTGATGACGGTGCCCTGTTTGCGGCCCGCGTTGAATTCGGCCGGCCCTTCCCACAATTCCTGGCGCCCGCCGTCGAAATACACCACGCGCAGTCGCGCACCGGAGTTCAAGCGAAAGTTGTCGCCTTCGCGCACCTTCATGAATGCGCTTGCGCGCGAGGCGCTGCCGCCGGGTGCCTTGTAGGCCACCTCGCCGGATAGCTGATTGACCAGTCCGACGTCATCGGCGGCATGCGCACCACCGTTTGCCAGAACCAGCGGCATCAAGCCAAGCAGAAACAAGACGATTTTCACGGACGGCTATCCACACGAGGCACATCGGCAATTATGCTCCCGCGTCCGTTCTGTGGCGTATCAGGCTAGTGAAGTGCCGCCCACAACATGGTCAGGCCCGAGAGCAGCAGCAATCCGTCCATCAGTGTTCTGAAGTGCTCCGCATCCAGCTTGAGCACGAAGCGCTTGGCCACAAACGAGCCTGCCATCAGCGACGAGCCGATGATCAGGCCCTTGACGATGGCATCTTGCGGCAGGGCGCCAAAGCTGCGAAACACCACCGCCTTGCTTACGTATACCGCCAGCGACCCCGCCGCCTCGGTAGCCAGGTAAGCGCCCTTGACCAGGCCATAAGCCAGGAAAAAGGGCGCATTGATCGGGCCGGTTGAAACCACGATGCCGGTCAGAAAACCGATCACCGCGCCGACCACCGCCAGATGCCACAGCTGCAGCTTGAAGTTGCGCGCCAGCAGTGCGCGGCGGGCCGGAATCATCAGCAGGAAAAAGGCGCCAAGCGTGCCTTCCATGATGCGCGGCGGCAGCACCAGCAACGTGCGGGCGCCTAAGGCGGCGGCGGGTATGCCGGTGACGGAATACACCGCAGTGGCGCGCCAGTCGACTTCACGCCACCACACCATGATGCGCGACAGGTTGGCCATCAAGGCCGCCACCGCCATGATCGGCACCGCCTGCAGCGGGCCGAACACCAGCACCAGCACCGGCATTAGCATGATCGAGGAGCCGAAGCCGACAATGCCGCTGATGGTGCCGGCGACCAGGCCGATGGCAAGAATGACTGCAAATTCCACGGGGCGGTTCCGGATCAGGTCGCCCACAGGCGAATCCGCCATGTTAGCCGCATGCGTAGCGGCGGTGGTCGGTCGCGCCACCAGCGCGGCTTCGCGTTAGCATTGGGCTTTTGCGCGAGGGCCACATGTTCAAGCTCTATATCGGCAACAAGAACTATTCCTCCTGGTCGATGCGGTCATGGGTTTTGCTCAGGCAGGCGCAATTGCCGTTCGATGCCGTGATGCTGCGTTTCGATTCCTTCGACCCCGATTCCGCCTTCAAGCAGAGCATCGGGCAAGTCAGCCCGGCGGGCCGCGTGCCGGTGCTGGTCGATGGCGACCTGACGATCTGGGACACCCTGGCGATCGCCGAGTATCTAGCCGAGAAACACCCGGAGAAAAAGCTGTGGCCGGCGGATACCGCGCTGCGCGCGCGCGCGCGCAGCGTGTGTGCAGAGATGCATTCAGGATTCGCCGCGCTGCGCGGCGCCTGCCCGATGAACATCGAGGCAGCGCTACCCGACATCGGCGCGCTGGTGTGGCGCGACAAGCCCGCGGTACGTGCAGATGTTGAACGCATCGTGGAAATGTGGAGCGGTCTGTTGCAGGCCAGCGGCGGGCCCATGCTGTTTGGCGACTTCAGCGTAGCCGATGCCTACTTCGCGCCGGTATGCATGCGCCTGGCGACTTACCAGTTGCCGGTGCCGGCGACGATCACGGCCTACGTGGCGCGGGTGCGGGCCTTGCCCGGTGTGGCCGCCTGGATCAAAGACGCGCTGGCCGAACACGACTTCCTCGATTTCGAGGAACCCTACCGACTCAAGCGATGAGCTACAACCTGCTGTTCGGCCCGGATCAAGGCTGGTCGCTTGAGCCGGTGGCGACCTGGCTTTATACCGAGGGGCGGCGCCTGCGCGACGCCGCCGCCTTGGTCGAAGGCGTGGGCGCGCAACTGGACGCCGCCGGCGCCCATGTCGATCCGCTTCTGGCCGCCGCGCTCGACCACGAAGAGAAGCGTCTGCCGATCCAGGGCCGACTGGTGGAAGCGGAGAAACGCATCGTCGCCATCGTGCAAGCCTTGCTCGATCGCCACGCCGCGCAACTGTCGATTTCCCTGGCGGCGGCCGCAGCGGGCGATTGCCTGATCATTGCCAAGGCATTTGTCGAGGCCGACGCCGGTCGCAGCGCAGTGCCCCCGGCCGACCTGGAGGGGCGTATCGCACGAGTCATCTATGGCTATCTGACGGTGGCTGCGCCGGTTGATCGACTGACGCTGCACAACGCTGCCAAGCCGCTGCCGAACCGCGCGCGGCGCAGCGTCGCCAACGCCGCAACTGTAGCTGCGCGGCGGCGGGGTCACGTCGCTTGATTGCGCCCGCGCTCGCGCGTTCACCGGGTACTGGCCTGGCGGTCATCGGCCTGGGGGCTTCAATCGCACCGCTGGATTTTTCGGTCAACGTCGCGTTCCCCGCGATCACCGCCGCGTTTGCGCTGGAAACCAGCGCCATCCGCTGGGTGGTGGTGTGCTACGTGCTGGTCTACGGCAGCCTGATGCTGGGGTTTGGCGCCCTGGGCGACCGCATCGGCCATCTGCGGGTGTTCCGCGCCGGGCTGGTTCTGGCCGCGGCTGCCTTCGCCCTGTGCGCGCTGGCGCCAAGCTACGACGCCCTGCTGGCCGCACGCATGTTGCAGGGAGTGGCAGTGGCACTCACGCTCTCATGCGCACCGGCGCTGGCGACCGCGCTTTACGACGAGAGCCGGCGCACCTGGGCGCTTTCCGCTTTTGGCGGCATGGGCGCGCTGGCCGGCGTGGTCGCTCCGATTGTCGGCGGCGCCAGCATCGCGGCGCTGGGCTGGCCCGGGGTCTACTGGTTTCGTGTGCCGATCGTGCTGCTGGCGTTCTTTTGCCTGCCGCTGTTGCAGCCCAAGCTTGCCGGCGAGCGCGCGCGTGCGCGCGCACCTTTCGACCTGGCCGGTGCGACCCTGCTGGCAGGCGGTGTCGCCTTGTTGTTGCTTGGCCCGGCTTTGTTGCGCCCCGGGCAAGGCGCGTGGCCGACGCTGCCCATAGCGCTTGGCGGCGCCTGCCTGATGGCGCTTTTCGCGCGTCGCCAGCGCGCCAGCAGCACGCCATTCATGCCACATGCGGTGGCGCGCGATGCCGATTTCGTGCTGGTCAATCTGGCCAGCGTGATGGTGCAGCTCACCAGTTTCGCCATACCCCTGACAGTGCCTTACTACCTGACGCGCGTGGCCGGTTGGGGGCCGCTTGCAAGTGGCGCTGTGCTGGCGGTTTGGGCCATCGGTGCGTTGGGCGGGGCCGCGATCGCGTCGCGCACAGTGCGCGGCCTGGGAGCACGCCGCGCCGCGTTCGCAGGTGCCTTGTTGGTCACTGCCGGCCTGGCCGGGATCGCGTTCTGGCCAGCCAAGCCGGATTATGCGTTGATGATATTGAGCCTGTTGCTGCAGGGCCTGGGCATCGGTTTGTTTCAGGTGGCCTACACCGACCTGGTGGTGGCGGCCCTGCCGCTGTCGGCGCGCGGAGTTGCCGGCAGCCTCACCATGGTCACGCGCACCATCGGCATCGTGATCGGCGCCTCGGCCTGGATCTGGATCCTGCAGGCGGTCGAAAGCACCGGCCTTGCCGCGGGCGGTGCCGCGCAGCCGGCCTTCATGGCGGCATTCGGCGCGGTGTTTCAGGGCGCGGCGCTTGCAGTGGGCGTGTTTTTCGCACTGACCTGCCTGCGCCGGCGCACCTGGTTCGGACCGGCCCGCGCTCAATAGCCCGTTGCCGGTGGCGGCGTCCTGGCTACCGCACGGACTTCTCAAGAATGCGTACTGCCGGCCGTTACAGCGGACAAGCGCGTCTCGGATGAGCCGGGCGCGCCAGCATTTCCGGGGCCTTGGCATGAGCACCATCGAACTCGCGGTCCAACGCTTGGGGCTTGTGAACCCGCCAGGCAGCGCGGCGCACGCGGCCGAGGCGATCCGCAAGGTGTCCGGATTCAAGCCGCGCATGAATCCGGCGCCACAACCCGCGCCCGCATTGCCACAGCGGCTGCCCACCCCGACCTGGGCCGATCCGCGCCAGACACCACAGGGGAATGCGCTGCCGGCTTCCTCCATAGCTGCGCTCTCGGCCGTGGCCGGTGCCGCGCTGGTCCTGGCCGTGCTTGTGCTGCAAGGCAAGTTGCCTGCGCAGGGTGAGGCGGCGACGCGCGCCAGTCCGCGAGCGGCAGCGGTGGCTTTGGTCGAAGGTGCCCGCGATGTCGCCGCCGTTGCTTCTGCAGCGTCAGTTCAGCGCAGGGTGCCGGCCATGTCAAGCGTCGCCGCCAGTGCCGTGGAAGAACCCGCGACCGCGGCGCTGGCCGATACCAGACAGGTGGGCGAGGCCATCGATGCCTGGGCGCGCGCCTGGTCCGAACGCGATGTCAGCCGCTACTTCGGGTTCTACGCCAGCGAATTCACGCCGGAGCGCGGCGTGTCGCGCAGCGTTTGGCAGGGCCAGCGCCGCAAGCGCTTGCAGGCGCCAAGCGCCATCAACGTGACCATCCGCAACCTGCGCCTGGAGCCACTTGCGGCCGATCGCATGATCGCGCGCTTCACCCAGGACTATGCGGCCGACAACTATCGCGAGACCGGCACCCAGAAAATGCTGGTCCTGGTGCGCGAGGCCGGCGGCTGGCGCATCGCCGTCGAAGCGCTGCAGGCGGCGGCGCCGCGCCCCGGCTAAAAGCGGCTGGCGCGCGGCGAGCATGCCACGCTCATCCTGCAAGCCGGTTTATTGCGGCAGGCAAGCGCCGTGCGATGATGCTCGCATGACCTATCCAAAATTGTTGCGCCCCTGGCTCTTGGCCCTGGCCATCGCCCCGCTATCAGCAGCGATCCCGGCTGAAGCGATTCTCGATTTCACCCGCCCCGATGCGGCGCGCGGATTTCGCGTCATCAACGACGGCGTGATGGGCGGCGTCTCATTCTCGCGCCTCGAATTCGTTGCAGAAGGCATGGTGTTCGCCGGCACGGTTTCGCAGGAAAACAACGGCGGCTTCGCCTCGTTTCGCGGCCCGCTGCGTGTCCCGGCAGGCGCACGCGCCCTGCTCTTGACCGTGCGCGGCGACGGCCAGTCCTACAAGCTGTCGCTCAAGCAGGATGACAGCAACGCCACCGGTCAGTACCAGGCCAGCTTCACGGCGCCGCGGCAATGGACCACGTTGCGTTTCGTGCCGACCGATTTTTCCGCCAGCTTTCGCGGCCGCGCGCTGGCGGCACCGAGCATCGTGTTGGGCGAGGTGCAAACCGTGGGGCTTTTGATCGCCGACAAGCAGGTGGGCGCGTTTCGCATCGAGGTCAGGAGCATCGGCGCGGAGTAGGTGTGTCTGCGCACTTGTCGCGTTCTGTTGCGGGCAGGGCGATCACGCCAGTCCTGCCTGCCAGGCGCGGCGCTTACGCGCTGAACGTCAGGTCGGCTGTGATGCACCCAAATCCTTTTCGGTGGTACTTTCCTTACGTGAGTTGCCACTTGCGCACCGCCCTCGGCGAAAAATGGAAATCATCGACAACATCAATCGCCTGCTGGGCGAGGATCTGAAACGGACGACTAAACCATGGACGGCCAGGCCTTGCAGACCTTGCTTGCGACGCGCACGGCGCTGTTGTTGTTGGGCAAGGCCGAGTCCGCCTATATGCTCTCGCCGCACCCGGCGCAACTTACGTGGAAGCTTGCGGGCGAGGAGCGGGCGTATGAGCACTTCGGGCCGCCGTTCTTGCTTTCGTCCACCCTGCCATATCGGAAGATTCGCAACGTTCAGCTACGCATACTGCCCGAGGACCAGTTAATCCCGGTTGAGGTCGCGAAGTACGATCGCAAGATCGTGCTGGAGGCCTTGCACAACTGTGTAGCGCATCAGGATTACACGCGCAATGGCCGCATCCTGGTGACGGAGCGGGCGGATCGTGTGGTTCTGGAAAGCGAAGGCGGGTTCTTCGACGGGCGTCCGGACGACTACGTGGCGGGAAACCGGACGCCGCGACGCTACCGAAATCCGTTCCTTGCGCAGGCGATGTCCGAGTTGAGCATGATCGACACCATGGGATACGGAATACATTCCATGTACGTCGGCCAGGCCAGGCGATTTTTTCCGCTGCCGGATTACGATTTGTCGGAGCCGCGCGTGGTCAAAATCACACTGCACGGCGCGGTGGTCGATCTTGCCTACAGCCGGCTACTGATCCAGAAAACCGACCTGCCGTTGGTGGACATTCTGGCTTTGGATCGGGTACAGAAAAAGCTGCCGGTTGATGAAGCTTCTCTGCGGCGTTTGCGCCTGGGCGGCATGGTCGAAGGCAGAAAGCCGAATGTGCATGTGTCTGCTGCGGTCGCCAACGCGACCCAGCGAAAGGCGCAATACATACGCACGCGCGGACAGGACGACGCTTTTTACATCAAGCTGACCGTAGACTATCTGGCGCAGTTTGGTTCCGCGTCGCGCCAGGAGATCAACGATTTGTTGTGGGAAAAGCTTAGCGAAGCTCTGGATTCCGTCCAGCGCGAATATAAGATCGGCAATCTTCTTGGCCGGATGCGCCGGTCCGGAATGATCCAAAGCCAAGGGGCGCGAAAGTCCGCCAGGTGGAGCTTGAACTTGGAAAACGTAGAAAAAATGCTCGTTGGTACAAACAAAAAGTCACAAGTAATTGATTAATAATACATTTGTATTCGTAACTCTCGTCGGCTAACTTGGAATTACGAATAAAACGAAGAAGATCAACTTGAAAAGCGGGCATCGGGGTCGGGCTTGGCAGGTGAGGTGAGGTTGCGATTGGGCAAGATCCGTGTCTCTGAAAGGGCGGGTGTTTCAATAACTGCCAGGTTGAAAATTGACTTGGATAAAGCAAGGGGAAAAGCATTGGCATTGGTAGACGTACGGAAATTCTTAACCAGTTCATTTTCAATACATTTTGTGTCTGCAGGACAGGTTCAGGGCTTGGAACTTGCGAATAAGAAATCCATGAAACTCAAGTTGAAAAAAGCAGTGCGAAGTAGCAAGCTGAGCTTGCGGCGTCGAGCAGGCATAAGGCGCAGCGCAATGCGTGCTGCGCGCCTGGCGCCGAAAATTCCAAACGGATAGTCAAACCCAATGCTCTCAAGCGCCGACAACGACCTCCTCACCCGCACCGGCACCGGCACCGCCATGGGCGAATACTTCCGCCGCTTCTGGCAGCCGGTGGCGCTGTCAAGCGAATTGCCGGAAGCGGACTGCACGCCGCTGCGCGTCAAGGTGCTGGGGGAAGACCTGCTGGCGTTTCGTGCCACCGACGGGCAGGTCGGCTTGATCGACCCGCGCTGCGCGCATCGCGGCGCCGACCTGTTTTTCGGGCGCAACGAGGAAGGGGGCATCCGCTGCGTGTATCACGGATGGAAGTACGATGTCAGCGGCAAGTGCGTCGAGTTGCCCAACGTGCCGCCGGGCTCCGGCTACCACGACAACATGTCGATTGCCGCCTATCCGACGCGCGAATTCGGCGACATGGTGTGGGCCTACATGGGACCGCGCGAACACATGCCGCCTGAGTTGCCTCAGTTGGAAGTCGGCCTCATGCCGCCGGGCCGGCGCTTTGTCACCAAGCGCCTGCAGCAATGCAACTGGGCGCAGTCGATGGAGGGCGCGCTCGACACCGCGCATTTCTCGTTCCTGCACATGTCGGCGCCGGCCATGGCGGGAAACGACGCCATGACTGCGGCGGCCGACGAAAGCCGCATTCGCTGGCTGCGCAACGACCCGTTGCCGCGTTTCGACATCGCCCAACACGAGGTCGGTTTTGTGATCGGCGGCGCGCGCAACGCCGACGCCGGCACGCTCTACTGGCGCATCACCCAGTTCATGCTGCCGGCGCATTCGATCACGCCCTCGTCGATGCCTGGCGAAACCTATTACGGCTATACCTGGGTGCCGATCGATGACCATTCTTGCTGGATCTACGTCTATGCGTGGCACCCCGAGCACGACATTGCCGCCGCCGAGCGCGCGCGCTATGCCGCCGGCGGCTATGGCCAGTTCGCCGAACTCGGGCCCGGCCACGTGCCGCTGCGCAACCGCGGCAACGATTACCTGATCGATCGCGGCGAACAAAAACTGCGCTCGTTCACCGGGGTACGCGGCATCGCCGAGCAGGACGCGATGGCGCAGGATAGCCAGGGCCCGATTGTCGATCGCAGCCGCGAACACCTGTCGCCCACCGATGTGGGCATCGTGCGCTTTCGCCGCGTCATGCTGGATGCGGTGAAAGGCCTGGCACAGGGCCTGCAACCGCCCGCATGTGGACTGCCGCGCAGCTATCGCATGCGCGCAGGCGGCGCGGTCGCAAGTGCCAGTTTGAATTTCGAGCAGGTCATGCTGCAGCGTTTCGGCAGTGTTTCAGGAAAGGTGGATGGATGAGAGATTGCGTTGGGCCTGATGCGGCGCTGGACCCGCGCATCCGCCAGGCGATCGCAACGCTCCAGCGGGATTTCGCGCACGACATCGACATCCACCGACTGACACGGCAAAGCGGGCTGTCGCGTGCCCACTTTTTCACCCTGTTTCAGCGCGCTACCCGGGTCACGCCGCTGGTGTATGCAGCGTACTGCGCTTCGAGGCGGCAATCGAACGCCTGTCGCTGGGGCGCGCGCCGGTGGCACAGGTTGGGTACGCGTTGGGTTTTCCCGCCCCTGGCCATTTCGCGCGCTTTTTCCGCCAGCATCTGGGCATCTCGCCGACCGACTACCGGCGCGCGGTCAACTTGTTCGAACCGGCAACCCCCGGCGTGCACACAGCAGGCGAATTGCTGTAGCGGCGGGACAAACGAAACCTTTCGCGCTTGCTGGCTGCGCTGCCGAACACATTTGACCAGACTTTTTGGTCAGTCAAGGGGAAATTGCGCCCCCGCCTGCACGGCCCAGCGGCGATACTGAGCGTTTTCCATCACCATCGCACAGGGACATCAATTGCATCGCGAGCCCGCATTGACCGCCGCTGCTGGGAACGCCGGTGCAGCCAGACATCTGGGCCAGTCCACCTTGCGGCTGGAAGATGCGGCGCTATTGAGCGGGCGCGGCGCCTTTGCCGATGACATCGGCGTCAAGCCGGGCACGTTGCATGCAGCCATCCTGCGCTCGCCGCATGCGCACGCCGAACTGCTGGGCATCGATGTTGCCGCCGCTCTGGCCCTGCCGGGCGTGCGCGCGGTGCTCATCGGCGCGGACGTGCAACGCTGGTCGCAGCCCTTCGTGGTTGGAGTCAAGCAGCCGATGCAACACTGGGCGCTGGCGATCGACCGGGTGCGCTATGTGGGCGAGCCGATCGCCGTGGCGGTGGCCGAAGACCGCTATCTGGCCGAAGACGCGGTCGATCTGATCCGCGTCGACTATGCGCCGCGGCCGGCGGTGATCGGCATCGAGCGCGCGCTCGATCCGCAAAGTCCGGTGTTGCATGCCGCGGTCGGCAGCAACGTGGTGTCGGACCGCGCATTTCGTTACGGCGATCCGGAGGCGGCATTTGCGCAGGCGGCGCGACATATCGGCATCAGCGTCAACTACCCGCGCAATTCCTGCACGCCGATCGAGTGCGGTGTGGCAGTCGCCGAGTATTCGGCGTTTGATGAAAGCTACGACGCGACCTCGAACTTCATGGGGCCTTTTTCGCTGCACGCGGTGATGGCCATGGCCTTGAAGGTGCCGGGCAACAAGTTGCGCCATCGCGTGCCGCGCGACTCGGGTGGCAGTTTCGGCGTCAAGCAATCGGTGTTTCCGGCGCTAGTGCTGATGTGCCTGGCCTCGCGCAAGGCGGGGGCGCCGGTGAAGTGGGTCGAGGATCGGCTGGAGCATCTCACCGCCGCCACCTCGGCCACCGCGCGCCTGACCAGCATCGAAGCCGCGGTCGATGCCGATGGGCGCATCGCGGCGCTGCGCTACGACCAGGTCGATGAAGTCGGTGGCTACCTGCGGGCGCCGGAGCCCGCCACCTTCTATCGCATGCATGGCTGCCTCACCGGCGCCTACGACATTTCTCACTTGGCGGTGCGCAACCGGGTGGTGGTGAGCAACAAGACCCCCACCGGCCTGGTGCGCGGCTTTGGCGGGCCGCAGGTGTATTTCGCGCTCGAACGCTTGCTCGATCGCATCGCCGACGAACTGGGCATCGATGCGTTCGAACTGCGGCGCCGCAACTTCGTACGCCACGCTCAGTTCCCCTACAGCGCCGCCGCCGGGGCGCTGCTCGATTCCGGCGACTATGCGCGTGTAATGGATCTGGCGATGGCCGCCGCCGCTCGTGCCGGTCTCGCACAGCGCCAGGCGGAATCGCGCGCCGCCGGCAAGCTCTACGGGATTGGCTGCGCCGCGGTTGTCGAGCCCTCGATTTCCAACATGGGCTACATCAGCACTGTGCTTACGCCCGAGCAGCGTGCCCGCGCCGGGCCGAAGAATGGCGCCATCAGCTGTGCCACGGTGGCCATCGATTTGCTGGGTGGCGTGAACGTCGGAATCGCCTCTGCGCCGGCCGGACAGGGCCACATGACGGTGTGCGCGCAGGTGGCGGCTGATGTGTTCGGCCTGACGCCTTCGCAGATCGTGGTCAACGTCGAATTCGATAGCGCCAAAGACGCCTGGTCGGTGGCGGAGGGCAATTACAGCAGCCGCTTCGCCGGCGCGGTTGCCGGCACGCTGCATCTGGCGGCCATGCGCTTGCGCGACAAGCTGGCCTTGAGTGCCGCCGCGCACCTGGGTTGCGACGCTGCGTCCGTGCGCTTTGCCGACGGCAAGATATTCGACGTTGCCCAACCGGCACGCGGCCAGCCATTCACACGTCTGGCCGCCAGCCCGCATTGGGCGCCGGCGCTGTTGCCCGAGGGTGTGCCTGTGGGCTTGCGCGAAACAGCGTTCTGGAGCGCGCCCACGTTGGCGCAACCGGACCCGCAGGATCGCGTCAACACCTCCGCAGCTTATGGCTTCGTGTTCGACATTTGTGGGCTGGAAGTCGACCCCGCGACTGGTGCGCTGCGGATCGATCGCTACATAACTGCGCATGATGCCGGCACCCTGCTCAACCCGGCGTTGGCCGACGGCCAGATTCGCGGTGCTTTCGCCCAGGGCCTGGGCGCGGCGCTGTATGAAGAGTTTCGCTATGCCGGGGACGGCGGCTTTCAGTCGGGCACGCTGGCCGATTACCTGATGCCGACCGCCTGCGAAGTGCCGGACCCGCTGATCGTGCATCTCGAAACCCCATCGCCTTTCACCCCGCTCGGCGCCAAGGGTTTGGGCGAAGGCAACAACATGAGTACGCCGGTGGCGATTGCCAATGCTTTCGCCGCTGCGTTGCGACCGCTGGCGGCGCGGGTGGGTGCGCAGATCGACATTCGCCTGCCGCTGACACCGTCTCGTGTGCTGGCACTGCTGGGAGCGGCCGAACCACCGGCGCCGCCCGATATTGCGCGCGCCGCGCCCAGCGGTGCTGCGACCGCTGCGCCAACCGCAGCCGGCGGACTGTCACTGCATGCCGAAGGCGCCATCGAGATCGCAGCACCGCCCGACAAGGTGTTTGCGATCCTGCTCGATCCGGCGGCACTCGCACGGGTGATTCCGGGATGCCATGCGCTCGAAGCAATCGGCGCCAACCGGTATCGGGCCGATGTGACCGTTGGCGTCGGCCTGGTGAGGGCGCGCTATGCGGCGCAGGTCACGCTTTCAGAGATCGAAGCGCCACGCAGCCTGCGGCTGGCCGGCAGCGGGCAATCGAGCCTGGGCACTGCTGCCGGCGACGGCACCGTGCGGCTTGAGGCCAGCGCGACCGGCACTCGGCTCACCTACAACTACCAGGCACAGGTTGGCGGCAAGGTGGCTGCGGTCGGCAGCCGCATGCTCGAAGGCGCGGCGCGCATCATCGTGGCGCAGTTGTTCGAGGCGCTCGGCCGGCAGGCGACAGGCGCGCCGTCACTGACATGGTGGCAGCACCTACTGAAGCGCTGGGGTATTGGTTGAAGCCGCCGCGTTTCGACTATGCGCGCGCCGATGATCCGCAGGCCGCCATCGAACTCCTGGCCGAACACGGCGAAGACGCGCGCATCCTGGCCGGAGGCCAGTCGTTGATCGCGATACTCAACATGCGTCTGGCGCAGCCCAAATTGCTGATCGACATTTCGCGCAGCAGTGTGCTGGGTATCGTCGCGGTCGAAAAGAACTTCCTCGCCATCGGCGCTGCCGCCACCCAGTCCAGCATAGAAGCGCGGCCCCGCCTGGCGCACGAGGTGCCGCTGTTGGCCCAGGCGCTGCCGCACATATCGCACTTGCAGATTCGCAATCGCGGCACCGTCTGCGGCTCGCTTGCACATGCCGACCCGTCGGCCGAGTTGCCCTTGGTGTTGCTGGCGCTTGAAGGCCACGTGGTGCTGGCAAGCAGCGCGCGGCAGCGGCGCCTCGCCGCCAGCGATTTTTTCACCGGCATGCTGACGACTGCACGCGCGCCTGACGAACTGTTGGCAGCGGTGCACTACCCGCTGGCCGAACCCGGGGCCGGCCATGCCTTTGCCGAATTCTCGCTGCGCCACGGCGACTACGCCGTCTGCGCGGTGGCGGTGGTGGCGCGCAAGAGCGGCCTGCGCATTGCCGTCGGCGGCGTGGCCGATCGCCCCTCGGCGCGCAACTTTCCACCGCTCGATGGTTCGGCACTCGACGACGCGCTCAATGAGTTCGCCTGGTCGCTCGATGCACGCGACGACCCGATGGTCAGCGCCGTGGCGCGGCGCGCGCTGGTGCGCAATCTCGGCCGGCGCGCGGTGCAAGAGGCGCAGCACAACGCGAGGACCGCATGAAGCCACCCATTCTGTCGCGCGAAACCGTGCATGCTGTGCAGCTCACGCTCAATGGCGTTAAGCGCAGCGCGCGTGCAGAACCGCGCCTGCTGCTGACCGACTTCCTGCGCGGCAGCCTGGGCGCCACCGGTACCCATGTCGGCTGCGAGCACGGCGTGTGCGGCGCCTGCACGGTGCATATCGACGGCGTGGCCGCGCGCGCCTGCCTGACCCTCGCGGTGCAATGCGACGGCCGGCGTATCGATACCGTCGAGGGCCTGGCCGATGGCGACGGCAGGCTGTCGGACCTGCAGGATGCGTTTCGCCGCCACCACGCGCTGCAATGCGGCTTCTGCACCGCAGGCATCTTGATGTCATGCGTCGACTGGCTGGGGCGCATCTCCGAGCCGTCGGAGGCCGAGGTGCGCGCCATGCTCTCCGGCCACCTGTGTCGCTGCACCGGCTATACCCCCATCGTCGCCGCCGTGCTGGAAGTCGCGCATGCGCGCGTTGCGAAGAAGGCAGACCGCAGTGCTTGATCTGGGCCGCACCTTCCTGCAGTGCGTCGAGCGCAACCCTGCTGCGATCGGCCTGGTCGATGGCGAGGTGCGTCTTTCCTATGCGGCTTGGGCCGGGCGCATCGGCGGGGTGATACGTGGTCTGGCGGCCGTAGGCGTCGCGCGCGGCGACCATCTGCTGTCCATTTTGCAAAACCGCCATCAGGCGGCCACGCTGCACTGGGCCTGCCAGTTCATGGGGGTGGTCATCACGCCGCTCAACTGGCGCGCCAAGGCCGACGAGATCGATTACTGCCTGGCTGACAGCGGCGCCCGCGTGCTGATTGCCGAACCGCTGGCGGCCGCTGCGCTCGCCGCCTCAAAGTTGGCTGCCGACACCACCCGCATTGCGATCGGCCCGCAATCGCAGTTCGACGCCTGGCTGGCGGACCCGACCGATCCGCAGCCGCAAGCCGCCGCCGCCGATCTCTCGTTGATGCTCTACACCTCGGGCACTACCGGCAAACCCAAAGGTGTACCGCGACGCCAGCACGCCGAACGTATGGCCGCGCTCGCGCACGTCGCGCAAAACCAGTATGGCTATGGCGAGCGCACTCTCGGCGTGATGCCGCTGTATCACACCATGGGGGTGCGCTCGCTGCTGGCATTGGCACTGATCGATGGCCGTTTCGTGTGCCAGCCGAAGTTCGATGCGGCCGCGGCGCTGGCCGCGATTGCGGCCGAACAGGTCACCCACCTTTACCTGGTGCCCACGCTGTATCACGACCTGCTGGCGCAGGCGCAGAAAAGCGGCGCGAACCTGTCGTCGGTGCGCAAGCTCGGCTTCGCCGGCGCGCCGATGCATGATGCCCTGCTGCAAAGGCTGGTCGCGGCCTTCAAGCCGGACTTGTTCGTCAACCACTACGGCAGTTCCGAGATCTATACCTTCTCGATCAACCAGAACGCGCCGGCCAAGCCCGGCTCGGCCGGACGTGCCGGCATCAACACCCGGCTGCGCGTGGTGCCGCTCGACGCACGCGCACCTGGCCTGCGTGCCGCGCCGCTGCAGGAGGGCCAGATCATTGCCGACCTCGCCGGTGACGAAGCTTTCGAGGGCTACCACCGGCGCCCGGATGCGGATGCCAGGTCGCTCATCGATGGCTGGTACTTCACCGGCGACACCGGCTACTTCGACCACGAGGGGGACCTGTTCGTCACCGGCCGCGTCGACGACATGATCATCAGCGGCGGCGAGAACATCTCGCCGGCGGATATCGAGTCGGTGTTGTCACTCCATCCGGCGGTCGATGAAGTGGCGGTGGCAGGGCTTGCGGATGAACGCTGGGGCCAGCGCGTGGTGGCGTTCGTCAAGCGTCGCGGCCATGTCTCGGGCGATGCGCTCGACGCCCATTGCCGCGCCTCCGACCTGCTCAACTTCAAGCGGCCGCGCGAGTATGTGTTCGTGCGGGCCATTCCAAAATCGCCGGTCGGCAAGATCCTGCGCCGCATGCTGGTGGCCGGCGAGTATGAGCGCGAGGCCGCGCCATGACAGGCCCGGTGGCAGTCACTGCCAAGTCGCGCGCGTGCCGCCGCTGCACCAGACAATTTTTTGAGCGTTGCCCGGTGCAGCGGCATCGACCAGATACTTGCAATCCCACTCACCAAGGAAATCGCATGAACCTGAACGACCTGTCCCACCCCGCTGTCACCCTGCCGCGCGAATTCGACGGCTTTCGCGTCGACATCGACGCCGCGCGCGAGCGTGCCGACATCATCCTCGACCGCCCGCCTCTGAACGTGATCAGCATGCCGGCGCGCGACCAGTTGCGCATCGTGTTCGAAGCGCTCGATCTGGACCTGCGCGTGCGGGTGATCGTGCTGCGCGGGCAGGGCGAGCATTTCTCCAGCGGTGGCGACATCAAGGGCTTTCTCGAAGCCACGCCTGAGCATGTGTCGAAGCTGGCCTGGAACATGGGCACGCCGGCACGCATCGGCAAACCGGTGATCGCTGCGGCGCGCGGCTACTGTTTCGGCGTCGGTTTCGAGCTCTCGCTGGCCTGTGATTTCCGCCTGGTCACCGACACCACGCTGTATGCCCTGCCCGAGCAGAAACTGGGCCAGATTCCCGGCTCCGGCGGCTCGGCGCGCCTGCAAAAAATGGTCGGCATCACCCGCACCAAAGACATCGTGATGCGCTCGCGGCGCATCCCGGGCCCGCAGGCGTTGCAGTGGGGTGTGGCCACCGACTGCGTGCCCGACGCCGAACTTGAAAGCGCGACCGATGCCCTGGTGGATGAACTGCGCAGCTTCTCGCCACTGGCCCAGCGCACCGCCAAGAAGTTGCTCAACGACACCGAGGATTCACCGCTGTCGATCGCCATCGAACTCGAAGGCCATTGTTACTCGCGGCTGCGCAGCTCGGAGGATTTCAAGGAAGGGGTGGAGGCGTTTCATTCCAAGCGGCGCGCCAGGTTCGTCGGCCGCTGAAATTGCTTGCGGGGTGCGCCG
>Ga0105046_10007989_pt1 | contig 16629 bp, 17 predicted proteins | sample MAT03_FD_78385 | JGI IMG/M metagenome (GOLD analysis project Ga0105046, IMG submission 78385) | Freshwater microbial communities from Lake Fryxell liftoff mats and glacier meltwater in Antarctica - MAT-03 (megahit assembly) | ecosystem: Environmental > Aquatic > Freshwater > Ice > Liftoff...
ATCATCTTTTCGGATGTGGGCTGGACCGATATCACCGCCACCACCGCCGTGACCGCCACCATCCTGAACGCGCTGGGATACGAGACGGACATCAAGATCCTGTCGGTGCCCGTCACCTATTCGTCGATGGCGGGCGGGGACGTGGACGTGTTCATGGGCAACTGGATGCCTACGATGGCGGCCGATATCGCCCCCTATCGCGATGCGGGCACGGTCGACACGGTGCGCACCAATCTGACCGGGGCCAAGTATACCCTGGCCACCAACGCCGCCGGTGCCGCTCTGGGCATCGACAGCTTCGACGACCTGTCCGCCAATGCCGATGCGCTGAACGCCGAGATTTACGGGATCGAGCCGGGCAATGACGGCAACCGCCTGATCCTGGAAATGATCGCCGCCGATGCGTTCGGGCTGAGCGATTTTCAGGTGGTCGAATCCAGCGAACAGGGCATGCTGGCCCAGGTCGCCCGCGCCAGCGACCGTGACGAGCCGATCATCTTTCTGGGCTGGGAACCGCATCCGATGAATGCCAGCTTTGCGCTGACCTATCTGGCGGGCGGCGACGACTGGTTCGGCCCGAACTTTGGCGGGGCCGAGGTGGCGACCAACACCCGCGCAGGCTATGCCGCCGAATGCGCCAACACCGGCACGCTGCTCGCCAATCTGGAGTTCACTCTGGCGATGGAGAACCAGATCATGGGCGCGATCCTGAACGATGGTGCCGATCCGGCGGATGCCGCCGCCGCCTGGCTGGCGGCCAATCCCGGCGTGCTGGACGCCTGGCTGGCCGGGGTCACCACCATCGACGGCGGCGACGCCAAGGCGGCGGTGCTGGCCGCGCTGGGGGCATAAGGCCGTGGGGTCCGGCTGGGAATATCCTTGCCGGACCGCCGCAAGGCAGGGCATTGATGGCAACAAGGCGGTGACATGACGATCCTTTCCGGCCTTTGGTCTGCCCTGCTGGCGGTGCTTTACGCCATCGGCTGGCTGGTGCAGGCGACTTACGATTTCGCCGTCTGGCTGGTGTTTGCGCTGGTCTGGTTCGTGCAATGGCTGCCGCAGCGCCTCTTGGGGCAAAGCGACGAACAGATGCCGGTTGGCGACGCCGCCGAGCGGGGGTTTGTCTACATCCGCGACGGCGCGCGGCCCTTTTTTGACGGGATGTCTACTGCGCTGGAAGGGTTGATCAATTTCGTGCTGGCGCTGCTGTTGCGGCCGCCGGGGCCGGGCTGGCTGGATGGAGGGCGCAGCTATGCCCCGTCGATCCCCGGCTGGACCGAAGACACCCATCGTTTCGTGGTCATCGCGGTGTTCATCGCGCTGACCTGGGCGTTGCAGCGCAACTGGCGGATCTGCCTGCTGGTGCTGGTGGGGTTCCTGTTCATCGTGGATCAGGGCTATTGGGAACAGACGGCCGAAAGCCTGACCCTGGTGCTGTCGGCCTGTCTGGTCTGCATGGGGCTGGGCGTGCCGATCGGCATCGCCAGCGCGCACCGGCCCCGGCTTTATGCCGCGATTTCGCCGGTGCTGGACCTGATGCAGACGCTGCCCACCTTTGTCTATCTGATCCCGGCCATCGTGTTCTTTGGCCTGGGCATGGTGCCCGGCCTGATCGCCACGGTGATCTTCGTGCTGCCTGCCCCGATCCGGCTGACCCATCTGGGCGTCAGCCGCACCCCGCAGGCCCTGCTGGAAGCGGCGGTCGCCTTTGGCGCAACCCCGCGTCAGGTGCTGTGGAAGGTCGAATTGCCCAGCGCCTTGCCCCAGATCATGACCGGTCTGAACCAGGCGATCATGCTGTCGCTGTCGATGGTGGTCATCGCGGCGCTGGTCGGCGCGAACGGGCTGGGGGTGCCGGTGGTGCGGGCGCTGAACAGCGTCAACACATCGCTGGGGTTTGAAAGCGGCTTTGTCATCGTGGTGGTGGCGATCCTGCTGGACCGGATGCTGCGGGTGAACCGGACATGACAACTGCGACCACAACCGCAACAACCGCTGCTGTCGAATTCGACGCCGTCAACATCGTGTTCGGCAATACGCCCCTGCGCGCGCTGCCGCTGATGGATCAGGGGCAGGACCGCGCCACGATCAACGCCGCAACCGGCATGGTGCTGGGGGTGCATGACTGCACGCTAAGCGTCGGCACGGGCGAGATTCTGGTGCTGATGGGGCTGTCGGGGTCGGGCAAATCCACCCTGCTGCGGGCGGTGAACGGGTTGAACCCGGTTTGCCGGGGCGAGGTGCGGGTGCGCACCGACGCCGGCATGACCTCGGTCACGCGGGCGGACAAGGCCACGCTGCGCGCGCTGCGGCAGAACACGGTGGCGATGGTGTTCCAGCAATTCGGCCTGCTGCCGTGGCGCACGGTGCGCGACAATGTGGGCCTGGGGCTGGAGTTGCGCGGGCAAGACCCCGCCACCCGCCGCGCCCGGGTGGACGAGGAGCTGGCGCTGGTCAACCTGTCGGACCGGGCCGACGCGCTGGTCGGGCAGTTGTCGGGCGGGATGCAGCAGCGCGTGGGCCTGGCCCGCGCCTTTGCCACCGATGCGCCGATCCTGCTGATGGACGAGCCGTTTTCGGCGCTGGACCCGCTGATCCGGGCGCGGCTGCAGGACGAACTGCTGCACATGCAGGCGCGGCGCGGTCGCACCATCATCTTTGTCAGCCATGATCTGGACGAGGCGTTCAAGCTGGGCGACCGCATCGCCCTGATGGATGGCGGGCGCATCGTGCAATGCGGCACCGCGCGCGAGATCTTTTCCAACCCGGTGTCGGATTACGTGGCCGATTTCGTCAACCACATGAACCCGTTGGCCGTGCTGACCGCGCGCGACGCGCTCGCCCACGGCCTGCCTGCGATCCCGGTTTCGGGCCAGACCACAGCCGAAACCCCGATCCGCGAGGTGATGGGGCTGCTGCGCGGCGAGGTCCGCGCGCTGACGGTGATGGAGGGCGATGCCGCCATCGGCATCATCACCCGCGAGGCGGTGCTGCGGCGGCTGCTGAACCCGCGCGGGAATGTGCGGGATTGAGGGGGCGGCGCACGGGTCAGGGCACGCGCACCGACCAGCCATCCAGCGACCCATCGGCATTGGCCAGGCGCATGATATCGCCCAGCATCCAGACATCGCGACATTTGGCCTGAGGGGCGTCGATGCAATAGCTGTCGCCCTGAAGCGCCCAATTGCCGTCGACACCGCCCCACGAGCCATCGGTCGCATAGGACGCGTTGGTGCCGTCGGCCGCGATGATCCATGTCCAGCCACCGCCGACGTCGGTCATTGTCCGGCCAACGATGTCGGTCTGAAAGGTGGCGGCGTCAACCTGTGTCGCGCCCAGCGCGGCAAAGGCCAGCGCAGTGGGTGCTGCGGTGATGGCCGCAAAGTCTGCGCCGTCCCCCGCAGCGACGGTGGGCGTCGGGGCCATATCGCACCCCGTGCCAAGGGTGATCAGGGCAAGCGCCGCAACGGCATGGATTTTCATGATGTGGTCCTTTCATCTGGCTGCGACACTTCCAACAGCGCCGCACCCCGGATGATGGCATATTTTTACACCACTATTGCAGAATGGATGATCTGAGCGCCTGTTCTCACGTTTTTTTCACGCAGCGCCGGGGTCAAGGGCCACCGCCCGCGTTGCCTGCCGCCCCGCGCCCCGCGCCTCGCGCCACGCGATGAATGTCACAGCGGCGACGATGATCAGGCCGCCCAGGACGACATAGGCATCCACAGGCTCGCCAAACAGCAAGGCCCCGACGCTGACCGACCAGACCAGTTGCAGGAATATCACCGGCTGGGTGACGGCCAGCGGGGCGGCGGCAAAGGCCAGCGTCATGGTATAGTGCCCCGCGGTGGCAAAGGCGGCGACGGCGACAAACAGCGCCAGTTGCAGCAGCGTCGGGGGCACCCAGACCGCCAACGCAAACGGCAACAGGCCCAGCGTGACGGTGATCGTCAGCATGCCGACGATCACCGTGGCCGACACTTGCGCCGACAGCGGCTTGGCCACCAGATAGCTGACCGCAAAGCAGGCGGCAGTGCCCAGCATCGCCAGATGCCCCGGCTGCACCTCGCGCAGGCCCGGGCGCAGGATCACCAGCGCGCCGATCAGTGCGGCCAGGATCGCCAGCAGACGCGGTGCCCGGAACCGCTCGCCCAGAAACAGCGCGGCACCCAGCGTGACCCAGACCGGGTTCAGATAGTTGATCGCCGTCACCTCGGCCAAGGGGATCCGGGTCATGGCAAAGAACCACAGGATCACGGCTGCGGTGTGGAACACGCCGCGAAACGCGAACAGGCCGACCTGTCGCCGGGTCAGATGGGCGCGCAGGATCGGGCGCAGCATCGGGATCAGGAACGGCAGGCCCATCGCATAGCGCAGAAACCCCGATTGCGCAGCCGGGATGCCGGGGCCGACATGCTTGACGATGGCCGTCATGGCGACGAACAGCAGGCCGGTCAGGGCCATCCACAGGATGCCGTGCAAGGGGCGGGGGTCGGTCATGGCCGCACTTGGCCCCGGAGCAAGGGCAAGCGCAAGCCCCTAGTCCAGCGCCGGTTTCGCGGCGATGGCCCCCATCGTCAGCCCGATCGCCGCGTTCTGCACCTGCAAGGCGCGCGGGCGGGCGAACAGGGCGGCCAGGGCGCGGGCACCCGAGGCGAGGGCGAGCAGGAAGCCGGAACTCGCCCAGGCCGCCCGGCCAGCAAGGCCAGTCCCACGCGGGGATACTGCGCCGCTACCGCGACCAGGAATAACCCCGTATCCAGCCAGACATGCGGGTTCAGCCAGGTCAGCGCGGCGCTGGTGGCCAAGGTGGGCCGCAGCGCCTGGCCCTTGCCATCCGCCGCCGCCAGCGTCTTACCGCCGCGCCAGGCCGCGATCAGCGACCTCGCGCCATGCCAGATCGCAAACCCACCCCGCCCCACCGCATCACCGCGCCCCGACCCGGTTCCGCCCGTTTGGCCGCGCCAAACCCCGTCACCCGACCCCGACCCACACCCGTATCCGATGCACCGCAAGACCCCGCTGCGGCGGGCGCAATCAGGGCGCACAGCCGGGGGGGCAAGGATGTTCGCCCAAGAGTGCACAGCCACCGTCCAAAGTGGTCGCAGGTCACCCTGCGCCCGCGTGTTCGGCAGCGGTCAGGCCAGACAACACCGGTCGCGCAAAAGTTGCCTCAGGCGCGCGCCGGTTGCGCCGCGATCTGGGCCCGGGGGGCCAGGATCAGGACGGTGAACCCGACCACGGCCGACACCACCGAGCCTGACAGCACCCCGGCCCGCACCGCGTTCATCAGCGCCGGGTCGTCAAAGCTGAGCGAACCGATGAACAGCGACATGGTGAACCCGATCCCGGCCAGGCAGGCCACGCCATAGACCTGCCACCAGGTCGCGCCATAAGGCATCCGCGCCAGCCCGATCCGCACGGCAAGCCAGGTCATTCCGAACACGCCGACCATCTTGCCGATGACCAGCCCGGCGGCGATGCCCATCGGCAAAGGCTCCAACAGGCTGGCGAATGTCATGCCCTTCATGACGACGCCCGCATTGGCAAAGGCAAAGATCGGCACGATCAGAAACGCGACATAGGGCTGCAACGCATGTTCCAGCGCATGCAGCGGCGATTTGCCGAACCTGTCCTTCAGCGGAATGGTCAGCGCGGTGATCACGCCCGACAGGGTGGCATGGATGCCCGATTTCAGCAGGCAATACCACAGGATCGCCCCCAGCAGGATCATCGGGGCCATCCGGTGCTGGCCATACAGGTTCATTGTGACCAGCCCGGCCAAGGGCAGCAGCGCGATCATCAGATAGGCGGTCTGCAGGTTGGCCGTATAGAACACCGCGATGATGATGATGGCACCCAGATCGTCCAGAATGGCCAGCGTCAGCAGGAACACCTTCAGCGATGGCGGCACGCGCGACCCTGCCAGCGCCAGCACGCCCAACGCAAAGGCGATGTCGGTGGCGGCGGGAATTGCCCAACCGCTCAGGTTCGCGGGGGTTTGCCAGTTGATCCAGACAAAGATCAGCGCAGGCACCGCCATGCCGCCCACCGCCGCCAGGCCCGGCAACAGCACGTCGCGCGGGTTCTTCAGCTTGCCTTCCAGCATCTCGCGTTTCAGTTCCAGGCCGATCAGAAAGAAAAAGATCGCCATCAGCCCGTCATTGATCCACAGCGCCAACTACCTTTCAACGCCGACACCGTCCAGCTTGACCATCAGCACCCGATCGAGGAACGCCTGATAGCTGGGGGCCAGCCCGGAATTGGCCATCACCATCGCGGCGGCGGCAGCGGCCATCAGCAACAGGCCGGGAACGGCCGGGTGGCTGACAAGGCGGGTCAAGGGCCGGTCTTGGGTCCTTGTGCGCAGGGTTCCGTTTTCGGGGGATATCCGTCGCAAGATAGGGTTGATATCTGCTTGAACAAGCGGGAATCGCGGTAAAAGGGGCTTGGGATGGAACTGGATCATCTGGCGGTGACGGCGGCCGATCTGGAGCAGGGGGCCGACTGGGTTGCCCGGGCGTTGGGCGTCGTGCCCGGCCCGGGTGGCGCGCATGCGCATTACGCCACCCATAACCGCCTGCTGGGCCTTGGCCCGGGTCTGTATCTGGAGGTGATCGCCCCCGACCCCGCTGCCCCGCGCCCGGCGCATCCACGGTGGTTCGGGCTGGACCGGGCCGGTGCACCGCGCCTGGGCAACTGGATCGTCCGCGTTCCCGATCTGGCTGCCGCTGTGGCCGCTGCGCCGGAGGCCGGGGTCGCGGTGCCGCTGTCGCGCGGCGATCTGAACTGGACCATCGCGGTGCCGCCGGATGGCAGCCTGCCGCTGGATGGCGGCTATCCGACGCTGATCCAATGGGGCCCCGGCACCCACCCTGCCGGCCGCCTGCCCGATCTGGGCCTGCGGCTGCTGGCGCTGGATATCCTGCACCCCCGGGCGGACGCCCTGCGTGCGCGACTGCATGCCCTGAGCGACCCGCGCGTCAGCTTTGTCCCCGCCGCAGCGCCCGCCCTGCGCGCCCGCATCGCCACACCTGACGGAGAAAAGCTGCTGTGATCCGCCCCGCCGCCGCCGCCGACGCGCCCCAGATCGCCGCCCTGTGGAATGCGATGATCCGCGACAACACCGCCACCTTTACCCCCGACGAAAAGACGCTGGACCAGATTGGGGCGATGATCGCCGGAACCGATCCGTTCCTGGTCTGGGCCGAAGGGTATCAGGTGCTTGGCTTTGCGCGCTATTTTCAGTTTCGCGGTGGCGCGGGCTATCGCCATACCGCCGAGCATACCATCCTTTTGGCCCCGCAGGCGCGTGGGCAGGGCGGCGGGCGGGCATTGATGACGGCCATCGCCGATCATGCGCGCGCGGCGGGGCGACACAGCCTGATCGCCGGCGTCAGCGGCGAAAACGCCGCCGGCATCGCGTTCCATGCGGCTTGCGGGTTTCAGACCGTCGCCACACTGCCCGAAATGGGGTGGAAGTTCGGGCGCTGGCTTGATCTGGTGCTGATGCTCAAACGCCTCTGACATCTGCCCTGTCGCCCGGATACACTGCCCTTCATGTCGCTCTGGACCCGCATCGCCGAAGCCATCGCCAGCCTTGCCAAGGGCGAGGGCCTGTCGGTGCTGTTCGACCGTCTGCGCACCCCGCCCGAACGCACGGTAGCCTTTGCCATCGCCGTCATCGCGCTGGGGGCCAAGCTGGCCAAGGCCGATGGCCAGGTCACCCGCAACGAGGTGGCCGCGTTCCGCGAGGTGTTCCACATCCCGCCGGGGGAAGAGGCGAATGCAGCGCGGGTCTATGACCTAGCCCGGCAGGATGTCGCGGGCTTCGAGGACTATGCCGCCCGCATCCGCCGTCTGTATGGCGACGATACCGCCCCGCTGTCCGACCTGCTGGAGGGGCTGTTTCATATCGCGCTGGCTGACGGCGATTACCACGCGGGCGAGAATGCCTTCCTGACCCGGGTGGCGGTGCTTTGGGGTCTGCCGGACCGCGAGTTTCAGCGGATGCGCGCCCGCTTTGTGCCCGAGGCCGAGCAGGACCCGTTCGAGGTGCTGGGCCTGGCGCGCGACGCGACGCCCGACCAGATCCGCGCCGCCTGGCGGGCGGCGGTGCAGGGCAGCCATCCCGACCAGCTTGCCGCGCGCGGCGTCCCGCCCGAGGCGGTGAAACTGGCCGAAGCGCGGCTGGTCGCGATCAACCGCGCCTGGAACAAGATCGGCAGCCGATAGTGCGGTTCGCCACCTATAACGTGGCCTGGTTCGACCAGCTGTTCGACGATGCAGGCGCGTTGATGCCCGATCAGGCCGAAAGCGGGCTGCAGGAGGTGACGCGCGCCGCCCGGATCGCGGGCCTGGTCGCGGTGTTCCGCGCGCTGGATGCCGATGCGGTGCTGATCGTCGAGGCGCCCGACCAGAACGGCCGCCGCGATTGCGTCCGTGCGCTGGAACGCTTTGCCGCCCATGCGGGCCTGCGTGCCCGCCGCGCCATGCTGGGCTTTGCGACCGATACCCAGCAGGAAATCGCGCTGTTGTATGACCCCGATGCGCTGACCGCACGCCACGACCCGCAAGGTGCCGCCACCGGCCGCAAGGGCCGCCGCAGCGCGCCCCGCTTTGACGGGGTTTACCGCGTCGATCTGGATCATGACGGGCGCGACGAGCTGATGACCTGGTCCAAACCGCCGCTGGAGATTGCGGCCCGGACCGCCCAAGGCGTGGCGCTGCGGCTGATCGGTGTGCATGCCAAGTCAAAGGCCCCGCATGGCGCACGCAATCCGACCGACATCACCCGGATGTCGATCGCCAACCGGCGCAAGCAATTGGCGCAATGCCTGTGGCTGCGCGCCCGGGTCGATCAGCACCTGGCCCAGCGCGACAGCGTCATCGTGCTGGGCGATTTCAACGACGGGCCGGGCCTGGACGAATACGAACAACTGTTCGGGCGATCCGGGGTCGAGGTGGTGCTGGGCAGCGGCACCACCGCGCTGCACGACCCGCATGTGCATCAGGCCCTGATCCGCCGCTTTGCCGCCCCGCCCACCACCGCGCGGTTCCGCCATCGCGAGGAGGGCTGGCGGCAGTTCCTGCTGGACTATATCATGATTTCGGCCGATCTGGCCGCACAGGCCCCGCGCTGGCGCATCTGGCACCCGTTCGACGACCCCGGCTGCTTTGCCGACGACACCTTGCGCACGGCACTGCTGGCCGCGTCGGACCATTTTCCGGTGACGCTGGACATCGCGCTGTGACACCCCTTGGGCCGGGGCGGCACCGCCCCTATATTGCGCGCATGATGAAAACCGCAGCCGCCCTGATTGTGCTTATGGCCGCCGCCCCTGCTGCGGCCCAGACCCCGAATGCCGCCGCCGGGGCCGACAGCCCGTCCACGGCACCGCCGCCGCAGGGCCAGGGTTTCGATCTGATGGGGCAGGGGGCCGACCTGCTGGTGCGCGGCCTGCTGGACGAAATGCAGCCAGCGATGGATCAGTTCGGCGCATTGGCGCAGCAGATCGGCCCGGCGATGGACGGTCTGACCAGCGACATGGGCCTGGCCTTGGCCGAACTGTTGCGCCAGATCGACAACATCCGCTACTATCAGGCGCCGCAGATTCTGGCCAATGGCGATATCCTGATCCGTCGCAGCCCCGACGCCCCGCCCTGGAACCCGCCGCCCCCGTAACGATGTCCCGTCCGGGCACGATCCCGCGCGACGCAACGGGGGGGGGTGGCGCAGCCGGGGGGGGCCAATGCCCCCCCACCCCCGCCGGTCAAGGGCCGATGCGTCAGTTGCCGAACGCCACCCTGGCCACCGCGCCCAGCGACCCGGCCAAAGAGTTCAGCCGCGCCAGTGCCACCTCGCCAAACAGCGGTTCGGCCCGTTTTTCCAGCACCAGGTCCAACTGCCTGCCCGCCGGATGCCAGACCAGCGCGCCCGGCGCATCATGCGCCCCCAGCCACAGCATCGCGCCCAGCCGCATCGCCTTGCCCAGGATCTCGGCCTCGCGGATCTCGTCCGTGCTCAGCAGGCCGAACAGCGCGGCGTAGCGCGACCCCTCGCGGCGGTTGGAGTAGCGGTGCAGCAGCGCGAGCCCCATGAACACCCGTTCGCCATGTTTCAGCCCGCCCAGATTGGCCCGGGTGGCATTGTCAAAGCAGGTTTCCGCCCGGTAATCGGGATGCGCGCGCCAGGACACGTCATGCAACAGGCAGGCAGCCTGAATGATCCGCTTGCGCTGCCAGTCCGCCTGCGGGAACAGCGGCAGCACAAAGTCATACAAGACATCGCCAAAGCCGGGCAGCCGTGCATCGCGCGCCTCGATGAACTGGCAGGCGGCGATCAGGGGGTCGCTTTCGCGCAGGGCGGGCGGCATCTGTTCGAACAGCATGCCTTCGCGGATACCGTAGGATGACACCGCGATATCCTTGGGCTGAAACACCCGCACCAGCTCGTCCAGCACCTGCACGGCCACCGGGACCAGCGCGATGCGGTCCTCGGACAGGTCGCAGCGCTGGCGCAACTGCCCCAGGTTGGCCGCCGCGATATAGTCGCGGCTGGCGCTGACCGCCTCGGCGGACATGCGGTATTCGTGCAGCACGGTCAGCGGATAGCCGCGCCGCTCCATGTCGATGCGCGCAATCGCGCGCCAGGAGCCGCCGACCAGAAACAGCCGCATTCCGGTTTCGTGGCGCATTTCGGCATGCAGGCTGGCCACGACCTCGGTGATATGCTGGGTCAGCGCCTTTTGGCCGCCCTTGATCTCGCGCAGTTTCAGCGGGCCCAGCGGCGAGGTGACGCGCTGCCCGACCTGGCCATTGGCCAGATCGGCCAGTTCCATCGACGCGCCGCCGATATCGCAGACCAGCCCATACGACCCCGGCCAGCCCAAGAGCACGCCCTGCGCCGACAACCGCGCCTCCTCGTCGCCGGGGATGACGTGCAGCACCACGCCGGTTTCGGCCAGCACCTGCGCGCAAAAGTCCGGGCCGTCATCAGCCTCGCGCACGGCGGCGGTGGCGACGGCGGTCAAGGGCGGGATGCCCATCCCCTTGGCCAGGGCCGCAAATCGGCGCAAAGCGGCCAGCGCGCGGACCCGGCCCTGCGGGTTCAGGCGGCCGGTCTGCGACAGGCCGGCCCCCAGACCACACATCACCTTTTCGTTGTAGAAATAGGCCGGGCTGCGCGCCGCCCCATCAAATACCACCAGCCGGACCGAGTTCGATCCGACATCGACCACGCCGATCCGCGCCATGCCCTGCGGCTGATCCGGGCCGGACGCGCGATCAAAGATCGGCCGCCCGAACGGACCCCAGTCGCCTTGCGGCTCGCTTGTCGCTCCGTCCATCGGGCCCCCCCCAGTCGCGGCGTCACTTGGGGCCAGCGCACAGATTCTGTCAACCGGTTGATCGGGGGCAGGCGAAACGGGGGGGGGCGATCGTCCGCCGCTGCCCTGCCCTAGTCGTGGCTATGGGTCAGTTGCGGCACGTCCGCCGCCCCGGCCGATCCGCGCCCCGACAGCGAGGGGTTTTCCATGAAGAACGGATGGCACGAAAACACCGGGCCGCTGTCAGGCCGGGGCGCGCGGGTAAAGCAGCCGTCCGGCCCCATCAGCCAGCTTTGCGCCACATCGGCCAGATTGGCCGCCATGATCTGATCGACGATCTGCGCCTTGACCGTGGGGTTGGTGACTTCGACCAGCGTCTCGACCCGGCGGTCCATGTTGCGGCGCATCCAGTCGGCCGACGACATGAACACCCGCGCCTGGCTGGAGGGCAGGCCATGGCCATTGCCAAAGCACACGATGCGCGAATGTTCCAGAAACCGGCCCACGATGGACTTTACCCGAATGTTCTCGGACAGCCCGACGATCCCGGGGCGCAGCCCACAGATGCCGCGCACCACCAGCGATATCCGCACCCCGGCCTGACTGGCCGCATAAAGCCCGTCGATCAGATCAGCCTCGACCACCGAATTCATCTTGGCCCATATTTCGGCCGGGCGGCCGGCGCGGGCATGGTCGGCCTCGGCGGCGATCATGGTCAACAGCCGGTCCTTCATCGTCAGCGGAGAGATGGCGAGGTTTTCCAGCCCATCCGGCGGCGCATAGCCGCCGACATAGTTGAACACCTTGGTCGCATCGCGGCCCAGCGCGGGGTCGCAGGTGAACAGCGACAGATCGGTATAGATGCGGGCCGTGATCGGGTGATAATTGCCGGTGCCGAAATGGCTGTAGGTCACCAGCCGGTCACCTTCGCGCCGGACCACCACGGACATTTTCGCGTGTGTTTTCAGCATGGTAAAGCCGTAGACGACATGGGCGCCCGCCCGTTCCAGCCGCCGCGACTGCTGGATGTTGGCGGCCTCGTCGAAACGCGCTTTCAGCTCGACCAGCGCGGTGACCGACTTGCCTTCTTCCGCCGCTTCGCACAGCGCATCGACGATCGGGCTTAGGCGCGACGTGCGGTACAGCGTCTGCTTGATCGCGACCACATCGGGGTCGCGGGCGGCCTGTTGCAGGAACCGGATCACCATTTCAAAGGTTTCGTAAGGGTGATGCAGCAGCATGTCCTTTTGCCGGATCGCGGCAAAGATATCGCCGCCATGATCGGTGACCCTTTCCGGCACGCGCGGCAGAAACACCGGCCACAGCAGATCGGGCCGGGCGTCCAGCACCAGTTCCTTCAGATCGGCCATGCCGACCAGCCCCGTGACCTCGACCACTTCCTCGGGCAGGACGTCCAGTTCCTGCATGATCATCGCCTTCAGCGCTTCGGGCGCGCCGGCGGACATCTTCATCCGCACTACCTCGCCCCGGCGACGGCGTTTCAGCGCGGTCTCGAACTCGCGCACCAGATCTTCGGCCTCGTCCTCGACCTCCAGATCGCTGTCGCGCAGCACGCGGAACGCGCAATGGCCGCGCACGCGATAGCCGGGGAACAGCCGGTCGATGAACAGCAGCAGCAATTCCTCCAGCGGCAGGAACCGGTGGCCGCCCTGACCGGGCAGGGCGACAAAACGGGCAATCTGGTGCGGCACCGGCAACAGAACCTGCAGGATCCGCCGATCAGCAATGCGTTCCAGTTGCAGCGCCAGCGCGAAACCGGCGTTGGGAATGAAGGGGAACGGATGCCTGGGGTCGATGGCCAAGGGCGACAGCACCGGGAACACCTGGTTCAGAAAGGTATCCTGAAGAAACGCCATGTCGGCCTGCGGCACGTTTTCGCGGCCAAGCAGCGTCATCCCGACCGTGGACATCTCGGTCAGCACGACCTTCAGCGCCAATTGCTGACGTTCCATCAGGCGCCGCGCCTCCTGATCGATCAGGACCAGTTGCTCGGCCGGCGTCAGCCCGTCCAGCGCCGGGGTGCGGTCGCCCGCCCGCGCCAGTTCGCGCAGGCCCGCGACGCGGACGGTATAGAACTCGTCCAGGTTGTTGGCACTGATCGACAGAAAGCGCAGCCGTTCCAGCAACGGCACGCGGGGGTTCTCGGCCTCTTCCAGGACGCGCAGGTTGAAGCCAAGCCAGCTTAACTCCCGATTGTAAAAACGGGCCGAGCCGGTCAGATCGGCTGTGACCGATACCGGGGTGGGAAACGCCGCCGTAAGGAAATCGGCCTGGGACATGCCAATCCTGCAACAAAGGGGTGAATGCGGTCATGTCGGTGCGTCGCGGACAACGATGAAGCGGCGTTGCCCGATTCGTGCAACAGTTTTGCGACAATCATGCCCCGCTACTGCCCTGCGCCGCCAGCACATCGCGTACCAGCGCGCGATTGATCGGGCGGGCCAAGGCCAGGCTGTCGCGGTCCAGCGCCGCGACCAGCCGGGCGGCGGCGGCAAAGGAACGTTCCATCCGGGCGATGGCATAGGGGATCAGATCGCCCGGCGGCGCAATCTGGCGGTCAGAGAAATGCTTCAGCAGCACCGCCGCCAGCAGTGCGTCATCGGGATCGGCGACCTGCACCACCGTCGCCGCCTGCATCCGGCTGGCCAGATCGGGCAGGCGGATCGGCCATTGCGCAGGCGCGCGGTCGGCGGTCATCAGCAGGCGGCCCCCGGTCGCGGCCAGGTGATTGTGCAGGTGAAACAGCGGGGTTTCGGCGGCCAGGGGCAGATGCTCCATATCCTCGATGCCGATCTGCGCGCCGTCCGGCGGCAGGTCCAGATCGCGCCCCAGATCGCGCGCGCGCAGCAGCCAGCCGCCCGACCGCGCCAGCCAGACCCGCATCAGATGGCTTTTGCCCGCCCCGGCGGGGCCTGCAATCACCAGCTTGCCCTCCGGCCAGCGGGCGGGGGCGCTGACCAGTTCGTGCGCCTGCGCATTGGCGGGCGACACGAAATAGGCGATGTCGCCGCTGGCCACGGCATGGGGCAGATCAAAGCTCAGTTGGCGGGTCATTGTCAGTATCGGTCGACAGGCCGCGATACAGCCGCCCTTCGGTATAGTGGCCGATCAGGAACCGGGTGATGACGCCGATCATCGCCGCCACCGGCACCGCGACCAAAAGGCCGACAAAGCCGAACACCGACCCGAACACCGACAGCGCAAAGATCAGCCAGACCGGGTGCAGCCCGACCGAGGATCCGACCAGCTTTGGCGACAGGATGTTGCCTTCCAGAAACTGCCCCACCGCAAAGATCGCCGCCACCGCGCCGATCATCAGCCAGTCGCCCCAGAACTGAAACAGCGCCAGCCCCAGCGCCAGCCCGCCGCCGACCAGCGCGCCGACATAGGGGATGAAGCTGATCAACCCGGCGGTGAACCCGATCACCAGGCCGAAATTCAGCCCCACCAGCGCCAGCGCCAGCGCATAGCCGGTGCCCAGGATCAGACAGACCGTGCCCTGGCCACGGATGAACGAGGCGAGCGTGCGGTCGATTTCCGTCCCGATCTGGCGGATCTGGGTGCGATAGTCCAGCGGGACCAGCGCGTCGATCCGCGCGATCATCCTGTCCCAGTCCAAGAGCAGATAGAACGTCACCACCGGCACGACCACGATCAGGATCACCACATTGACCAGCGACCAGGCCGACGTCAGCAGCCCGTTCACGATATCGCCACCACGTTCCTGTATTGCCTGGCCCAGGCGGAACAGTTGCTGGCGGACGGTGCTGTCGGCATCCATCAGGTCGGGAAATTTGGTCGTCAGCCAGGCCTGCAGTTCCTGCACGATGGTGGGTGCCGTCTGGATCAGTTGCGTGGCCTGGCTGATCAGCGTCGGGATCACCAGCAGGACCAGCAGCACAAAGATCAGGACGGCGATCAGCGCGATCACCGACACGGCCAGCACGCGGCTCAGCCCCATGCGTTCCAGCCGGTCGGCGACGGGATCCAGCAGATAGGCCAGCGCCCCCGCGATCACAAAGGGCAGCATCACATTGCCCAGATACCACAGCACGACCAGAAACACCGCCGCAGCGATGCCCCAGTATTTCGCCTGATCCCGGACGGGAAGGGCCATCGCCGCGTCACTCCCTTGGCCAGCCCCCGACAGATGGCGCATGGGCGGCGGCCATGCAAGGGTCAGCCGTGCTGCAGTTGACCGCCGGCCCGGGCAGGCATAGTGTCATCCCGTTGCTGAGGAGTGCTCTGACCATGGACCATCGCGCTTTCGTCCGGCTGCGGCCCTGACGAAAAAGGCCCCGCCAGGCGGGGTGTCACCAGGTTCTTCAATCCTGCAAGCGAAAGGCATCATCATGCCAGACAAGACCGACCTTCCGACCCAGATCACCGGTGCGCCGGGGGCTGCCCCGGCCAAGCCTGCCGCCAAGACGCCGATCCAGCCCAAACCCGGCTTTGATCCGGCTGCCTTGCGCGGTGGCAAAGGGGGGGCTGGCAAGGGTTTTGCCCCCGGCGGCGGCAAGCGGATGCAGATCCCCGGCAAATCGCGCGGTCGCTGAGCGTCCAGAACGGATCAGGCGCAGGGGCACATGTCCCCGCGCCTGATGGGCCGATCAGTGGCAGGCGGGCCTTGTGCCGGGCAGCAGCACCTTGTCGATCACGTGGATCACCCCGTTATCGGCCACGATATCGGCGATGATGACAGTGGCGACCTGGCCGGTACTATCGGCGATGGTGACGCTGCCATGGCCTGCGGTGATGCACAGGCGGCTGTCGGCCAGGATCGGGCGGTAAAAGTTCGCGCCACCGGCAAAATCGGTCGACATCAGGGCGCGGTCATCGACATGATACAGCAGGATATCGGTCAGCTGGCCGATATTCTCGGGCATCAGCAGCGTTTCCACCGTGCCGGCGGGAAGGGCGGCAAAGGCGTCGTTGACCGGGGCATAGACGGTGAACGGGCCGGGGCCGGACAGCGTCTCGGCCAGACCGGCGGCGGTGACGGCGGCGACAAGGGTGGTAAAGCGGTCATCGGCGGCGGCGATGTCGACGATGGTCTGGGCCGACAGCGCCGGTGCGGCAGCGGTCAGCGCCAGGGCAAGGGCGGCGGTCTTGAGGGTCATGACGGTCTCTCCCGGTTGTTGCCATGCCTTTGCGGCATGATGACGCAATACGCAGGGGCCGCGCGACCGGACGCGCAGGTTACACCCCGCTGACCGGGCCGTGACCGGCGCGTGACCGGCGCGTGATCGGTGGGGGTGTTTCAGGCGCGCGGCGGTGG
>Ga0105046_10007990_pt1 | contig 16628 bp, 18 predicted proteins | sample MAT03_FD_78385 | JGI IMG/M metagenome (GOLD analysis project Ga0105046, IMG submission 78385) | Freshwater microbial communities from Lake Fryxell liftoff mats and glacier meltwater in Antarctica - MAT-03 (megahit assembly) | ecosystem: Environmental > Aquatic > Freshwater > Ice > Liftoff...
ATGGGTGTATAATAGCCTGTGATGCGCACCCGGTCGTCGCTGTCGCTGGTTTTGATGCGGTAAAAGTCGAAACGTTCGCGCAGTGCCTCGGGTTGAAGCAGTTGCACGTCCTGAAGCAGATCAATGGTGTAGACCATATCTTCCTTGGTGATGCCCGAAGCGCCTACAGGTTTGATGTCTTTGCGCTGTAGGAAATTTGCCTGTTCGTACATGGCTTGCAACATGAGCGGATCGAACGGCAGGTAAGGAAGCGTATCGGGATCGGCGGCTTTGAGTACGGTTGTGGAGAGGATACGTTTGACCGTGGGTTTTTTCTTGGGCTCATTGGGCAAAACCTGTTCGATCAGACTGTCGACTGTGACCGACGATTGTGCAGAGCCAGGCGTGCTGTGGTCGCATGCAAAAAGTAAGGTAAGCAGCACGTAGGCCATCATGGGCAGGCGCGGGAGGAAGCGCATACAAAGGAAGAAGTTGGTTTCGCGATAAAGATATGCAACGGGCAGTTTATAACGGCAATTTACCACGCCTTATCCATTCATTGGTTTTCAACACCGCCGCAACGCTGAGTGCGTCGGTTATTTCGCCGTTCAGCACCATTTCCACCACCTCCGCAAAAGGCAGGTGGCGTACACGCAGTTCTTCTGTTTCTTCGGGTTGGGCAATGCCTTGGCGCAGGTCGTGGGCGATGAATGCCACGGCGTATTCGTCGGATACGGAATTGGAAAGGTGCATGTCGAGCAGCGGGATCCACGTATGGGCCGTGAGTCCTGTTTCTTCCAGCAGTTCGCGTTGGGCGGAAACAAGCAGATCGATGCCGTGTGGACCGCCGCCTTCGGGTATTTCCCAGCTGTAGCGGTTGAGCGGGTAGCGGTATTGTCCCACGATCCAGGTGTACAGGTCGGCATCGAGGGGCACCACACCGATGGCCACGTTTTTAAAATGCACCACACCGTATACGCCTTCGCCGCCTGAGGGATTGAGTACCTCGCGGTGCGATACGCTGATCCAGTTGTTGTTGTACACCTCCTGTTGGTTCAGGGTTTTCCACGGATTGGTTTCCGTTTCGGCAGGTTTTTGGTCAAACATGGTTGGCTGTTTTTGCGAAGGCAAAAATGTATTTTTTAGTTGATCAAACATATCCTTTGACACGGTAAACGATCCATCCGATCCATTCTTTGAGCAAACTTTCCCATTTGTGTATCGCTTCACCATTGGGTTCGACCCACTTCACCACGTTTCCGTTACTTTTTTCTCCAAAAAAATCTGTCCCGAGCGGATCGCATGCAATGCCCACTTTCCGGTAACAACCAAGTGCGCGGCGCATGTGCCAGGCGGAAGTGAAAAGCAGGCACCTTGCGCCGGGAAGTTTTTCATCGAGCAGTTTTTTGCTGAAAACGGCATTTTCTCGGGTGTTGCGCGATTGATCCTCCACCCAAATGGCACTGTCGGGCACCCCAGCCTGCAACAAAAATTGCTTGGCCACGGGGGCTTCCGCCGGCGCCGAGCCCACGAGCCTTCCCGCCCCGCCACTGATGAGGATGTACCGTATGCGGCCGGTGTGGTAAAATTGCAAAGCGGTGGTGAGGCGGTTGCCTGAACGGTGCAATTGTACCATACCTTCGGGCGCCATGGCCTCCATGTCTACAAAACCGCCAAGCACGATGCCCACATCGGCCCGTGCGCTGGGGGTGCCGGTTTGCCCCGATTCCCAAGCCCGTGCAAGCAGGTTGATGATGAGCGGATTGGTGAAAAATAGGACCAAACCAACGCTCCAAACCAGCAAACGACGGCTGAGCGCCGGGTTTCGGCGTTTCCACCAAGCAGCCAAAAGCAGCAGAACGACCCAGTTGAGGGGTTTGAGCAGCAAGGCGAAAAGTTTGGAGGCTATGAAAAACATGGTGGAAAGAAAAGGAATTTTGGGGCAAAAAAGTGACTTTCCAAGTCTTAAGACTTGGAAAGTATATAGACTTAGTGCCTCAGGCAAAAAACAGGATGCCAAACAACCCGAAATGTCGCTGAAAATGTAAGTTATTTGCCTTCTTAAGTTGAGTTTTAACCCAAGAAAAATGTATATAACCAAAACCGCCACGCTTACCAGTGCCTGCATTTTACTGACAGTCGCCCTCCACGCTCAACTCACCCTCCGAGTTACTGCCATACCGACCAATACGCCCGTAGGCGCCAATGTAATTGCCGCCGGCACCTTCAACAACTGGAATCCCGGAAGCATCGCGGATATCCTGGCGCCACAGCCCGACGGTTCGCGTACGCTTACCATCAATCCTCCTGCCGGGACAGTGAAATTCAAATTTACCCGCGGAGCCTGGAGCAGCGTGGAAGGCAACGCCTCGGGCGGTTATTTGCCCGACCGAGAGATCAGTTACAGCGGACAACCAACTACAGTCGACCTCACCATCCTCTCTTGGGAAGACCTTGGCGGCGGCAATATGGGTACAGCTGCTCCCAACGTACAGTTGCTCGACAATGATTTTTACATGCCCCAGCTCAACCGGACCCGCCGGATTTGGGTGTACCTGCCGCCCGATTATGCCACAGCCACCTCGAAAAATTACCCGGTGCTTTACATGCACGACGGTCAAAACCTGTTCAATGCAGCAACGGCGGCTTTTGGTACCGAATGGGAAGTGGACGAAAGTTTGAACGCATTGCAAACAGCCGGAAATTACGGCTGCATCGTGGTGGGCATCGACAATGATGGCATCCACCGTCTCGATGAATATTCGCCCTGGGTGAATGCTCAGTACGGCGGCGGCGAAGGCGAGTTGTACGTGCAGTTCATTACCGAAACACTGAAACCACACATCGATTCACTGTACCGCACGCAGGAAGGCCGACAAGGTACAGGCATTATGGGCAGCAGTATGGGTGGGCTGATTTCCATGTACGCCTTCTCCGAGCGCCAGGATGTGTTTGCCAAAGCGGGCATTTTTTCACCGGCGTTTTGGTTTGCAGGCAACCAATCGGCCCAGCACACTGCATCTCATCCTTCGGCAGGGCCAGCCCGCGTGTATTTCCTGGCTGGCGGCGCCGAACCGTCTTCGGTTGCTGCAAACATGAATACCGTGGCCGATGCCATGTTCGCAGCGGGTTTTTCCGCCGACGAACAACTGCGGCTCGTGCAACCCGGCGGCGAACACAGCGAATGGTTTTGGGCCCAGGAATTTCCGGCAGCTTACCTCTGGCTTTTCCCGGAAACGACGGTGAGCAGCACGCCAGTTCAAAAAAATGCCGGGCTGGAAGTATTTCCCAACCCGACTTCAGATGTTGTTCGTTTTTCAGGAGCGCCTATAGGCGCCGAATTGCGTGTGCAATTCGTAAGCGCAGAAGGCGTAGTTGTTCGTGATACCAGTGCCCGGGCAGGCGAGGCGTTGAGTCTGGGCAACTTGCCCGGAGGTTTGTACACGCTTCGGATTTGGGTGAATGGGCAACCACAACCTGCGCTGAAATTGGTAAAAGGACAATAGCAGCCGAGAGCTTGAAGCTAATCCATCAACTTTCCGCTAACTCAATTTAAACTTTACCGGAAGAACCATTTCGCAGTCCACTTTTTTGCCGTCTTTTTCCCCTGGCGTCCATTTGGGCATGTTGCGAATCACGCGCAAGGCTTCCTTGTTGAGTTCGGGGTTGCTTGTTTGTTTGTCCGAAACGATGTTGTGTGCTTCGGTGATGGCGCCGTCTGCTTTTACCACGAATTGCACGACCACCATGCCTTCCACTTTATCCTTTTTGGCTGATTCGGGGTATTTGATGTTGGAACCAAGGTAGGTCATCATGGCCTGTTCTCCCCCCGGGAATTGCGGTGCTTTGTCCAGTTCTTCCACTTTTTTTGTTTGTGCGCTTGCGACATTGGCGATGAAGGCGAACATCAGCAAAATCATCCAGGTTTTGGCCGAAAAAAACATTTTTGTTGTCATAACGTATGGTAGTTGTTGGTGAAAAATGGCACGAGGGTGGCCTTCGCGGTGGCGTGATCGGCCTTCGCGTGGGCATTTACAATCATTCAGACAGGTTTTATTGCAGTTTAAACTTGATGGGAATCATGGTTTTGGTTGCCACGGGTTTACCGGCGGATGTGGCCGGTTTCCACGCCGGCATCTGCCACACTGCGCGGGTTGCTTCGGCCACCATCTCGGGGTGCGGCGCCGGGGTGCGTCCTGCACTCAGGTTGTTAACTTCCTGTATTTTTCCGTCTTCATCAAGGACAACTTCCAGTACCACCACGGCTTCCAGTTTTTGAGCCTTGGCCTCATCCGGGTAATGAATTTTTTGTGCAAGAAAATGCATGAGCGTCAGCATTCCTCCAGGGAATTCAGCTGGTACGACCGTTTTGTCTGCTGTCCCTTCAGGCGCCGGGGCTGCACCCACCTGGAACAACATACCCAGCATCAGCGGGAAAAACAGCAGGTATTTTAATTTGCGCAGCGGATGTGAAGGTGTGCGGACCATCATGGTAAGGCGCTGGCGCAGGGGCGACTGGTAAAAGTGGTTGGCGAGTACAAGCCTGGCTGCAGGCAAACCCGCTTGCTCGAGCAGCCAATGGCCGTATTGTTTGACTCCTGTTTCACCCGATGCTTCCGCGTCGGCCTGGAATTCGTGCACATGGCGCATGTGGCTTCGGAAATAATACACCAAAGGGTTAAACCAAAATACGATGCTCAAAATTTCGAAAAAGAGGACATCCAGACTGTGGCGTTCGTACACGTGCGCACGTTCATGGGCGAGCATGCTGCGCAACAGCGCGGGATCGGACGAAAAATGGCGCGGCACAACAATCCAGTGGAAAAAAGAGAAGGGCATGTTCACGCGGTCGGTATGTACGAGTATGCTACCGTCTGAAGTAGTTTCATGTTCGGCATCCCGAATAAGCAGGGCAATGCGCGTAAGGCCAGTCGCCAGCCGTATGGCGCCGAATGCAGCTCCAGCGGCGTAAAGCGCCATGAACCAGAAGGCGATGTCGAAACCGGCTGCATTTTGTCCGGCAACCTGTGCAGGCAACAATTCCACAACGGGTAGGGTGACCGTAGGTACTCCGGTTTGTGGCAGAAAACTACCTACAAGGGGCAACAACACACCACACAAGGCCGCCAGCAACAAATAGGTGCGGTTGAGGGCGAAAAAGGTTTCGCGACGGAGGGTCGTGTGGTATACCAGGGCGAACAGCCCCCAAAGCAGCGTGCTTTGAATCAGGTAGTTAAGCATGGCACATCAGACGTTTTCGTGTTTGTCGAGTATGCGTTTGAGTTCATTCAAATCAGCGGCGCTGAGTTTTTCGTCTTGCGCCAAGTGCGACACCAGGCGGTTCACCGAACCGTCGAAATAATCGCGCAACACAGCTTTCAGCGATCGGCGGCCGTAGTCTTCCTTGTTCACCAGCGGGTGGTACACATGCGTTTTCCCGTAGGCTTTGTGGCCAAGAAATTCTTTTTTTTCCAAAATACGTACCACGCTGGAAACGGTGCTGTGCGGCGGACGGGGCTCGTCCAGTTTTTCAAGAATATCGCTCACCGTGCAGGGGCCCAGGTCCCAAATGAACTGCATGATGTCTTCTTCGCCTTTGGTGAGTTTTTGCATGGCTTCTTTTTTGTCATCCTGTAAGGAACCCCACAAAGGTGCAACGTATTTTTCACAGGTACAACTATTTTTTAAGTTTTATAACGTAAAAATACGTTTAAAAAATGCAATCATCACATTTTCAATACAATAAACTCAACCCTGCGGTTTTGAGCACGGCCTTCGTCGGTGTTGTTTCCGGCTACGGGATTGTTTTCGCCTTCACCGCGGGCTTTCAGACGGGTGGCTGAGATTTTGTTTTGGGTCAGGAAATTGACCACCGATTGCGCGCGGCGTTTCGACAAGTCGAGGTTGTAGGCATCGTTTCCGTAGCTGTCGGTATGTCCTACGATCTCGATGGAGAGTTTGGGATGGTCGCGCATGATTTTGAGCAATTTGTTGAGTTCTACAGTAGAGCGCGGCATGAGTTCGTCTTTATCGAACTCAAAATAGATGTTTTTCAACTGTATGGTTTTGCCCTTTTCGAGTTTGACCAACGACAGGTCGTCGGGTTTTACGGGCACGGGTAGGTAGGGCGGACTTTTTTTTACCAAAACATCGTCGACGTAATAATAAGCGTAGTTGAAAGGTTCGGGCACGCCGGGAGGCTCTTCCGTTTGGGTTAGGTTGTCCTCCGTAAAATTGCCGATCAGGATGAATTCGGCTTCGTATTTGGCCTGAAAATATCCGCTCACTTTGGCCCACTGGCCTTTCGTTGCCCTCACCACTTTATCGGCGCGCACTTGGGCTTCGCGCACCAGCAACTCATCGGTGGTGCGTTTTATTTCACCTACGGAAAAATAGGCGCCGATTTGGTTGATGAACAGGGAACGTGCAAGAGGCATCACCCAAAATTCTACGTAGTACGTTTGTCCAACCACCAAGGGCTCGGCCATCTGGATTTCAATGAACTCGCGGCAATGGGGCTTGCCGTTGGTGCAACCCCAAACGGTGAGGCCCGCCATGTTTTTTCCGCTACGCGGTTTTTCTTTGCCAAAACCTTTTTCAGCCCAATCTACAGGCACCCGTACGCCCGGACCGTAGATGTCGGGACTGGCCGTGGTGGCACTGAACCAATATTTGACGACCTCGCCGAAAACGGCGCCTTTGTACGTCCAGCCCAGCGGCTGCGAGGCATATTTTTCGAAGCCGGGGTTGGGTACGATGTTGCTTTGGGCCGTGACAACAGTGGCAAAAAGAAATAGAAAAATGGAAAAGACGTATTGCATGTCGGGTGTTTTTCCGGTCCCTAAAAATAACGATCTTCCTGTCCCGGGGCACTAAGTCTGTAAACTTTTTAGGTCCTAAGACTTGAAAAGACTCAGGCTGTATTAATTTTTCAGTCGCAATATTATGTAAATATGTTTTTTACGAATAATGAAATCAATTATTTAACATCAAAATATACCTTAAAAAGCCCCTCAGACTTTCCCCCGGGGCACCAAGTCTATAGACTTACCGCTCCGGCAGCAATTCCGCATTCCGCATTCCGCATTCCGCACTATCTTTGCGCCCTCAATTCAACTACCCAAACAACGAGTTTCGCATTTAAAACATCCCAATAGCATGAATATTGCCGTCGTTGGTACCGGTTACGTAGGTTTGGTAACCGGCACCTGCTTTGCCGAAACGGGCAACAATGTCATTTGTGTAGACAACAACGAACAAAAAGTGAACCGCTTACGCCAGGGCGAAGTGCCGATTTTCGAACCTGGCCTCGACCTCATTTTCGACCGAAACACCAAAGAAGGCCGTCTGCATTTCACCACAGACCTGCGCGACGCGGTCGCCAAAAGTCAGATTATTTTCCTCGCCCTGCCAACACCTCCCGGCGAAGACGGCAGCGCCGACCTTTCGTACATCATGAGCGTGGCGTCTCAGTTGGGCGACATCATCACCGAATACAAAGTCATTGTTGATAAAAGTACGGTTCCCGTTGGTACAGCAGAAAAAGTAGCCGCGATTATGGCCGCCAAATTGTCGAAAAAACTCTTCGACGTGGTGTCCAACCCCGAATTTCTGCGCGAAGGCGTGGCTGTGGACGATTTCCTCAAGCCCGACCGGGTGGTGGTGGGTACACGAAGTGAAAAAGCCCGTAAGGTGATGAAACAGCTTTACGAGCCTTTCGTACGCCAAGGCAACCCCATTTACTTTATGGACGAGCGTTCGGCTGAAATGACCAAATACGCCGCCAATGCTTACCTCGCTACGCGCATTTCGTTCATGAACGAAATTGCCAACCTGTGCGAAAAACTGGGCGCCAATGTGGACATGGTACGCATTGGCATGGGTTCCGACAGCCGCATCGGCAAAAGGTTCCTGTTCCCGGGCATTGGTTACGGTGGTTCCTGCTTCCCCAAAGACGTGCAGGCTCTTGCCAAAACCGCCAGCAGAAGTTCCTACGATTTTAAAATTCTGAAATCGGTGATGAAGGTGAACAGCATCCAAAAAGGCGTGCTCACCAAAAAGATCAAACGATATTTCAAAAATGACCTTGCAGGAAAAACCATCGCTGTTTGGGGCTTGGCTTTCAAACCCAATACCGACGATATCCGCGAAGCACCGGCACTGGTCATCATCGACGAGCTGCTTGCACTTGGCGCCCAAGTGCAAGCCTTCGACCCCGAAGCCATGGCTAATGTGAAAGCCATCTACGGCGACAGCATCAAATATGTGGACAACATGTACGATGTTCTGAAAGGCGCCGACGCACTGGCCATCATGACCGAGTGGAGCGAATTCCGCACGCCCGATTACGACCGCATGGGAACGCTTTTGAAAGACCGCCTCATCTTCGACGGCCGCAATCTTTACGACACCGAGGTGATGAAAACCAATGGCTACCATTACGAAAGTATTGGTCGGCCGAAAGTTAGGAAAAAAGCGGGCAGCTTATAGCCTGCTGCCTGTTGCCTGCTAATTAATTGCCTCCGGTTTCTGCCGCTTCGCCATGCCGCGTGCGCCGTTTAAAGCGATGGCTTTTATTGCCCTCATGGGAATGGCAACACATTTTTTCTCCATGTAAGCCATCATGCGCTGCACAAGTTCCTGTGCATCAGCATCAAGCTGGGAGAATTCTTTGCCGAACACATCGTTGATGGCGCGTTCGCGAACGTTGCGCACTTCGTCGGGTATGTGGCCCAACGAGCGTTCCACCTGACGTTCGTGCCAGATGCTTCTGAAATCGAGGATTCGTTCGCCGATGATGGATTCCGCTTTGGTTTTTTCTTTTTCGCGGTGTGCAAGATTCACTAGGGCCGCATCGCGCAATCCTCCTATTTCGATGTAGGTGAGCGGAAAAGTTGATGGAATAAGCGGGTCGACGTTGTGTGGTACGGAAAGATCAACCACCACTTTGGGCTCACCGTCGGCGGCAAGCAGCCGGTGGTACAACGCCGGGGAAATGATGGGCTCGGTAGCTCCGGTGCAAACGATAAGCGCATCAAAACCTTCTGAAAAGTATTCCAGTTCATTCAAGGGCAAGGCCCGGCCACCCAGGAATTGAGCGAGCGCTTCGGCTTTGCTGTAGGTTCGGTTGAACACCGTAATGTTGGTGAATCCGTATTTGGCCAAAAATTTGGCGTAAAGCGTGTTGGTTTGTCCGGCGCCCACCATGAGGATACGGGCTTCCGGGCGCAGACCGGTTTGCAGCATGGCATTGAACGCCAGGGCTACAACGGAGATGGCTTTTTCGCCGATTCTGGTGTTGGTGTATACTTCTTTGGCAGTTTCGATCGTGAAACGCATGAGCAATCGCAGATGGTCGCCGGTGAGGTTCCAACTGCGGCTGCGTTCGAAGGCTTCACGGAGCTGGCGGATGATTTCGCGTTCGCCCACTACCAGACTGTCGAGTGAGGCAGCCACTTCCAGCAGGTGGCGGATGGCCTCCGAGCCGTGAAGGATTTCCATGCCGGCAGAAGCTTCATCCAGTTGCGCTTCGTTGAGTTCCGGGCGAGACTGGGCAAGCAGGGCGCGACCTGTATGTTCACCCACGGGTGCATGGCTGTACACCAGGTACATCACGCGGTTGCAGGTTGCAAGGTACATGAGTTCATCCCAGCCGAAGTGGGACTTCAGTTCGTGCAACATGCGTTCGGGCTGATCGTTGGCATCGCTGCGCAAAACGGCGCGGCCGATGGTTTCGAGCGCAACCCGCCGATGGGTAAGGGTAAGGATGTGATAGCCGTTGAGCATAATATGAATGTTGACTTCGGGGATTATCTGCGGTCTGTCTGTATTTGAGTTTTGCAACAGGCGGACAAATGTACGGGCAGGTTACTTGGGGTCTGTCATACCAATGTCAACCCCTTCAATGATTTTGAATTTGGAAAATGTCTAAACAAAACAGATCCGTACCTTTGCAGCTTATGAACGACAAGCTTCGTGCCTATTTTTACCTGCACTTTTGTGTATTCATTTGGGGGTTCACTGCCATATTGGGTAAACTCATCAGTTTGCAGGCGCTTCCGCTAGTGTGGTGGCGGGTATTGCTATGCGTTTTGGTACTGTGGTTTGTGGTTCCCAGGGCTCAATTGCGCTCGCTCAGCCGTTCGCAAATTGGTTGGATGATTTTTACGGGCGTTTTGGTGGGTATACACTGGTTGTGTTTTTACGGCGCCATCAAATTATCCAATGCCTCGGTAGCGGTGGCGACCATGGCGACCACGTCGTTTTTTGCTGCGCTTGTGGAGCCACTTATTTTAAAAAAAGCGGTAAAATGGTACGAGCTTGCCCTTGGAATCCTCATTTTGCCTGGTATGGTGCTCATTGTAGGCAACCTCAAATGGGACATGCGGTTGGGTTTCGGCGTAGGTATCCTGGGTGCTTTGCTGGCGGCGGTGTTCACGGCCATCAATAAAAAAATGATCGATCGCGACCAGCCACCCCCATTGGTAATGAGCATATTGCAGCTGGGCGGTGGATTGTTGATCACCTCCTTGGTCTTGCCTTTTGCGCTTTGGGCCTCCCCCGATTTGCCTGTAATGCCCGCGGGTTACGACTGGTTGTGGATGGTTGTTCTGGCGCTGGTTTGTACCCTTTTGCCATTTTACCTTACCTTGCTGGCCATGAGGCACATCAGCGCATTTGCCACCAATCTTACGATCAACCTCGAGCCGGTGTACGGTGTCGCTTTGGCAGCTTTGGTGTTTAAAGAGCACAAAGATTTGCATCCGGAATTTTACCTCGGTGTAGTTGTCATCTTGCTGGCTGTTTTTAGCCATCCATTTTTGAAAAAATGGTTTGAAAAACCAAAGACCGAAGGCTCTGTCGACCATGCTGCTTAAAGTCCTTTTTTCCTTACTGGCCGCCATGTGGCTTTACCGGGTGATCAGCCAAATGCTGATGCCACCCCGAGTGCCACCAATGCAGCCTCCTCCACCGCCACCGCCGCCGCCGCCTCCACCGGGCAACAACATCAGCAAGGGCGAAGAAGATGGCGAATACATTGATTACGAAGAAATTAAGTAAAAAAACATGCTCAACATACTGTACAACAACAACCAGCTCATTGCCTTCAGCAAACCTCCGGGCATACCTGTTCAGGCTGATAAAACCGGCGACCCCACTTTCCAGCAACAGGCTGAAGCGTATTGCAAACACCCGCTGCAACTGGTGCACCGCATCGATCGTCCGGTGAGTGGATTGGTGTTGTTTGCCAAAAACAAACCTGCCATGACCAACTTGAGCAGGCAGTTTCAGGCGCGCACGGTGGAAAAAACTTACCTAGCGCTGGTGGCCGAAATGCCGCCGCAACCCGAAGGTGAGCTGGTGCATTTTTTGAAAAAAAACGAAAAGAAAAACATCTCGGTGGTGGTACCCGAAACCGAGACCGGTGCTGAAAAAGCTGAGATGCATTACAAGGTGCTTGGAAGCAGCGAGCGTTACCACTTGCTGCTCATCCAGTTGCACACCGGCAGGCACCATCAGATAAGGGCACAACTGGCAGCCATCGGATGCCCTGTGCGTGGAGACGCAAAATACGGTTTCAAACGCGGCAACCGCGACCGCTCCATCCAACTCCATGCCTGGCGTCTGACGTTTGATCACCCGGTAACGGATGACCGTGTAAAACTTGAAGCGCCACTGCCGGAGGATGCGGTGTGGAAAGCATTTGAGGGAATGTATTGAATTAGAGTTAAAAAACAAGCGCCGTTCCCACTGATGGAAACGGCGCTTTTTACTGCTGTTTATTGGTTTTTGCCCTAATTCAGAGCGAAAAAACCGTGTTGTTCAAAGTGGCGGCTTTGCCGCAAATAATAGTGTGTTTAGTCGAGAGATTGGTTGGCCATGTTGGCGGTGGTCACCAGTTTTTGGTATTCCTGAGGTGTCAGGTTGTCCATACAGAAGTTGATGGGATTGATCGGGTTGCCTTTGTAGTGCACTTCGTAGTGCAGGTGGGGAGCAGTGGAAAGACCCGTATCGCCGACTTCGCCAATTTTGTGTCCTTTCTTCACTTTTTCACCTTTGCGTACCGACATTTTGTGCATGTGGGCATACACTGTTTCGTATCCGTAACCGTGGCTTATGGTTATGCAATTGCCGTAACCGGAGTGCCAACCTGCTTCTTTAACCACACCGTCGCCAGTGGCCTGGATGGCAGTTCCTACACGGGCGGGAAAATCGACGCCTGAGTGGAACTTTTTAACTTTGTACACCGGGTGAACGCGGTTGCCAAAGCCCGATAGGACATTCATGCTTTTTTGAAGCTTGTCTTCGCGTACCGGTTTGATGCTCGGCATGGAAGCGAGCATTTTTTGCTGGTTGTTGGCAAGTTCCTGAATGGTATCGAGCGATTTGCTCTGCAAGGCAAGTTGACGGCTAAGCATGTCAACTTTTTCGACTGTGCCGCGAACAGCGTCCTGGCCGTAATGGAACGCAGAAAGTTCGGGGTGATTTTCGTGGCCACCGATACCTCCTGCCCAAACGTCTTCATCTATGGGATCCATACCAAATACTGCACGGTGGATGCCTGCGTCGCGGTTCTGAATGTTGGCAAGTACTTTGCCCATTACATCAAGTTGATCGTTGAGTTGGCTGTATTTGTACTCCATTTTATCGATTTCCCGGAGCAGCTCCTGTTCTCGGGGCGAGGGGAAATAGGAGTAAAGCATTGTAAGCAGCAGAACGGAAGTGACCATTACCACGGAAAAAAATCCGAATGCTCGCCAAATGCGTGTTTTGAGGGGTATTACAACTTGTTCGTACGTTAACGTGTGAATGTTGTAAACAAACTTTTCTTTCCTTCCCATACTTTAGGTGTTTACCAGAAAATTCGACAATTACTTGCCTCTTGTATTGCAAAGATTACCAGCGGACATGGTTTGATGCTGTGTAGCGTTGATTAAAATTTGGTTCACTGGGGAAGTGAGGATGTTCGCGGCAGTATTCTGGTTTATTAAAAACGGGATAACCCGGTTTTGGGAGTTCTTTGAGGGGATTACAAAGGTAGACATTGCAACGTTCTTAACAAACTTATTGGGCGGAAATCTTGCTTATTGCCGTTCAAATGGCAAAAAAGTGATTGCAAATAGCATTAAAGTTGCCCAATCCTGCAAAATGCCATTTTTTAATTGGCTGCTTCAAGCCTGTTTCATACGCTTTTCAAAACTGCTGCTTAGCAACAAGGTAAATACAAAGCATCCAAACTTGAATACGTTTGCATCGAATTTAACACCAATTGGCAAGATAGGTTGCAATTGTCGGGTAGCTTATGGTGGGCTCTGATCCTTCTCTGCCAAATCCAGAATCATGATTTTTTGCCAAATTTTACTCGACAAGCCCTGGTTCAGGTTGTCCAAGTCATTGACGGATCGCAGCACTTCGGTGTCGTCCATGTTCTGGGCAAAAAGTGCAGCTATTTTACTGTTCAAAGCCAACATCTCGGAGCAATAATCGAGGTAACGCGACAATTCGAAACGGTTCATGTGGCGTTCGGGCGACGAACGGGTGTCGGCGATATTGGCAAGCAAATGGGCAGGGTCTTTGGTAAGCTGGTGCATGTCGACCACATGCGCGATGCTTCTCAATCGGTGCAAAGCCCTGTGCGCTTCCCGGCGTTTGATGCGTGTTTCCAAACTGGTAAGAAACAAAAAGGCCAGCCCCAAAAAGATCAGTTCGTTGATGGCCGATTCTGCGGTCGTAAGCAATTCGGGAATGCTGTGCGTATCCAACTTGAACTCGCGAACCAGCACGATAACAGCGCCAAGTGCGACAAAAAGCAACAGTCCTGCAGCGACAAAAGTTGCTACCCGCAGCGGCCAAAGTGGTTGTCCCAGGCGCAGGGCAGTTTTTTCCGTATCTGTTGCAAGCCCCTTGAATTCTTTGCAAACTTGCCCCAGCCCGGATTCCGGAAAACGTTCGTCGATGCGCTTTTCCAATTTTTCAATGGTGTTGAGTATGGCGTCGGCCCTCAGCGAACTGAAGCGGGTTCCTTCCTTTTTTTTTGCCGTCATCCTTTCGTTTTTTCCAGAGAACATACTGCAAGCCAGGCCATGAGTCCCATGCCTGTTGTCAGCGCCGCTTCGTCGATGTCGAAAGTGTCGGTATGTACGGGCGAAGTGATGCTGCGCTCCGGATTGCCAGTTCCCAAACGGTAAAAACATGCCGGCATTACCTGCGAATAGTAGGCGAAATCTTCGGCAGTCATGCGGGGAGGCAGGTCCACAACCTTGTCTTTTCCCAAATAGTCGACGGCCCATTGTTTGGTTTGCGCACTCAAAATCTCGTTGTTGAACAACACCGGGTAGCCTTTTACAATGTTGAATTCGCAAGCGCCGCCCAAACTTTTCACCAAAGATTCTGCAATTTCTTTCATACGCAAGTGGGCTTCTTTGCGCCATTTTTCATCCATGGTTCGGAAAGTACCTTCCAGTTTTACTTCGTTGGGAATGATGTTGGTAGCGCCACCGGTGGAATTGATTTTACCAAAAGTAAGTACCGTTGGCATGGTCGGGTCGGCACAACGGCTCACAAGTTGCTGCAGCGTGACAATGAGCTGAGCGCTCATCATCACAGGATCGATGCACTCGTGGGGCATGGCACCATGGCCGCCGCGACCTTTCACCGTCACATAAATTTCGTCGGCAGACGCCATGTAAATGCCCGATTTTAGGCCGATCGTGCCTGCCCTCAGGGGCGGATGTACGTGTTGTCCGAAGATGCTCGACGGTTTGGGGTTTTCCAAAGCACCCTCTGCGATCATCATGCTCGCACCGCCCGGCAAACGTTCCTCCCCGGGCTGAAAAAGACATTTCACGGTGCCTTCAAACCCTTCGCGTACGTTTTGCAAAATACGCACGGCGCCAAGCAGGGAAGCGGTGTGTACATCGTGACCGCAGGCGTGCATGACGCCTTCGTTCCGACTTTTATAATCCACTTTGTTGGCTTCGGTGATGGGCAGGGCGTCCATATCGGCCCGCAATGCCACGGTTTTTAGCTTTGGATTTCGACCTTTCAATAGAGCCACCAGCCCGGTGCCGGCAACACCCTGGCGGTATTCAACCCCCATCGCATCGAGTTGCGCAGCCACCCATTTACTGGTTTCTACCTCTTGAAACGACAATTCCGGATGCATGTGCAAGTGCCTGCGCATGGCCACCGTATCGGCGTGGAATTGCTGGGCGAGATCGTGTATGTTTTCTATCATGTCTAAACCTGGATTTATGGGATTTTGGGATTGGGATTTTAATGGGATTTGGGGATTTGGAAGATTGGATTGGATTTTTTGGGATTGGATTTTTTAGGTTGATTTGGGGATTGGGATTTGGGGATTTGGAAGATTGGGATTTGGGAATGGTTGGAATGGCGTAATTAGGTTTGTAAAAGTACATCAGGAATAAAAAATACTGCATCTTTAAATTACTTTCGAATCTGTTCCTAAAATCCTATCTTAAAATCCCAATCGCCAAATCAACCCAAAAAATCCAATCCCAAAAAATCCAATCCAATCTTCCAAATCCTTTTTGTCATCCCAGCGAAGCGTGGGGCCCAAATCCCAATCCCCAAATCCCATAAATCCAGGTTTAGACAAATGATCGCACCCTTCAACGCCGTTTCAACACCATACGACGAATTGTTTACCCACAGCTCGACCGGGAGGTTGCAACGCGACGTCGTGTGGCGCCTGCTTGAAAAAATGGTGCCCGAAGGTGTGCCGCTGCGTGTACTCGAACTCAACGGCGGCACAGGTGAAGATGCGCTTTGGTTGGCGCGCCGAGGCTGTCGGGTTTTGCTGACCGACGCTTCCAACGGCATGCTGGAGGTGGCCCGGCAAAAGGTAAACAACGCTGATGTCAAGGTGGATATACGTGTATTGCACTTTGAAGACCTGGAAAAACTGCCCGAAAACAATTTCGACCTGATTTTATCCAACTTTGGGGGGCTCAACTGCCTTTCTCCTGAGGGTATGAGCATTTTTGGACGCGTTGTTGCGCAAAAATTGCGTCCCGGCGGATACCTTGTTGCGGTTGTAATGGGCCGTTTTTGCTGGTGGGAAACGTTTTATTTTTTGCTGAAAGGAAATATCAAATCAGCTTTTCGCAGACTGGGCAAGGGTCCGTTGTCTGTAAAACTCGATGAAAAAACGCACGTGGATACCTGGTACTATGCCGCCCGAACTTTCGCCACTTTTTTCCCCGATCTTCAACAAGCACACCTTCAACCCGTCGGTTTCTGGTTGCCACCTTCTTACCTCGATCCATTTTTTAAAAAACATCCAAAGCTGCTTCATGGACTGAACAAACTGGAAAAAAAGTTCCGGCAGCCATTCTGGGCCTCTGGAGCAGATCATTTTTTAATCGTAAGTCGTAGGTCCTAAGTCGGCGTTCGGCTTGGCTTTTAGATAAATAAATGCCCTATTGCTTGGTTTACAAGTGGTGGGGCATATTTTTTCGGACTTCGGACTTTTACTGTTTTATCCTGTACAGATCAACACTTTCCTCCATGATGATGGGTTGTTTTTCCCCTTCGATGAAAAATGTATCGCGTTCAACGCGTGATATCCGTTCTGTCATGTCGAGTTGGGGGGGCTTACTGATGGGAAGTGCACTAAGGTAGCG
>Ga0105046_10007991_pt1 | contig 16628 bp, 12 predicted proteins | sample MAT03_FD_78385 | JGI IMG/M metagenome (GOLD analysis project Ga0105046, IMG submission 78385) | Freshwater microbial communities from Lake Fryxell liftoff mats and glacier meltwater in Antarctica - MAT-03 (megahit assembly) | ecosystem: Environmental > Aquatic > Freshwater > Ice > Liftoff...
GGAGGAACTTATTTGAAATGCCAGCACTCTCAATAGATGAAAAAAGCTTTGGCAACGGCCAAAAATACCTCACCGTATTGAGTGACCCGATACAAAAACGAGTATCGGATGTGATTGAGTGTCGAAAACAAGAAAATGCTGAAGAACTGATTTTCTGTACTTTAGCACCCAGAGTTTTGGAAAACGTACAATTAATTTCTATGGATATGTGGGATCCATTTATGAGTGCAGCAAAACAGCTAGTACCCAATGCTAAAATTATTCATGATAAATTTCATATTGCAAAAATCATTAATAAGGGCGTAGATAATGTGCGAAAAAGGGAGGTTAAGACGCAAGTAGAATTGAAAAACACAAAGTACATATTTCCAAAAAGATATGAAGATTTAACTCAAAGCCAGGCTGTTAGATTCGAGGCTATCAACCATTTAAACCTGGTTACATCACAGGCCTGGAGGTTAAAGGAAAACTTCAATGGTATTTATCATTTGGGCACTAATTATTCGTGCCTCGCTTACTTTAAAGAGTGGTACACCGATACAATAAATTCTGGAATAAAGGAGATGATAAATGTTGCAGACACCATCTTAAGGCATCTAAAAGGAGTTATCAATGCTGCAATTTATGAACTATCAAATAGCATGGCCGAATGCATAAATTCACAAATTCAAACCGTAAAAACAGTGGCAAGAGGGTTTAAATCAATCTGAAAAAAAGTGAATTCGTCCGGATGAAAATAGAAGAATTTTAATCTTCGATGGGTAGTTCTATCTGCTGCGTATTCTTTCTATAGCATTTGACAATTTAAAGCATCTCAACATTGCTGCTTCCATCCGGCCTCTTTAGCCTACCAACCAATTGGTCTCGTCAATTAAATCTGATCTACGGTATATGAACCCATTTTTGAACCGTAGGTCATACTTTGAGGAGCTCGAACATTTTTTTTTTGGCATGAATACCAAAAAAAATTCCACACTGGCACAGCTCTTTTTCATTTAATTGACATCAAGAATGGTTTGTTAAAATCCTTTAGAAACAACGAAGAAAAACTAAGTGAATATGGTTTTGATGTTGTGGTAAGCATGGCCAAGTCGCCAGGCAAGAAAGCAAAATAGACATATTTTCACTTCAGATCCAGTCTAGAAGCCATCTCAAAGGGATGGCTTTTTTGATTGGACTGTGTCTAAAACCAGTTTGTTGCCTAAGACTGTGCATCTAATGAATCCCTAGTTGGTGGTGCAAAGAAGGCCATTAAAGCCTTTGCACTTAGAAAACCCGGGGTAGATGTGAATACTGCGATTAGAATGGAAACGTGGCCATCATGCAGGGTTTCATGCGTATCAAATATAGCTTGGCTCTGTGGTTTTATAGGTATTTAAAGCATAGTTTACTTTTTGAGCAAGCCCTATCTATCCTTCTTCTGATAGATAAAATAGTCCTGATTTTTGTTTCCATATGGATTGAGCCAATGCATGAACCGATCCAAATAGCTGGATTCAATCTGCGTTACAAATTCGAGCTTAGAAAAACTGGTTTCAAATTCAGCAACTCTTTTGTCTAAATTTTCACTCTGACCAAATAGCACGTAGCGAAAATCCTTAAAGCCATCTTTTTCATCCTTTTGGTCAATTTGTTTTTTGAGATCAGAGGCTGAAAAATCGTTTCGAATTACAATGTAGGCGGCCCATTTTCTAAGATAAAAACGAGGCAAAAGGATGTCGTTTCCATTGTTGCTGTTTTCTATAATGAGGCAATCATTTTGAGGTTTGTCAGAAAGAAAAATCATAGAATCTACAAGACTCAACCGGGTGGAGGCAGGGCTTAGAAATGCCAACAAGATAAGATTGGCAACAACAGAAAAGGTTGTCAAACCCCTCAAAAGCACTTTTCTGTTTTGCCAGTATGTCGATTGGGCTACAAACAGCGTCCAACCTAAAACTCCAGCTATGATAACAAAAGGAAGAACAGGCAAAATAAATCGCTCTTGTTTGTTGGGAAAAAAGGAATGAAAAACTATGAATAATAATGAGGGATAGAATAGCATGGGATGCTTGCGGAAACTGAGAATAAATCCAAAAAAGAGGAACAAACCCAATGGTGGAACCATCAATCCTGGAATCAACAATAGATAGTTGTACCAGGGACCAATGATGTAATTGTATGCATTCGCAACGTTGTAAGACGTATAAGCCTGAAACTGAATAAAAGGCTGGCCCCACACAAAATAGTCGATACCGCCCTGGACAGCGATGATGGATAGCAAAGCACCCGATCCAAACGCAAAACAGGAAAGCCAACGTTTTTGGAAAAACATAACCAGGCCAAGTCCTCCAATAAAAGTGGCCGTTTGGAAGCGAATGGAAAAAGCAATTCCAGCAAAAATTCCAGCCCAAAAGATCAATTTATTTTGATTTAAATCGGATTTCACAATCAACCATGTGGCATATATCAGCGGCACAATACAAACCATCTCGACCAGATTTCTAACACTCATCATGGGGATATACCAAAGTAGCGCCAGCATCCAACCTACATATTCTGCATTGGTTTTGCCACCTAGTTTTTCAGCTATTTTATATCCAAACCGAACAACGAGCAAGGAAAGCAAAGCATGAATAAATCTCACAACCAGCATTTTAGATTCAGGATTGAAGATGCCGATCTTTTCAAGCAGAAAAAAGAAGTAGTAATGAAGGCCAGGATAGAGCATGCTAAATCCGGCAGGTTTAGCATCTGGATTTGAAGCATCAGGAAGCCAGCCGTGGATGTTTTGCCCGTCAATCCAATTTTGAACTGGTTCTATAACCAGGAATTGGTCGTCGATCATGCCATAACCCCGTGAAAAAATGCTTGAAATGAGTCTTGCCAAAAAGGCAAAAAACAGGATGACGGTAAGTGGATTTGAGTTATAAAAAGCTCTGAATTTGTTCATTAAATGAGTTTCATTAATTCTGGATCAAGCAAAAACAACATACTTGAATCCGGATTGTAGTTTCGACTTGCCTGCAATATTATAGAATCGAATTTGAAGTAAAATCAAACTATGCCTTGCCCGGAGAAAATAAGCTCCATTCAATTCTACTTCACTTTGAAAATTCCAATGCCATTTGGTTTCATAGAAAGTTCCAGTCTTTGATTGGGTAGCAGTTGGGCTTTTTCTCCATCAAAAAGAGAACTGAGTTTTTTTGCCTCATAAAATTGATTTTTACCCATATCCACAAAGAGGTTTTGCTTTTCATCCGAAAGATTTATGACAATGGCATAGGTATCATTTCCCTTTTTCTTTTGGAAGGAAAGCACTTCCTCATTTTGATTGGATAACACTGAATATTTGCCCTGCACTATTCCAGGCTCACTTTTTCGAATACTCAAAAGCTTTTGATAGCAATGCCAAAGCGAATTGGGGTCCTTGATTTGCTCTTCCAAAGAAATGCCATCATTCGGTTTTAAATTCGTTTGCGTCCACCAGGGGCCTGTGTTTTTATACCAAACAGACATGCCTTTTCCGGAATCTGATTTATACCACTCAAAAGCTTCTCTGAAAGGAATGTCATTTCCGTCTGTCAATCCAAATTTTTGAAATCCACCAGAACCCTTCATGCCCAACTCCTGACCGTAATAAATGGCCGGAATACCGCCAATCAGGAGAGAAATGGCAGCCACAGTTTTGAGATCTTCTGTTACCCCTTTTAATTCTGTTGCCACCCGATTCATATCGTGGTTTTCTAAAAATACAATTTGTTGATTCGTAGGAGGCGTTCGGCTAAAAGTGGTATCTGCTGCGGCCAAAATTTTCTTTTTATCAAACGTTAGAATGGCCTTTTTTAGGTTGAATGCAAACACCCGATCCACCCCCGCCTTAAAATAATCTTCGCCATAATTGTTCCAATCTGCTTGTTCTGCTACGTTTTTCAGGTTTGGATTGGTGGTCTTTAACTTGCTTAAAAGTGGCTTCCAGAAGGTTGAGAAAAGGTTTTTAAACTTATCTTTGCCATCAAGTTTGTCCATCATGTGGTCCAAACGGAAACCATCTACCCCATCAGAAAAATCGCCATTTTTATCCGGATCCACCCACATGCTTAGCAGTTTGGTGAAATAGTCCAGAACTTCAGGGGAATTCATATTAATTGTCGTGATGGTCTTTTTGGTGCTGTCGTAGCCCGTCAAACTTGTCAGATCAAAGATCATCGTTTCCGGAATTTTATTGTCTGAATCCTTGTATGAAACATAATTGTTGTATTTCGATTTCCGGTTTTGGTAGGAATCTTTAAACCATATATGATCTTCAGTAATGTATTGAAATTCAAGATCCATATAGATTTTCATCTCTCTTTTATGCACCTCTTTCACAAGTGAAATCCATTCCTCTTTACTGCCATATTTTGGGTCAATTTTCTCAAAATCGCCCGAAAAATAATTGTGATAAAAGGGTGATTCTACGATTGGAATAAGCAAAAGCGAAGTGACGCCAAGGTCTTCCAAATAATCTAATTTAGATTTTAAGCCATTGAAATCTCCATGACCATCGCCATTGCTGTCATAAAAACTACGTTGGAAAACATGGTAAATGACCTCGTTCTGCACACTTTTCAATGTTTTCAATTTGGATTGAGCATTCATCTTTGGGGCAGAAAGAATGAGCATTGCCAGAAGAATGGCATACTTTGAAAATTTCATGGTCGTTTTTTGAATCTGAAAGGCAAACCTAGCGAAAATTGATTGCGGCAAGGTGTCTTCTTTCAAGAATGAATAATCCTCCATCAATTTGAAATTCTGCATATGACCAATTCAAATTAGGGATCGAATAATTTTGAAATCAACAAATGCTTGTCTAAACTTGACGATGATTTTAAGAAATTCCGGAAGCTACTTTTTAGGATTTAAGTTTCACAACATTTTTTACTTTTTATCACTCTTTCTCTTCTTCGTTATGAATCTGGAATCCATCGCACAAGGCATGAATTCAAAGTCAGAAATGTATGCTTTTAGGCTTCAACCAGGGGAGGATCTAAAAGTTGAAATCGACAAACTTGTGCTAAAAAATGGTTGGAAAGCCGTTTCTATTGTAACATGTGTGGGAAGTCTCAACACTGCCAACATCCGATTTGCTAATCAAAAAGACGCCACAACCATTGCTGGAAAGCTGGAAATTGTAAGTCTATCGGGCTTGGCCTCTCACGCAGGTAGTCATTTGCACATTGCAGTCAGCGACTCCACTGGTAAAACCACAGGGGGACACCTAATGAAAGGTTGCCAGGTTTATACCACGGCCGAAATTGTGTTGGCTATTTTAACCGATGTCGTTTTTGAAAGAGAACCCGATAAAACCTATGGCTACAAGGAACTTGTGATCAAGCCTTTGAAATGAAAATAAGTTTTTTCTTTCCTCAAGCTAAACTTCAACCATTTCGTTTTCAGCATATTCTGAAACTGGAATGCAAGAACAAACCAAATTTCTATCCCCATACGCTGAGTCTATCCTACTAACCGAAGGCCAGAATTTGCTCCTTTTTACATATGGCAGCGGAAAAGCAGCTTTCTGCCTGCTGTACGATCTTGTCCAATCATCAGCGGAAATAACCTCAACAGAATGTGGGGCATTTTTAAGCACATTGTCTTTCTTGTCTGCCAGGCCGTTTTCAATCTCGCTTATTTCATTTCTGATAGAGATCATGGCTTCAATAAATCGATCAAGCTCTTCAAGAGGTTCGCTTTCAGTGGGTTCTATCATCAAAGTCCCGGCTACAGGAAATGAAACCGTAGGCGCATGAAAGTTGTAATCCATCAATCTTTTTGCAATGTCTTCCACTTCTATGCCTGCAGATAATTTAAAGGAACGCATATCCAAAATCATTTCATGCGCACAGAAACCCGAGGTGCCGGTATATAAAACCGGATAATGTGGCTCAAGTTTATTTTTGATGTAGTTGGCGTTTAAGATCGCATACTCAGTAGCTTTTTTCAAACCTTCAGCCCCCATCATTGCGATGTAGGCGTAGCTAATCGCCAAAATAGAAGCAGAGCCATATGGAGCAGCCGAAACTGGTCCAATCGCCTGATTACCGCCTGTTTTCACGAGTGGATGACCGGGTAAAAAGGGTGCAAGTTTTTCAACAACGCCAATTGGCCCCATTCCGGGACCACCACCACCATGCGGAATGCAAAAAGTTTTGTGCAGATTCAAATGGCAAACATCTGCCCCGATATTGCCAGGACTTGTAAGTCCCACCTGGGCATTCATATTGGCGCCGTCCATATAAACCAAGCCCCCATGTTGATGAATAATGGCGCATATTTCCTGAATGGATTCTTCAAAAACACCATGGGTGGATGGATAGGTAACCATCAAGGCAGATAGATTTGCACTGTTTGCTTCAGCCTTTTCTTTAAGGTCAGCAACATCCACATTTCCTTTCGCATCGCAAGCCACAAGCACCACTTTCATTCCAGCCATAACCGCAGATGCCGGGTTTGTGCCATGAGCCGAAGTTGGAATCAGTGCAATATTTCTATTTGAATTTTTGTTGGCTAAATGATAAGCCCGAATGGTCAACAACCCAGCATATTCGCCTTGTGCACCCGAATTGGGTTGCATCGAAATGGCTGCAAAACCAGTTACACTTTTTAGCCATTCGCCCAACTCTTCTATCATTTCTGTGTAGCCATTTGCCTGATATTCAGGTACAAATGGATGCAAGGAATTCCATTCCGGCCAGGTTACGGGAATCATTTCTGTGGTCGCATTTAGTTTCATGGTGCATGAACCCAACGCAATCATTGAATGAACCAAAGAGAGGTCTTTATTTTCCAGTTGCTTTATATATCTGGTTATTTCATGCTCTGAATGGTGCTGATTGAAAACTGGATGCAAAAGGAATTTGGTAGTCCTTGCGAACTTTTCATTCACATGTCCATTTCCAAAAAACGAATCAGGAATGCTGTTGTGCGCTATGCCAAGTGCTTGTGCAAAAATTGAGAGAATATTCTTTACACAATCAATCGTGCATGTTTCATCCAGCGAAATGCCAAGCTTATGCTTGTCGTACTGGTAGGTTTTAAAGTTGACTTCATGTTGAATCGCAATGTTCACGATTTCTTCAGCTGAGTCAGTTTCTATGGTAAGGGTATCGAAATAGTTAGAGTTTGTGATCTGAACATTCAGTGATTTCAGGCCTTTTTCCAATCCTTGGGTTAATGCAACAATGCGTCTGGCTATTTTATTCAATCCATCTGCGCCATGATAAACAGCATAAAATGAAGCCATTACAGATAGCAAAACCTGAGCCGTACAAATATTTGATGTTGCCTTTTCTCTTCTAATATGCTGTTCCCGTGTTTGCAGGGCCATTCGATATGCTGGATTTCCTTGAGCATCAATGGAAAGACCAATAATCCTACCGGGCATATGCCTTTTGAATTCATCTTTTGTTGCAAAAAATGCCGCATGTGGGCCGCCGTATCCCATAGGCACTCCAAATCTTTGGGAAGATCCAACTACAACATCTGCGCCCCAGGTTCCCGGAGCCTCAAGTTGGGTCAAAGCCATAAGGTCAGTGGCCACACAAATCAAAATATTCTGCTCCTTTGCTGATTGTGAAAGGGAAGAGAAATCCGAAATGTTTCCCTCAGTGTCAGGATATTGTATGATGATCGCAAATAAGTCTGGATCTGAAAGATCGGCTTTAAATATATTGCCGGTTTTTACTTTTATGTCCAGTGGTTCGGCTCTTAGCTTTACCAATTCCAACGTTTGAGGATGGCATTTATCAGAAACAAAGATCGAATTGGCGTTTTGCTTGCTCCCTTTTTTTACAGCGTTCATTAAGTGAACAGCCTCCGCTACCGCCGTTGCCTCATCCAACAAAGACGCATTCGCAATTTCCATTTGGGTTAAATCCAAAACCAAAGTCTGAAAATTGATCAAAGCCTCCATCCTTCCTTGTGCAATTTCAGCCTGATAAGGTGTATAGGCTGTGTACCAAGCTGGATTTTCCAAGACATTTCGCAATATCGGGGCTGGTGTGATGGTTCCATAATATCCGGTTCCTATAAAAGATCTGAATGTTTTATTCTTTGCACCCATTGCTTTAAATTTCGCTAAAAACTCAACTTCAGACAGCGCAGCAGGAATTTGCAATGGCTCTTTCAATTGAATTTTTGTAGGAATAACTTTAGAAATCAGCTCCTCAAGAGAAGAAACTTTTAGTGCATCTAGCATCACTTGTGTTTGAGCAACATCAGGTCCGATGTGTCTTGAGGCAAAAGGCTCTTTGTAAAAAGCCGGACTTATAGGCATGGAAGATTAGATTTTATGCGCTGCAAATATAATTTTTAAAGCTTCAATTTTATAATTGGTAGAGCGCCCAGTCACATAAATTACTAATAATCAATTAATTTCAAAAATTTCAAAAAGCAATATGCCGTTGGGCAGAATTGCTTACTTTTGTCTATTAGTTTTACTGATAAAAAATCAAAATGCTATCCACACTTTTATTTTTAGGAAACCTTGGCGCCGGAGAAATTTTCCTGATTCTTGCCATCGTCGTTTTACTTTTCGGAGCCAAAAAAATCCCGGAATTGGCAAGGGGTGTTGGAAAAGGAATTAGAGAATTTAAAGACGCCACTAAAGACATCAAAGACACAATAGAGGAAGAGTCAAAAAAGTAATTCTGCGCTTTTTCTTTATTGAGATTTGAGTAATTATCGTTCTTATTCTGAAGTTCGGTCTGAGATACTGAAGGGTCAGGTTTCTGTTTATGATCTTGTTAGTAACCATCTTGCCCAAGCAGAAGCACACAAGGATTTAAATGCATTTTTAGAGATTTTTCCCGACGAGGCCTTGGAAAGGGCAAAGCAGATTGATCTAAAAATTAAGGAAAACAAGCAGGGGAAACTAGCAGGAATGATCCTTGGAATAAAGGATGTATTTTGCTACAAAGACCACAAGGTAAGTGCAGGATCTAAAATTTTAGAAGGATTCGAATCGCAATTTACCGCCACTGCCATACAACGACTTTTAGATGAAGATGCCATAATTATTGGACGCCAAAATTGTGATGAATTTGCAATGGGTTCCAGCAACGAAAATTCGGCGTATGGTCCTGTGCATAATGCAATTGGCGAAAACAGAGTTCCTGGTGGATCTTCAGGAGGGTCTGCAGTTGGTGTGCAAGCTGGCATTTGCATGGCTTCTATCGCCTCCGATACGGGAGGATCTATCAGGCAACCAGCTGCATTTTGTGGTTTGGTTGGACTGAAACCAACATATTCCCGTGTTTCCAGAAGTGGGTTGATCGCCTATGGTTCGTCTTTCGACTGTGTTGGGCCAATTACCAGATCGGTTGAAGATGCGGCTTTGTTGCTCGAAATTATGGCCGGAGAGGATAATTTAGATAGTACAAGTTCTTCTAAACCAGTTGAAAAATATTCAGACCTTCAAGCTAAAGACAAAAAATACAAGATCGGCTTTCTGGGGACAGCCTTAGATTCAGAAGGTTTGCAATCTGAAATTAGAAATGTATATCAAAACTCTTACTCAATTCTGGAAAAAGCGGGTCATGAAGTCAGTGCAATCGATATTCCATATTTAGAATATGTATTGGCAACATACTATATTTTAACCACTTCCGAATCGGGCAGCAACCTGTCCAGATTCGATGGCATTCATTATGGGCACAGAAGCAAGCTGAGTAAAAATCTGGAAGAAGTATATAAATTCTCTCGTGCAGAAGGTTTTGGGCCAGAAGTTCAAAGGAGAATAATGCTTGGTACTTTTGCTTTAAGTGCAGACTATCATGATGCATATTTCACTAAAGCCCAGCAGGTTAGACGATTGATTCAGAATTCTGCGATTGAGCTTTTTAAAAATGTTGATTTTTTGGTGATGCCAACCACACCAACAACCGCATTTAAAATTGGTGAAAAATCCAGCGATCCGCTAGCGATGTATTTGGCAGATATTTTTACGGTTTGGGCCAATCTTGCGGGCGTTCCTGCAATAAGTATTCCAGCGGGATTTGATCAGGACGGTTTGCCGATTGGATTGCAGGTTCATGCCAATTTTTTTGAAGAAAAAAGCATGTTGGAGTTTGCAAATGATTGGAGTAAGTTGATCCAATCTTAATATAAACCCAAGTTTATGAATACTTTAGATCTAAAAGTAGATTCTATTTCGAGTTTAACTGACGCTAGATATTGTGCCGGTATGGGGGTGCAAAAGCTGGGCATTTTCTTTGAAGATGACGGCAAGGCCTCGATCGATTTAAATGGTTTTTTGGCTGTTAGAGGTTGGATAGAAGGTGTGCATTGGACGGGCGTTTATAAAGGTTCGGATTTCAATTTGCTTCAAGAACTTTCCACTCAATTTGATATTTCAGAATGGGTGGTTTCAGTCCAAATACTTGAAAATCTACATGCAGAAGAGCTTGATGGATTGTCGCTTATCATCATAATCGATGACACGGAATTAAAACAAGGATTTGACTTTTCGCTTGTTTCTGGCTTTGAAATATCTGCAATAGGGGAGGTATTTAAAAGCAGTTTTGATACTTTTTTAAAGCAAATTCCTGCCAATAAACCAGTTTACATTTCTGACATTTCTGATCCCGAATTGATTATTAAAATTCACCAAAAGCATCCTCAATTTGGATTTTCACTTTTTTCTGGTGCAGAAGAACGACCGGGCTGGATGGATCTTTCTGAGCTTCAAGATGTTTTGGAAAGGCTGGAGGAGATTTAATTCCAGACTGAACACTTAAACTATTTTGCTTTTATTCGGAGATACGGCCTTTTGAGCCATTCCATTCTGTAAATTGAAAATCAAAAACTATTCGAACCTCAAATGTTTGACAGATTCACCTGAATTGGCAAGCTCCATTAAAGAGTCTATTCCAATCTGAAGGTGTTTTTCAGCAAAACCCAGCGTTACTTTAGAGTCAGATTTAGAGGTCTTTACGCCTTCTGGCACCATTGGGTTGTCAGAAACCAACAACAAAGCCCCTTTTGGAATGTCGTTGACAAAGCCCACAACAAAAATCGTGGCGGTCTCCATATCTATGGCCATTGCCCTTAACTCGCGTAGATATTCTTTGAACTTGTCATCATGCTCCCAAACCCGGCGGTTGGTTGTGTACACGGTTCCTGTCCAATAGTCCAGTTCATGTTTTTTGATCATTGAAGAAACTGAACGCTGCAAGCGAAAAGACGGCAAAGCCGGAATCTCAGGCAAAGCATAATCGTTGCTTGTGCCTTCGCCTCTGATGGCAGCAATTGGCAGAATTAGGTCGCCTATTTGTGTTTTCTTTTTCAAGCCTCCGCATTTTCCTAAAAACAAAACCGCAGCAGGATTGATGGCGGAAAGCAAATCCATAATGGTGGCGGCCATTGCAGATCCCATTCCAAAATTGATGATTGTAATGCCATTGGCTGTTGCGGTTTGCATCGGTTTGTCCATGCCGATGATGGGCACATTGAATTTGTCAGAAAACATCTGCACATAATTTATAAAATTTGTGAGTAGAATATAATTCCCAAATTGGTCTAATTCAGTCCCTGTATATCTTGGCAACCAGTCGTTTACAATCTCTTCTTTCGTTTTCATGTTCTCTTCAATTAAAGTACAATTGTACGTTTTTTTACGTGATAAATTTTCCCTCCCAGCTTTTGAATACCTTTTTGTCATCTTTTTGAAAAATTACTGCTTCGTAATTCGTGAATGTGCCTGGCGTTCTGTTGCTTTGGCATCATGCTAGATCCGAAAAAAATACGAATTCTTTTTCTTGGCACGCCAGAATTTGCCGCTACGTCGCTTAAAAAATTAATTGCAGAAGGGGCAAATGTGGTAGCCGTGATTACGGCACCTGATAAGCCAAGTGGGAGAGGCCTTCAAATGCATCAAAGTGCTGTAAAACAGGTGGCTATCGCAAATGGCTTGCAAGTATTACAGCCTGAAAAATTGAAGAATCCAGAGTTTATAGAATTGCTCGAATCACTTCAGATAGATCTAGGTATAGTGCTTGCTTTTAGAATGTTGCCAGAAGTTGTTTGGAAATTGCCAAAAATAGGCACATTCAACCTTCATGCTTCGCTACTTCCTCAATATCGGGGTGCGGCACCCATCAATTGGGCCATTATCAATGGAGAAAAACAAACGGGAATAAGTACATTTTTCCTCCAGCATGAAATTGATACAGGAAATTTACTTTTGCAGGAAGAAATTGACATTGGTCCTGACGAAAAAGTAGGCAGTTTGTATGAAAGAATGATGGTGAAAGGGGCGGACTTGGTTTGGAAAACGGTTGAAGGCATTGCATCCAATACATTGAAAGACAAGCCACAAAGCCAAGAATGTACCAAACATGCCCCCAAGATTTTTAAGGAAGATTGCCTTTTGGATTTTGCGAAATCGGCCCAGGAGATCCACAATAAAGTACGTGGACTTTCGCCTGTTCCAGCTGCTTTTACCATCTGGAATGATAAGATTTTTAAAATCTATGAAACAGAATTGTCTCCAGAAAAGTCATTATTGCCATCTGGCAGTTTCCGGCAAATAGAGCATGGTGTTCTTGCTGTTTCTACTTCAGATTATTGGTTGATTTTAAGAGAAATTCAGCCAGAGGGAAAAAGAAAAATGACAGCGAAAGAGTTTTTGGCCGGACACAAAATCGAAAAATTATGACAAGACTAAGTGTAAATATCAACAAAGTTGCTACCCTTCGAAATGCCCGAGGAGGCAATAATCCTGATGTATTAAAATTTGCGACAGATTGTGAAAGATTTGGTGCTGAGGGAATTACTGTTCACCCAAGACCAGATGGAAGGCATATTCGTTATGAGGATGTTCGGGCTTTGAAGCCATTGGTCAAATCTGAGTTTAACATTGAAGGATACCCTGATTTGGCTTTTTTGGATCTGATTGCTGAAATAAAACCACATCAGGCCACACTGGTTCCTGATCCCCCAGATGCCTTAACTTCAAATGCTGGCTGGGACACTGTGAAGCACTTCGATTTTCTAAAGGAAGTGGTGAAATTGATACAAAATAGCGGTGTTCGGGTTTCTATTTTTATTGAGCCCAACAAAGAGAAAATCTACAAAGCAGCCGATATTGGGGCCGATCGAATAGAATTATACACCGAACCTTATGCCGCTGATTTTGAGAAGAATCCGCAACAGGCAGTTCATCCCTTTGTAGAAGGGGCCATTTGGGCTCAGGATGCCCATTTGGGCGTCAATGCTGGCCACGATTTAAGTCTTGAAAATCTACATTACTTTGCCAATAAAGTCCCTCACTTACAGGAAGTTTCTATTGGCCATGCCTTAATTTGTGATGCACTTTACTTTGGAATTGAAAATACGATTCAGATGTATAGAAGGCAATTGATTTTGGTTTGATCTATTCGAATCATATTTCTTGATTGAAATTTCAATCTAAAGTGTCTAGCGCCTGAAGAATTGTGTGACAAGCAAATTCTATTTCATTTTCAGAAATGGTGAGTGGTGGCGCAATTCTCAAGGCTGTATTGCAGTGCAAAAACCAATCGGTAATCAATCCTTGTTCAAGACAAATGGATATGACTTTCAATACTTTATCGAAAGAACCTAACTCCAAAGCCATCATCAAACCAGCGCTTCTGATCTCTAAGATTTGGGGATGCTGAAGTCTATTTATTAACAAGATCTCCTTTTCTGCTACCTTTTCTGTCAGACCTTCTTTCTGGATAAAATGCAAGGTGGCCAAAGAAGCTGCACAACAAACAGGGTGACCACCAAAGGTAGAAATATGGCCCAAAACCGGATTTTCGGTAAATGCACTTAACATTTGCTGACTTGCTGCAATAGCCCCTAAAGGCATTCCGCCACCCATGCCTTTGGCCATAACCACCACATCTGGTACAATACCCAATTTTTCAAATCCCCAGAAAGAGCCTGTTCTTCCAAATCCTGTTTGGATTTCATCCAAAATCAACAAGGCACCCACCTCGATGCATCTTTTTCGCAATGCTTGAAAATATGTTGAACAGGCTACTTTTATGCCAGCTTCTCCTTGCACAGTTTCGATGATGACGCAAGCCGTTTTATTGTCAATAAGCTCTAAATTAATAAAACTGCCATAGTGAATTTGCCTTATTCCAGGCAGCAATGGCCTGAAATTTCGTTTGTAATACTCGTCTCCATTCAACGAAAGTGCGCCATGACTACTTCCATGATAGGCGTTGTGGCAAGCAATTATTTCGAATCTGCCACTAATCCGTTTGGCAAGTTTCATAGCCGCTTCAATGGCTTCTGAACCAGAGTTTACAAAAAAGACCTGATCCATTTTGTCGGGCAATGTTTCAGAGAGGGATTTCGCCAGTTCAACCTGTACAGTCTGAATATGCTCTCCATAAACAAGCGTATGTAAATGCTTGTCAGCCTGTTCTTTAATGGCTTTGATTACAAGTGGATTTGAATGCCCGATATTGCTTACAGAGATTCCGGAAATGAGATCCAGATAAGATTTTCCACTTGTATCAAATAGAAAATTTCCAAGCCCATGACTAATTTCCAAAGCCATTGGTGAAGGAGAAGTTTGGGCCACATGTTGGAAAAAATAGGAGCGGAGCATGGTGCAAAGGAAAGCTTAATATCTTTTGCAAAGGTAATTAGGGCACATTTGTCTTTGAGTGATTATGGACTTTGATTTGTGGGCGTGAAGTTTACAAATCTTTCTCTCTTGGAGGCTCTGGCGGGCCATTTTCAAACAATAGCCCCTTATTTACTTAGACGAGTTGCGTTGCCAAAATCCGAAACTATTGAGATTGCACTTTCAGATGGCGATTTTGTAGATGCTGAATATTGGAAGGGCAAGGGAAACGGGCTTGCCATTCTTACGCATGGCTTGGAAGGCAGCAGCAAAGCGGTTTATATCAGGGCTCTTTCTGAAAGCTATTTGAAACAAGGTTGGGATGTTTTGGCCTGGAATTTCAGAGGATGTTCTGGCAGGATGAACAAAAACGTAAAACTTTACCATTCAGGTGCATATGAAGATTTAAAAGAAGTTGTTGAGTTTGCTTCGGTCCGCTTTCAACCAGAGAAAATTCATTTGGCTGGCTTTAGTTTAGGTGGCAATCTTACCCTGGTTTTGCTCGCCAAAATGTCTTTGGACTGGCTTCAAAAAATGAATATTGAGAAAGGTCTGGCCATTTCGCCTCCACTTAATCTTGCTGCTTCTTCAAAAAAGCTTGATTCATTCTGGAACAAGGCATACAGATATATTTTCCTGAGAAATCTGAAAAATAAGATCATTAAAAAATGGCAACAATTTCCTGATTCGATTGACCTTTCTCGTTTGCCATTGTGCAAAACGATTTTTGATTTTGATGAATACTACACAGCTCCGATGCATGGGTTTGATGGTGCAGCAGATTATTACAAACAATGTTCTTCACTACACCAACTGCACCAAATTGCAATCCCCACTGAAATTGTTTTGGCCAAAAACGATCCCATGTTGGCAAGGGGAAATTACAAAGAGATAATTAACATAAATCCTTTACTGTCAGTAAAAATTCTGGAAAAGGGTGGCCATTGCGGATTCTGGGGAATGGAGATATATTAGAGAAAGCACGTTAGCTATCTAGAGAAATACCCAATTTCTCTCCCACCTTCCTTGCTATAAAAATGCCATCTAAGGCTGCAGACATAATGCCGCCTGCATAGCCTGCACCTTCGCCACAAGGAAAAAGACCCTGAATTTGAGGATGTTCCCCAGTTTCTTTGTCTCTTGGAATTTTGACAGGGGAGGAGGTCCTGCTTTCTAATCCTACCAAAACAGCTTCGTTGGTGATGTATCCACGCATTTTTTTGCCAAATTCAGCAAAGCCAATCCGAAGTGCTTCGCCTAAATGTCCTGGTAATATTTCATTCAATTGAACTGCCTCCAGACCAGGTTGGTAACTGGTTTCCGGAAATGAACCAGACAGTTTTCCTTCCATAAAATCGCCAAGCCTTTGCGCTGGTGCTGCCAGCATTCCTGGAAAAAATGAAGCCGCTTTTTGTTCCATGGCCGCTTGAAATTTCATTGCAGATAAGAGTCCAAATTTTTCAAATGGCTGAAATTCATGCGCATCAACGGACACAACAATTCCAGAATTGGCAAATCGTGAGTTCCTACGCGAGGGTGACATTCCGTTCACAACCATTTCGCCCTGATCTGTCATCGCAGGAACAATGAAACCGCCCGGGCACATGCAAAACGAAAAGACACCGCGAATACCTTTAGATGTATTTGCTTGATGAACAAGAGAATAGGATGCTGCTGGCAAATAATCGCTTCTCACTTTGGCCTTGTATTGAATTTCATCAATCAATGCCTGGGGATGCTCTACCCTAAAGCCAATGGCAAAAGGTTTGGCTTCAATTTGAATTTTTTGCCGGTCCAGCATCTCGAAAATATCTCTTGCACTATGACCAGTTGCCAAAATCAGTGCTTCTGCTTCTATTGCGTCTCCATTGGCAGTTTCTACCCCAACCAGTTTTTGATTTTTGATTTTCAGATCTTTGATCCTGGCATCAAAGTGGACTTCGCCCCCGTGGTTTTTGATGGTTTCACGCAGTTCTGCCACCAAAGGAGGAAGTTTGTTGGTCCC
>Ga0105046_10007995_pt1 | contig 16626 bp, 12 predicted proteins | sample MAT03_FD_78385 | JGI IMG/M metagenome (GOLD analysis project Ga0105046, IMG submission 78385) | Freshwater microbial communities from Lake Fryxell liftoff mats and glacier meltwater in Antarctica - MAT-03 (megahit assembly) | ecosystem: Environmental > Aquatic > Freshwater > Ice > Liftoff...
CTCCCGACGCACAGTTGTTCCTAGTCATCCTGCAAGAGGCGCCGGCTTCGCCTGAATCATTGGCGCGCGGCATTACCGGCACTAGCGCCGCTATTCACGAGCACGTGAGCGATGCGGAAGCGCAAATTGACGCGCTTAAGTTGGAGTTGCGCGACAAAGATGAATACCTGCGCGCCGCGAATGAGGAATTGGAGACCGCCAATGAGGAGCTCAAATCCTCCAACGAAGAAATGCAGTCGGTGAACGAGGAGCTGCAATCCACCAACGAGGAACTGGAAACCTCGAAAGAGGAGTTGCAGTCACTCAACGAGGAACTGGCGACGGTCAATTCCGAGCTGCAAACCAAGGTAGTCGATTTGTCACGCGCCAACAACGATATGAATAATCTGTTAGCCGGCACCGATATCGGCACGGTGTTTGTCGACCATTCTCTGCGCATCCTGCGGTTTACCCCCGCTGCTAGCGCAATCATCAACTTGATTTTGAGCGACGTGGGCCGGCCAGTGAGCCACATCGTCTCCAATTTGATTGGCTACGCCCAGCTGGTGCAGGACTTACAAGAGGTACTCAAGACACTGATTCCAAAAGAAGTGGATGTGCAGACGGCCGATGGCCATTGGCACACGATGCGCATACAGCCCTACCGCACCTTGGACAACGTGATCGAAGGCGCAGTGATTTCGTTTGTAGACATCACTGACGCGGTGCAAACTAAAGAGGCCCTGCGCAAGGCCAACGAACTGCTGCGCTTGGCGGTGGTCGTGCGGGATGCGCACGATGCCATCACCGTTCAAGATCTAGATGGCAGAATTCTGGCCTGGAACCCAGGTGCGGAGCGCATCTACGGTTGGACCGAAGCCGAGGCGCTGCAAATGCAGGTCAAAGATCGTATACCGGTGGCGCTACGCGAAGAGGCGCTCGCCAGAGTGCACCAGCTTAGCCAGGCGGAAATTCTGCAGCCGTACCGCACGCAGCGCATCAGCAAAGGCGGAGCGGTCTTGGAGGTCTTCCTGACCGCCACCGCATTAGTCAATAAAGTGGGGCAGATGTATGCGATTGCCACCACTGAGCGGGTGATCAACGAAGACCTTGTAAGTCCACCCGAAGGAGGGCGTCATGAGCAAAGATGAGCATCCAGACCAGCAGCGCCCCAGCGCTGCAAGCACGCTGGTTCCCACTACAGGAAAGGCGCTGCGCGACAAAGCCGAGGCGCAATTGCGTGAGCTGAGCGCATCAGCGCCGGGTGATGCACAAGCCCATTCGCTGGAAACAACGCGACAAATGCTGCATGAGCTGCAGGTGCACCAAATTGAACTGGAGATGCAGAATGAGGAACTGCGGGAATCGCAAATTGCTCTGGATATTGCGCGCGCCAGTTACTTTGACCTCTACGATCTTGCGCCAGTGGGATATTGCACGGTCAGCGAGCGAGGCCTGATTCTGCAGAGCAATCTGACCGTCGCCACCTTGCTGGGCGTCGCCCGCGGTGCATTGGTTAGGCAGCCCTTCTCCCGACTGATCCTCAAGGACGACCAGGACGTTTACTATTTGCTGCGCAGACAGCTGTTTGACACCGGCGAATCGCAGTCCTGCGATTTGCGCATGCTGAAGCAAGATGGCACGCAATTTTGGGCGAACATGGTGGCGTCCATCGCCCAGGAAAACGACACAGCTGTGTTGCGCGTGGTGTTGAAAGATGTGTCGGAGCGCAAGCGCATCGAAGCAGAGCGCGAGCGGCTCGATCATGCGCTGAGCGAAAAGAACATCGAGCTGCGGCGCGCGATGATCGCAGCCGAAAAAGCCACTTTGGCCAAATCCGAATTTCTGTCCAGCATGAGCCATGAGTTGCGCACGCCGCTGCATGCCATCCTAGGATTTGCGCAGCTGATTGAAGCCGGGCCGCCAGTGCCGTCGGTGGCGCAAAAGCGCAGCGTTGATCAGGTCTTGAAGGCCGGCTGGCATCTGTTGGAGCTGATCAACGAAATCCTCGATCTGTCGGTCATCGAATCGGGCAAACTCACGTTGGCACTGGCGCCGGTGTCGCTCACCGAGGTGTTGCGCGAATGCGCCGAGATGATTGAGCCGCAAGCAGAAAAGTGCGGCATCCGCGTGGACTTTGTGCCGCCTGCAACGCCTTATTGTGTGCGCGGCGAACGCATCCGGGTAAAACAAGTCCTGATCAATCTGCTGTCCAACGCGATTAAATACAACAAACCGGGTGGCACCGTTAGCGTGCAGTGCGAACTGCGCCCGCCTGATTTAATTCGAATCAGCATCCGCGATAGCGGCGTCGGGTTGGCCGCCGAACAACTGGCGCAACTCTTTCAAGCCTTCAACCGCTTGGGTCAGGAAGCGCGCGCTGAAGAAGGTACCGGCATCGGCCTAGTGGTATCCAAGCGGTTGATGGAACTGATGAAAGGCGAGATCGGCGTGGAAAGTACGGTCGGCAGCGGCAGTGTATTTTGGATTGAACTCAAAGAGGCCAACGCGCTGCCAACGGCGGCCAGTCGCGCGCCCGCGCCCAGCCAGGCTAGTGTTTCAGACGCTGCGCCGTTGCGCACGCTTTTGTATGTGGAGGACAACCAAGCAAATATGATGTTGGTCGAGGACATCATTGCGCGCCGGCCGGACCTATTTTTGCTGAGCGCCAAAGATGGACTGCGTGGCATCGAACTGGCACGCAGCACGCGGCCGGCGGTCATCCTGATGGACATTAATCTGCCCGGCATCAGCGGTTTAGAAGCATTGCGCGTGCTGTCTGCAGATCCGACCACCGCGCATATCCCAGTCATTGCGCTCAGCGCGAATGCGACGCCTCGCGATGTTGAAAACGGATTGAAAGACGGATTCTTCCGCTATCTGACCAAACCCATCAAGGTGGATGAATTCTTGATGGTGTTGGATTTGGCCTTGGACTTTGCTAAGAGATCAGCGGTTTAGCTAGAAACTTCAGTTGGGAGAAAAATTAGGATCGCACGGATCGTCATTGCGAGGGAGCCTTGGCGACCGCGGCAATCCAGTGACTTTGCCGTTTGCTTCGATTTGCCGCAAAAAGCAAGGTCACTGGATTGCCGCAGTCGCTTAGCCTCCTTCGCAATGACGATTCGGGGGTTCATGGCATCGCGATCCCAAACTTCACTGTGGACGGACTACTAGGATGATTCGGGAGCTTACTGCCATGCCAGGACTGATGATCTTCGGGGTGTGCATGTTTTTCACCGGTGTGCTTAGCGTGTTGCTACTGCTATTTGCCAACGGCGGATGGGACAAATCACGCCAGTTTGCGGTGTTGGGGCAATTATTGAGCGGAAAGTTGGGGGCGCTGCGGCGCACGCTCAGCCGAACAGCGCTGCTACTGACATTTATGGGTGCCGTCCTATGCTTTGCAGGGGTCGGGCAAATGGATGCCCGGCGGGCGCAACGCTGCCACGATCACTGCATCGCTGCCGCCTACCTCAAAGGCACCATTGGACCGTCTGTAGACCGCACTAGCAGCCGTCGCTTCGTGGCCTGCGCCTGCACTGCTCCAGGTAAACCACCTCTGGAACTGCGCGCCGATTCGATCCGGGCAAAGTAACCCAAGCTGTCGTTGGGGATTCCCAGGCGAAACCCGCAGCGGCGCGGCTCCGCAATCGTATTCATCCACAGACGTCTATACGTCCGCCAATGTGGTTTGACGCGTCGTCCGGATGTGTGATCTATTCGGACGAACTTGGCTTTCCGAGCATGCGCTCTAGAGACCTTCAGCGAGGCTCAGTAGGGCAGTGCGCGGCGCAGGAGCGGCAGAATGGGTACAGACACCGGGATGTACGATCCGGCGTTCGAAAAGGACAGTTGCGGATTCGGGTTGATCGCGCAGTTGGACGATCGACCGTCACGGGCAATCGTTGACGCGGCGCTCGATGCGCTGAAACGCATGACCCATCGCGGCGCGGTTGCGGCCGATGGCAAGAGCGGTGACGGTTGCGGCTTGTTGCTGCGCAGACCGGACAGCTTTTTGCGCCGTTTGGCCGCTGAAGCGGGAATACGCTTGCCCGAGAGTTTCGCCTCCGGCATCGTTTTTCTGCCGCATGACGACGCTGATCAGGCGCGTGCGCGGATCACGCTGGAAGCCGAATTAGGCGGTGCGGGATTGGAGCTGGCCGGTTGGCGCGAGGTGCCAATCGACCCCGAGGTTTGCGGCACACAGGCGCGTTCCACCATGCCGGTGGTTGCACAAGTGTACGTAGGCGTACGCGAAGATCTGGATTTATCAGTGCTCGAACGCTTGTTGTTTCAGGCGCGCCGCCGCACTGAAATCGCCTTAGCCGATTTGCCCGATTTTTACATCTTGTCGCTATCTGCGCATGTGCTTGCCTATAAGGGCATGGTCATGCCTGAACATTTGCCTGCTTTTTTTAAAGATTTGGCGCGACCCGAATTAACCACTAGCGCAATTACTTTTCACCAGCGATTTTCGACAAATACCATGCCGCGCTGGCCGTTAGCGCAGCCGTTTCGCTTTCTTGCGCACAATGGCGAGATTAACTCGATTCAAGGCAATCGTAACTGGATGCGCGCCCGTGGCCCGCGGTTTCGGTCACCCCTGGTTGATTTTCGAGAATTGCAGCCATTAGTGTCGATGACCGGTTCTGATTCGCAAACGCTCGACAATATGCTCGAGTGTTTATTGGTCGGCGGTATGGATTTACTACAAGCGATGCGCATTCTCATACCGCCTGCCTGGCGGGACCGCGAGGATTTAGATGCCGACATTAAGGCTTTCTATGAGTATTACCAACTGCACATGGAGCCTTGGGACGGTCCGGCCGGCATTGTCATGTTGGATGGCCGTTATGCGGCGTGCACGCTCGATCGCAATGGTTTGCGGCCAGCGCGTTATTTAGTCACCCGTGATCGCCATGTAGTCATCGCGTCGGAAGCCGGTGTATTTGATGTGCCCGCCTCCGAGGTAGTCGAAAAAGGCCGTTTGGGCCCAGGCGAAATGGTCGCGGTCGATTTACTACGCAGCGAGTTTTTGAAGTCACGTGATATCGACGTCATCAATCGTGGGCGTGCGCCATTCAAACGCTGGATGAAAACTGGCGTACGTTATTTGAGCAACTCGCTGATCGATCCAAGCTTAGCCATTGAGCCCTGGGATGCGCCGACGTTGGCGGTGCATCAAAAACTCTACAACCTGTCGCGCGAAGAGCGTGATACGGTGCTTAAGTCGCTGGCCGAGAGTGAATCTGAAGCCACCGGATCGATGGGTGATGACACGCCGATGGCGGTGATGTCATCCAAGTCTCGATCGCTTTACGATTATTGCCGCCAGGCTTTTGCACAGGTCACTAATCCACCCATTGACAGTTTGCGTGAACAGCGAGTCATGTCATTGATGACTCAGCTGGGCCGCGAGTGCAATGTGTTTGAGGCGGCGCCGCAATTTGCGCGGCAGATTGTTTTGAACTCACCCATTTTGTCGCAGCGCAAACTCCGACAAATTCTGGCGATGAGTGATTTTGGCGGGCATGTCGAAATCGATATCAATTATCCAACCGAACATAACTTAGAGCAGGCGCTTATTTCATTTTGCCAGCAAGCCGAAGACGCGGTGCGCGCCGGTACGCTGCTGGTTTTCCTAACGGATCGCCACACCGCGCCTAACAAAATTCCGGCGCATGCACTGCTGGCGGTGGGCGCCGTGCATCAACACCTGACTCGCGTTGGTTTACGGGCAGCCTGCAATATTTTGGTGGAAACCGGCACGGCACGCGACGCCCATCATTTCGCTTGCCTAATTGGTTTTGGTGCGACCGCTATTCAGCCGTATTTGGCCTATCAGTCTTTGTTGTCCTTGGTCCGTTCCGGACAGATCAAGCGTCGCTTTGGCGAACCGCTGGAGATTGGTCGTAGTTATCGGCGTGGCATTCGCAAGGGCATACTCAAAATTTTGTCGAAGATGGGTATTTCCTGCGTTGACAGTTACCGCGGTGCGCAGCTATTCGAAATCGTCGGTTTGTCCAGTGAAGTGGTGCAGCGTTGTTTTACCGGTACACCCAGCCGTATCGAAGGCGCAGGTTTTGCTGAAATCGAAGCCGAGCAGCGTGATTTGGCAGCCAAGGCCTTTAATGCCAATACGCTGATCGAACAGGGTGGGTTGCTGAAGTTTGTACAAGGCGGCGAATACCACATGTACAACCCGGATGTGATCGCGCGCTTGCAGGCGGCGGTGCGCAGCGGCGATTTCGAAACCTATCGCGAATACGCCGAGGTGGTGAACAACCGGCCGGCCTCGGCCTTGCGCGATTTAATGTTATTGCACAGCGACCGAGCGCCGATTGCGCTGGATGAGGTTGAGCCGATCGCCAGCATCGTTAAGCGCTTTGATTCTGCGGGCATGTCCCTAGGCGCGCTATCGCCAGAGGCGCACGAAGCACTGGCGATTGCGATGAATCGCTTGGGTGCGCGCTCCAATTCCGGCGAAGGTGGCGAAGACCCGGTGCGTTATGGCACCGAGCGCATGAGTAAGATCAAACAAGTAGCCTCGGGCCGCTTTGGGGTAACTCCAGAATATCTAATCAATGCCGAAGTGCTGCAAATTAAGGTAGCGCAAGGCGCTAAACCGGGCGAGGGCGGTCAATTACCCGGTCACAAAGTCGACGAGACCATCGCGCGCTTGCGTTACGCGCGACCCGGCATTGGTTTGATTTCGCCGCCGCCGCATCACGATATTTATTCCATCGAAGATTTGGCGCAGCTCATTTACGATTTGAAAGAGATTAACCCCGACGCGCTGGTATCGGTCAAACTGGTTTCCCATGCGGGTGTGGGCACCATTGCCGCAGGTGTGGTCAAGGCGTATGCCGATTTGATCACGGTTTCCGGTCACGACGGCGGCACCGGCGCCAGTCCGGTGTCATCGATCAAATACGCAGGCACCCCGTGGGAATTGGGTTTATCCGAGGCGCACCAAACGCTCAAGCGCAATGGGTTACGCCAAAAAGTACGCTTACAAACCGATGGCGGATTAAAAACGGGACTGGATGTATTGAAGGCAGCCGCACTCGGCGCGGAGAGTTTTGGTTTCGGCACCGGCCCGATGGTGGCATTGGGCTGCAAATATCTGCGCATCTGTCACCTCAACAACTGTGCAACTGGTGTAGCCACCCAGCACCCGGTATTGCGTAAAGCCCATTTTGTCGGCCTGCCAGAAATGGTCGAACATTTCTTCCGCTTTGTTGCGATGGAAGTGCGCGAGTTACTCGCCGGTTTAGGTTTGCGCACCCTGGATGAGCTGATTGGTCATACGGAATTCTTGAAGCTGCACCCGGGCCATACGGCTAAACAAATGCGACTTGACCTGTCGCCGATGTTGAGTTTGGCAGGAATGGCCAGTGATGCCCCCAATTGTTGCATCGATGAGCGCAATGCACCGCATGACAAAGGCGCGCTCGCCGCGCAGATGCTCAGCGCAACCCGCGACAGCATTATTCATAAACGCGGTGGCGAGTTCGCATTTGCGGTCAGTAATCGGGACCGCAGCATCGGCGCGCGCTTGTCCGGTGAAATTGCCCGTCGCCATGGCAATCTGGGCATGAGCGCGGAACCCATCACGTTAAAAATGACCGGCTCAGCAGGACAGAGTTTTGGTGTGTGGAATGCGGGTGGTTTGGTTTTGGATCTACAAGGCGAAGCCAACGACTACGTGGGCAAGGGCATGGCGGGAGGCAAAATTGTTATTAGACCGCCCAGCGACGCGGGGTTTGTCCCGCACAATACCGTCATTGTGGGCAATACCTGTTTGTACGGCGCCACCGGCGGTGAGTTTTTTGCGGCCGGCCGCGCCGGCGAACGATTCGCAGTGCGAAATTCGGGTGCTTTGGCGGTGATTGAGGGCACCGGCGATCATTGCTGCGAGTACATGACCGGCGGCTGTGTATTGGTGCTCGGCCGCACCGGCCTTAATTTCGGCGCCGGATTCACCGGTGGTTTCGCTTATGTGCTGGATATTGAGCGTGATTTTGTTGATCGTTATAACCCAGAGCTGATCGACATTGTGCGCATTTCGACTGAGGGTATGGAGAATCACCTTTCCCATTTGCGTGAATTACTCGGTCGTCACCAGCGCGAAACCTCCAGTGCGTGGGCTGGCGAACTTCTTGACGAATACCGCGACATATTGCCGCGGTTTTGGTTGGTCAAACCAAAGGCTGCCAGCTTGGAAAGTTTGACCGAAACCCTAAAGCGGGCGGCCTAATTCTATTCATTTCGGTTCCTACGCTAGCTGCCACAAGAAACTATTTGCAACGCAGGATCCTGTTCCCCTTCGCTCGCTACTGGAAATACTGCTCTCATGGCTGATCCTCTAAAATTCCTCAAAGTTCAACGTGAGATGCCGCGTGAGTTGCCAGTTGCGGTGCGCGTTTTGGGCTACTCGGAAATCTACGGGCAGTTCCAGCCGGATGTTGCCATTGATCAGGCCGGCCGTTGTTTAGATTGTGGTAATCCCTATTGCGAGTGGCAATGTCCGGTTCATAACTATATTCCAAACTGGCTAAAGTTAATTGAAGAAGGTCGCATCGTTGAAGCGGCCGAGCTCTCGCACGAAACCAATCCTTTGCCGGAAATCTGCGGTCGCGTATGCCCGCAAGATCGGCTTTGTGAGGGCGCGTGCACGCTGAATGATGGTTTTGGCGCGGTTACCATTGGCGCGATCGAGAAATACATTACCGACGAGGCGATTCGGCTGGGATGGAAGCCAAATTTGTCGTCAGTAGTTCGGGTCGGTAAGCGGGTAGCGGTGGTCGGCGCCGGTCCTGCTGGCTTGGCCGCAGCTGATGGTTTGGTGCGGCGGGGCATTGACACGGTGGTGTTTGATCGGCAGCCGGAGATCGGAGGGCTTTTAACCTTCGGAATTCCGCCGTTCAAATTGGAGAAACGGGTTGTAGCAACGCGGCGCAGTTTGCTCGAAGGCATGGGCGTGCAGTTCAAGCTAGGGGTAGAGATTGGCCGCGATATCGGTTTTGAGCAGTTGTTAGCTGACTTCGATGCAGTGTTTCTGGGCATGGGCACCTACCGGGCGCTCGATGGCGGATTGCCGGGCTTGGGTTTGCAGGGTGTCTATCCAGCCTTGCGTTATCTGATTGCCAACGTCAATCAGGTGATGGGATGGCCTAGCGAGGGTCCAATCGATTTACGCGATCAGCGGGTGGTGGTGCTGGGTGGAGGTGATACAGGCATGGATTGTGTGCGCACCGCGATTCGCCAGGGTGCCACGCAGGTTAGCTGCCTCTATCGTCGCGATGAGGCCAATATGCCGGGCTCCAGGCGCGAGGTGAAAAACGCCAAAGACGAGGGTGTGGAGTTCCTGTTCAATCGCCAGCCGCTGGAGATTTTGTCTGAAGGTGGTCGGGTAGCGGGGGTACGTGTGGTTGAAACCCGTTTGGGCGCCGCAGACGCCAAAGGCCGCCGACGACCAGAAATAGTTCCGGGCACCGAAGTGGTGGTGCCGGCTGATGCGGTCATCATCGCCTTTGGTTTCCAGCCGGATCCGCCCGATTGGCTGAGTGGCAATGGCATTCGCTTGCACGCCGATGGACGGGTGGACGTGGGTGAGGAATCCAAGGTGCCATTGCCGTTCCAGACCGCGTCAGCCAAGGTATTCGCGGGTGGCGACATGGTGCGCGGCGCCGATCTGGTCGTCACCGCGGTCTACGAGGGGCGCGAAGCGGCGAAGAGTATCGCGCGGTATTTGCAGGTTTGATTTTTGTTAAGCGGCCAAGCGCGGTTCTTGCTCGGCGCGCCAAGCGCGTGGTTCAGGCGACGCGTTGGGCGCCGGCTCAGGTGCTGCGGCCACCCGCATGCCGACACTGTAGGGCTGCAGCGCGTCCATCCCATAGCGTGCGATAAATGCGTAGATTTCGTCGTCAGTTGCCTGAACAAAGCAGCGCATGGCGGTGTCTCCTTGCCGTGTAGTCAAACACAGCGATAAGTGACGGTGATGACGTTGCGCGGGCGATTCGCGGGCGTCATGCGGGCGCAGCTTGTTGCGCGTGCTTGAATGGCAATGTGCATAACCATGATTCGCGTCTCCAGGGCCTGAGCCTGCCTCTACACTGGTGCGACATTGGCGCATTTCGCGCATGCTTTGATCTGTGTTCTACGCCACACTGCCCTCAAAAAATGGGACTTTCGATGAACTCTCTGCGATTCGCTTTCGCTGTCTTTGCCGGTTTGGTGGGTGCGGACGCCGCCGCCGCTATGACCGAGCAGCAGCAAGACGTGACCGCTTGGCGCGCTGCACGCACAGAAAGGCTTAGCGCCCCAAACGGCTGGTTGTCTTTGGTGGGTTTGCATTGGTTGCCCGCCGCTAAGGAACAGACCTTGGGTAACGGCGCGGATAACGATGTGGATCTGGGACGCGGCCCCAAGCGTTTGGGCACCCTGACCTGGTCGGATGACAAGGCGCAATTTGTCGCCGCGCCGGAAGCGACGTTCAGCGTGGCCGATAAGGTGCTCAGCCAAGTTGATTTGCAGGAATCGCCTGGCCAACCGCCCGTTATTGTCAGTTTTGGCAGCGCAAGCTTTCAGCTGCTAGAGCGCGGTGGAAAGCATGCACTGCGCGTCAAAGACAGTCAGGCGGACACGCTGACGGGTTTCACCGGACTGTCATATTTTGATATCGACCCCACTTGGCGCGTTGATGCGCGCTTTGAAGCCTATGAGAAACCGCGCACCATCGAAATTGCCACGGTAGTTGGGACCATTGAGGCCTATCCCAACCCCGGACGTATCGTTTTCGAGCGCGATGGCCATACGCACAGTCTGGAAGCTTTGGTCGAGGAGGGGACCGACCAATACTTTCTAATCTTGGCCGATCGCAGCAGCGGCAAAGAAACTTATGGCATGGCGCGTTATTTGTATGCGGGGCCGCCGGTCGACGGGCGCATCGTGGTCGATTTTAATAAAGCCTATAACCCGCCTTGCGCGTTTACCGATTATGCGACCTGTCCGATGCCGCCCGAAGGCAATCGCCTGGACGTGTACGTCGCCGCTGGTGAAAAGACCTACCCCAGAAAACGCTAAGAGATCGCCACCTATGCAACGCCAATTGGCGATGATCGTCGCCCACGATCGCAATAGGGCCATCGGGTATGCTGGGCAATTGCCCTGGCATTTGCCTGCGGATTTGCAGCGCTTCAAGGCGCTAACTTTGGGTCATACGGTGGTCATGGGCCGCAAAACCTTTGAATCGATTGGACGTCCATTGCCCGGTCGCAGCAATTGGGTGTTGACGCGCGACCCCAATTGGCAGGCGCCGGGTGTGCGCGTTTTTCGAAGCTGGAGCGCAGCGCGCGAGCAGCATCAAGATGGACAACTTTGGGTGATTGGCGGCGGCGAGGTGTACCAAGCGGCGCTAGAGGATGTGCTGCGGATCGAGTCGACCGAGGTGAATGTGAGTTTGTCGCATGCAGACGCTTGGTTTGCGCCTGTAGCCGATGCGCATTGGATGGTCATCGCGCGCCAAGCTCATCCGGCCGATACGCGCCACGCTCACGAATTTGAGTTTGTCAGTCGAGTGCGAATGCCCGCTTAGCGGTTAGTCGCGGTCGCCCATGCCGTCTGCGCTCTGTGGGTCGGCATCGTTACTGCGAGGTTGTCCGCATTCGACCGCGATGAACTCAGGTTCATCTTGAAGCTTCAATGCGGTCAATTTGCCGCCCCACACGCATCCGGTATCAAGGCCAAAAACCCCCATGCCCTGAAATCGCCCGAGGGTCGACCAATGTCCGGCAACCACCCGAAATGCGCGTGCTTGGTGTCCGGGCGCCTCAAACCAGGGATAAAAACCAGCGGGTTGGCTGCCCGGAGCGCCTTTGGAATCAAAAGATATCTGCCCACGCGGGTCGCAAAAACGCATCCGAGTTAACACGTTGATGGTCGCTCGCGTTCGATCTAAGCCCTTCAAGCGCCGACTCCAGCCACCGGGGCGGTCACCGTACATGCGCAGCAGCACGTTTTTGAAGTCTTTGCTGCGCAACTCTTTCTCGACACGTTGCGCTTCCACACGAGCGCGATCCAAAGTCCACTGCGGAGACAAGCCCGCGTGAATCATCACGAAGCGCAGGTCTTCATCCAAGTGCAATAGCGGGCGATTCCGCAGCCAATCGATCAGCTCTTCGCCATCGGCTGCTTCTAATACGCGGCGCAGATCCTGGTTTTTCTGGCGACGCTCAAGCGCCTTTACGCTCTCGGCGATCAAATGCAAATCATGATTGCCGAGCACCGCGACAGCGGAATCGCCCAGGCTGCGAATAAAGCGCAGGGTTTCGAGTGATTGTCCGCCACGGTTGACCAGATCGCCGGCGAACCACAAGCGATCAATCGCTGGATCAAATCGCAAGCGATCAACCAGTATGCGCAAGGTGTCGTAACAGCCCTGGACGTCGCCGATCGCGTAAGTACTCACCGAGCGTGCGCTCCTTTCATTTTTTTAGCGCGGAACCCCGCGACCTTTACCCGCAGCATATCAATGCAGCGTCCTTGGAACCGACAAAGTGAACGCGCTGATCGGCGCCTCAAACAAAGTGCCGTCGTCGGCCAGCATCTGATAACTGCCGTGCATGCTGCCCACACTGCTGCTCAAAATCGCGCCGCTGGAGTATTCGAAACGCTCACCTGGCGCCAAACGAGGTTGTTCGCCGACCACGCCCTCACCTCGCACGTCTTGCACCTTGCCGTCCGCATCCGTAATTCGCCAGTGCCGCGTCATCAGACGCGCTGCCACCTCGCCCGTGTTGCGCAAGGTGATCGTGTACGCGAATGCGAAGCGGTTTTCAGCCGCGTTGGACTGTTCCGCCAAAAAGCGCGTGAGTACTTCGATGTCGATTCGATAGCGGGTCTTGTTCATGGTCTATCGATAGCGCCAATTAGGTGTTGCGTGCAAGCGGTTGTTGACATGCTTTTGCTCATAAGTAGCATAATGACTCGCGTCGAAATTCATTTGGCGCTTTTCTTTGTCCCATTAATGCTCGTTTTGAGCAAAAAGAGGCTTGCCGATGATGGCGTCAACATACCAAGCATTGCGAGTCGTCGACGCCAAACTGGAGGCGGAGTATGCGGATTTGTATGAGCGAGTTCGCGATCGCATAAGCCCATTGGAGTGGGCGGTACATCTGCCCTACATTGACGCTATTCGTGCGCTTAAGGTGCAGCGACGGGCGGTCATCCTGGCGCACAACTATCAGCCGCCCGAGATTTACTTCGGTGTCGCCGATATCACCGGCGATTCACTCGCGCTGGCACAACGCGGTGCCACCACCAGCGCCGACGTCATCGTCATGTGTGGCGTCCATTTCATGGCGGAGACCGCGAAAATTCTCAGCCCGGAAAAATTGGTGCTCATCCCCGATGTCTCGGCGGGCTGTTCGTTGGCCGAATCGATTAGCGCTGCTGACGTCCGCCTCTTGCGCACGCGCTATCCCGGTGCGCCAGTGGTGAGCTACGTCAACACATCCGCAGAAGTGAAGGCGGAGTCGGACGTTTGCTGCACATCGGCGAACGCTCTGCATGTCGTTGAATCGATGGAGTCTGACACCGTCATCTTCCTGCCCGATCGCTATCTTGGCCAGTATGTGGCCAAGCAAACACGTAAGCGCCTGATTTTATGGGAGGGCAGCTGTGAAGTGCACGAACGCTTCAGCGGCGATGAGGTGCGGGCAATGCGCGGGCCTGGCGTGATGGTGCTGGCACATCCCGAATGTCCCCCTGATGTGTTGGAGGCGGCTGACTTTGTGGGCTCGACGGCGGCGATGAGCGACGAGATTCGCCGCGGCGGAGTAAGCCGGGTGATGCTGATCACCGAGTGCTCCATGGCCGACAATCTAGCGATCGAGTTTCCCAAGGTGAGCTTCACGCGCCCGTGCAATCTGTGTCCCCATATGCAGAAAATCACGCTGCCCAAGATCTACCGCGCTCTGCGTGAGCTTGCGCCCATCGTGGAAGTTGATTTACAGGTTGCGGCGCGCGCCAGAAAATCCTTGCAGCGCATGTTGACCGTCGGTCGTCGCGAAGCTGCATGACAATTTAGGTCATTTTTTGACCCATCGCGTAATGCTCAGGAGCGGCAAACGCATAGAATGCGCAGCTACGCACACTTTGCGTAGCGACTATCAGTCACACTGATTTTTACAAAAAGCGGACCGCCATCGTGGTCTGCCGTGCGGAGGCGCAGATATGTCTGAGCAGTTCGATCTGATTGTGGTGGGTAGTGGTGCAGCTGGCCTCAGTGTGGCGCTCGGGGCTGCAGCGCACTTACGCGTGGCGGTGATCAGTCGCGGCGTATCCGGGCTGGATGGCGCAAGTTGCTGGGCGCAAGGCGGAATTGCTGCGGCGATTGGCGCCGGCGATTCGCCTGGGCAACATGCCGCTGACACCATCACGTCTGGCTTGCGAATCAACAACAAGTCAGCCGTGCGCTGGTTAGCCGAGAGTGCGCCCGACACGGTCCGCTGGCTGCTGTCGCTGGGTATGCAGTTCGATTTGGTCAACGGCCGACTGGCCCTCGGCAGAGAAGCTGCGCATTCGTTTCCGCGCATTCTCCATGCGGGCGGCGACGCTACCGGTGCTGAACTCGTCCGCGTGCTGCGCGAGGCCGCGATGCGCCAACCTCATATTGAGCGCTACGAATTCACGGAAGCTTGCGAACTCCTGAAGAGCCAAGATCGGGTGGTTGGTGTGCTAGTCCGCAATCGTCGCGGCGAATTAGAGCGCCTGCTGGCGCCCGCGGTGGTGCTCGCGACGGGCGGAATTGGCCAACTGTTCCGCTACACCAGCAATCCAATCGAGGCGGATGGCAGTGGTCTGGCCCTGGCGCAACAAGCAGGGGCTGAACTGGCTGACATGGAATTTATGCAGTTTCATCCAACCGCATTGGCGCCGACGGTCGATGACGGCGTAGCGCAATTGCCATTGATCACCGAAGCTTTGCGCGGCGCGGGCTGTACGCTGATCAACGAGAACGGCATCCGGTTCATGACAGCGGCTCATTCGCAGGCGGAGCTCGCCCCGCGGGATGTCGTTGCCCGCGCCGTGTGGGATCAATTGGCGCAAGGCCATCGCGTGTTTTTGGACGCTCGTTCACTGGGTGAGTCGGTAAGAACTCGCTTTCCCAATTTGCTGCAGGCGTGCCAGCAGCGCGGACTTGATCCACAGCGTCACTTGGTGCCAGTGGTTCCAGCCGCTCATTACCATATGGGCGGCATTAAAGTCGATTTGCACAGCAGCTCACGCATCCCCGGTTTGTACGCAGTAGGCGAAGTGGCGTGTACTGGAGTGCACGGTGCTAATAGACTGGCCAGTAACTCTTTATTGGAAGCGGTGTCATTTGGCAAAGCATTGGGCGAACGCTTGGCGCAACGCGGGCCGTTGTCGCCAATTACCAAGGTGGAGCCTGCCGTTGGACATGCCGCTCGACCCAGTTCCGCAAACGACCAACTCATCGCCGGGCGCTTACGCCAGATCATGTGGACCTATGTCGGGATCGTTCGCACTCAAGATGGGCTGCAAACGGCACTGCAGCAGGTCCAGGTATTGGAGCGACGCTGCCTAGCAGGGGCGCCCGTGTTGCGCCAGTTGTTGGTCGCTCGACTTGTGGTTGAAGCCTGCCTGCGTCGCCGAGAAAGTCTTGGCGCCCACTTTTTTGGGGCAGAAACACCCAGTTTCCGACGAAATGGTCAGGCCGTCGCGTAATTGCAACACAAAGTCAAGAAAGCGGCGCTCTTGAATGGCAAATCTGACACTCGTCATTGGCAACAAGAACTACTCGTCTTGGTCGCTGCGGCCCTGGTTGTTGCTGAAACACCATGCGATTGAGTTTCTTGAGGTGCAACTCGCACTTGATACACCCGGATTCACAGAGCAAGCATCCCTCTGGTCTAGTTCCAGTCGCGTGCCGGTGCTGGCGGATGGCAAGCTTCGAATATGGGATTCCTTGGCCATTTGCGAGTACTTGAACGAGACCGTCCTAAGTGGCGCCGGTTGGCCCACGGCTGTGCAATCGCGCGCGATGGCAAGATCAGTTTGTGCTGAGATGCATTCCGGGTTTGCCGCGCTGCGCACCGAAATGCCCATGAATGTGCGTCGCACGCCCAGAGCGCTGCAAATTAGCAGCGCAGCACAGGCCGACTTGGCCCGAATCGTTGCGATCTGGGTTGACTGTCTGCACCGATCAGGTGGACCTTGGCTGTTCCAGCACTTTTCTATTGCAGATGCGTTCTTTGCTCCTGTAGCATTCCGCCTCCGCGCTTACGAGGTGTTTCTTGAGGGAGTCGGAAACGGCTATCGCCTCCGATTGCTCAACCACCCAGCGATGCTGGAATGGGAAAAGCAAGCGAAAAAAGAAGAACATCGAATCGATGCTGAAGAGCGTTAGTCGACGGGGCGGATGGGTTAGGTGGTTTCCTGGGACTCGTTTGTCGCAAAGGAAAACGCAGGACTCGGAAAAAGATTTAGAAAAAAGTGTTGACAGCCATCGAACTTGAAGTATGATTGCTGGCTCACCCGACGAGATGTTGGGGGAGTGGTGAAGCGGGACGGTTCTTTCACAACAGATTCGGAGTGTCTTGTGTGGGCGCTTGGTCA
>Ga0105046_10007997_pt1 | contig 16621 bp, 15 predicted proteins | sample MAT03_FD_78385 | JGI IMG/M metagenome (GOLD analysis project Ga0105046, IMG submission 78385) | Freshwater microbial communities from Lake Fryxell liftoff mats and glacier meltwater in Antarctica - MAT-03 (megahit assembly) | ecosystem: Environmental > Aquatic > Freshwater > Ice > Liftoff...
TCGCCCATGACGAGGATCGCGTTCAGCACCTCGCCCTCGGCGGCCCCTTCCAGCGCCTTGGCCGCGACGAAATCCACCGCCTGCGCCGCGATGGTCGCATTGTCCGCGACGACGATGATGCCCTTGGACAGATCCGACGGCGGCCGATTGAACACCGCTATGGGAACGTCGGCGTCCTGCGCCTCGGCGACGATGGTCACTGCGCTCTCGCCGTCCTGAGGGATCAGGATGATCCCGTCGACGCCTTGCGCGATGCAGTCGCGCACCTGTTCGTGCTGCCGGTTCGCGTCCTCGTTGGCGTTGCGCTCAATCACAGTATGCCCGGCTTCGGTCAGCGTCGACGTGATCGCCTGATGTCCCGCCACCCAGAACTCGGTCTCGAGATCCTGGAACGCGAAGCAGATATTGGCGGCGGAGGCTCCGGAGGCGAGGCCCACGCCGAGCCCTGCGAGTACGGTTCCGGCGGCCAGTCGTTGCAGTCTTGTCATTGTCGTCTCTCCCGGTTGATCGTTCTTGGCTTCAGGCACCCGCACCGCGCTCAGGCGGCGTCGGGATGACAGATGTCCTTCACCGACTTCATGACCGCGGCGGGCGCGAACACCCGCTCCAGCCAGTGCTCGCGAAAGATAACGGGCCGGGCCTGCGCGATCGCGTGCAGCGCGCCGTCCGAAAACTTGCCCTCGGAGAAGATCCCGAAGGCGATGGCGAGCTCGATGTTCAGATGGCCCAGCATGAAATCGATCGCCGCCTGCTCCGGCACGCCGCGCCGAACCGCTTCGTTCGTCGCTTCGCGCAAGCTCAGCGCGAAGGTGGCCCCGATGGTCTCCGACAGCGCCGGCTCCAAAATCGCCATCTGCTCCACCGTGACGCGGTGCGAGCGCATGACGGGCTTGTAGATCTCCCGGGCCACCGCTTCGCAGAGCGCGTAGTGTTCCTCCGGTCCCTGCATCAGCGCGCAGACGATATGCTGCTTGGCGGCGATCCCGCCAAAATAGTCGGTCTTCGCGGCCAGCTCGGTTTCGTCGTTGAAAATGGGCGGGTGGCACGGATGCGTGACGAAATAGGTGATGTCCGCGCGCACCGGCAACTCGCCCGCATGCGGCGCCGCCGCATCGAGCACGATCACCGCCGTCCCCGGATCGAGGCCGCCGACGATCACATGCGCCACCGGCCCGATGGCCCGGTCCGGCACGGCGAGCAGCACCACGTCCGCGCGGCTCAGCGCCTGGCCCTGTTCGAGACAGTCAAGCCCTGTCGCCGCCTTCAGCCGCGCGCGACCGGCTTCGGCCACCTCGACCGGCGCCACCTCATATCCCGAACCCATCAGATTGGCGGCGAGCCGCACGCCCATCTTGCCCCCGGCCCCCATCAGCGCGATCTTGGTCATCGACTCTCCCTTCACGGGGCGGCCGCTCCGCCGTCCCGCAACTTCACGAAAACGTCCGGCGGCCCCATCTGACCGCCCTTCAGCACGAGCTCTACGCCGTCGCGGCCGGGATCGTCCGACCACCCGCGCAACACCGCCGCCCCCGGTCCCACCGCCGTCACCGCCGTCAGCGCATGGAGCCCCAGCTCCCGCGCGCCATGGCTCGACGTGTCGCCGCCCGCGATCGCCGCGCGACGCACTCCGGTCTCGCGGAGCACGCGGTCGAGCAACCGCCCCAGCCCGCTGCCGATCGCCGCGTTGAACGCTTCGGACCAGCGCGGCCCTTCCACCGGCCCCCGCGCCGTCGCAACGATCATCGACCGCCCTGCCCCGAGCGCTGCGACAGCCGCCGTCGCCCCGCGCCCGCATTCCGCCGCCCATTCGCCGGCGACGTCAAGGCGCACCACCGCGAACCCCGCCGCTTCGGCCACGGCAATCTGTTCGGCCGTCACTGGCGAGCACGACCCGGAGACGACCGCCACGCGCTCCGCCGCCCCGAGCCCCGGCCGAGCCGGCGCGGGCTCGAGCAAACCTGCCTCCCGCCAGGCCGCCACGAGCGCGTACTCCACCCCCTGCGAGCCGATGACCAGCGGCGCGCCCGCTTCCCAGACCACGCGCCCCGCCGCCGCCAGCGTCTCGCCGTCGATCACATCGAACGCCACAATCGCGGTTTCCGCCCGCTCGCGCGCCATCGCCTCCGCGCCGCGCCCCGCCTTCAGGTCCAGCAGATCGACCAGCCCTACGCCCCGCCCGGTCTGCCGCGACAGGTGCACGCGCACGTCCGCCTCGTCCATCGGCGTTACCGGATGCGTGCGCATAGTCGGATGCCGATCGAGCCGGAACACCGTGTCCCCGGCCCGCGCGAACAGATTGCCGAACGCCTGCCAGCGCCCGATCTGCGGCGCCGCCACGATCAGCGCGGCCCAGTCCCCCGCCACATCCGCCGCAACCCCGATCGACCCCAGCTCCGGCGAACTGTCGAGCGTCGAGCAGATCTTGTAATGCACGATCGCAGCGCCCAGCGCCCGCAGCCCCGCGAACGCCTCGGGCAATGCACCGCGCATCCAGGCCGGCGACCGCGACCTTGCATCCCCGGCCACGCCCACCGCCCGAAGGCCAGGAAACCGCGCCAGCCGCGCCTCCGAAGGCATTTCGAGGAACAGCGCGGACTCCAGCCCGGCGAACTGCAAGACCTCCATCACCGCCGCAGCGCCGGTGAAATCGTCGCCGTACCAGGCGACCACCCGGTCCGGCAGCGCCCTCAAGAAAAGGCCTCCAGCGCCGCTCGCAGCGCCGGTCTCGACATCGCGAAATCCACCGCCGGCACACCCGACGTCGCCGCCTCCCAGGCCTCGCGCAGCGCCGTGACGCCCGCCGCCGGTCCGCCCGGATGTCCCATGATCCCGCCGCCTGCCGCGTATATCAGGTCGATCGAGCCGAGCGCGGCATAGGTATCGGCCACCTGCGCAACCGACTGCCCTGACGAAAATACCGGCATCGCCGCGCAGGCCTTCCCGGCGAACAGCGGCTCCGCTAGGGACTTCGCCGAGGCGATGACGCTCGCGTCCGCCTCGCAGAACTTGTTGCGCAAACCGTTGACATGCATGTGGTCCGCCCCGGCCAGCCGCCAGATCTTCGACCAGGCGACATAGTCGAACCCGAGCGCCGGATGCCGGCTCAACGCCCCCCAGCCGTTGCGATGCGCATGGATCGGCAAAGCCGCATGCCGCCGCAGCGCCAGCATCCCGGTGAGCCCGACGCCGGTGAGCGAGGCCATCACGCAGGTCCCGCCGTGCGCCAGCACGAAATCGTGCCGCGCCCGCATTTCGTCGATCTCGCCGGTCAGGTTGAACGCGAACATCGCCTTGCGTCCCAAACGGTCGGCATGGCGCTCAACCACCGCCATCACCGCCCGCACCCTGTCCTCGAACGGACACGAGGGCCCGTCGCCCTGCAGTTCGTCGTCCTTGATGAAATCGATCCCGGCGCCGAGCAGCACGTCCACCAGCGCCGCGGTCGCCTCCGCGTCCAGGCCCACCGACGGCTTCACGATCGTGCCGATCAGCGGGCGCCCCTCGACCCCCGCCAGCGCCCGCGTCCCCGCCACCCCGAACGCCGGCCCCGGCAGCACGGCGAAATCCGCCGGCAACCGCAGGTCCAGCAACCGCAGCCCCGAAAACGCCTTGAGCTCGAACAGATTGCCCGCGACCGCGGCCATCAGGTTCGGCAAGCTCAGCCCGATGTTGGCCACCGGCCAGCTCAGCGTCACCCGCGCCCGCCGATGCACGTCCTCCGGCCGCCCCGCGCCCGGCAACGACGGCCCGTCCAAGGGCCCGAGATCCGCCAGCGCCTCCACCCGCGCCGCCGACCGCGCCTTCAGCTCCGGCGTCTCGCCCGGCACCGGCAAGAACGTGCCCGACGATTGCTCGCCCGCCATCGCCTCCGCCGCCGCCTCCAGCGGATAGGCCGTCTCGATCAGGTAGTCCGCTTCGATCCGGTTCACGGCGCACATCCCCCGGCAACGAACTTCGCCATATCGACCGTTTCCCCCCGCGCCGCCGACCGCGCCGCCGCGAACGCCACCGCCAGCGTCGCGAGGTTATGCGCCCCGGACGGCTGCGGCGCAGCCTCGCCGCGCAGAACCGCGACCACATGCGCCTCGAAGGCCGCAACGGACTCCTGCACCGAATGCCAAGGCCGCGCGCCCCATCCGGGAACCGCCGGCTCGACGTCCGTCTCCAAGACCTCGCCCGCACGGTGCAGCCGCAGCTTGTAGCCTGCCGTCAGCTCCAGCGTGCCGGCGTCGCCCTCGAGCCAGATCAGCGTCTCGGGAAACGGCTCCGGGACAATCCGGGAAAGGAACGAACACTCGACGCTCGACACCGCGCCGCTTTCGTGGCGCAGCACCGCCGTGAAGGCGTCCGCGCTCCGCACCGCGGGATTGCGCCGCTGCGTTTCGCACGACACCCGCGCCACGTCTCCCATAAGAAAACGCGCCACGTCGAACAGATGCAGGCCGACGTCCATCAGCGCGAGGTCCTCAACCTCGGCAAGATACGGTTGGTTGGCATATACGTCGTACCCGTGCCGAAACGCGATCCGCGCAAACGCCGCTCGCCCCACGGCGCCGCGGTCGAGCTCGGCGCGCAGCATTCGCAGCGGCTTTTGCCAGCGAAAGTTTTCGTGCACGATCAACGGCAGGCCCGCGGCTTCCGCCGCCGACACCATCGCCGCCCCATCGGCGAAACTCGGCGCGATCGGCTTTTGGCAAACGACCAGCGCGCCGTGCGCCAGGGCGAGCTCGACCAGCGGCCGATGGCTCGCCGCCGTCGTCGCCACATCGACGAAATCGGGCTTCACCGATCCCAGCATCGCCGCCGCGTCGGTATACGCCTGCGCTCCGAACTCCACCGCGTACGCCCCGGCCTTCGCCAGATCCAGATCGCAGACAGCGACGATCTCCGCGCCCTCGGCATCTCGCCATCCGTGCATGTGGTTGCGCGCAAAGAAACCACAGCCGATCAGCGCGCCGCGATACGTCACGAGCCGCCCCGCAGCACGACGACCTCGAGCGGTCGCAGGCCAATTCGACATGGCTCGAACCGCCCCGCCTTCCATAACCGATGCGTCATCGGGCGCATGAACGATCGCCGTCGTCCCGAAGGGTCACGAATTCCACCGCGACAGGCGCCCGCAGCACGGCCACGACCTTCGGCGCCGCTCCTTCAACCCGCAGCAGGGAGCCGCCAACCTCCAGCTGCGTCACGGCCGCTGTCACGTCGCCGCACAACACCACCTCGTTCGCCAAAATGAACTGCAGCATCACCGACGGCGTCGCTTTCGCCGACACCGCGTTGGCGACGGCCCTGTCGCGGGCGTCACTCATCATCTCGAACTTCACGACGATCCGCTGCCGGATCGTCTCGCCCGCCGGCAAAGCGAAGGGCCCAGGCCGACCCAGCGGCCGACAATACGTGTTGAACGAATCGTCGGTCCAGTTAAGCTGGTCCTCCATTTCGAAGAAACGCGATCATCCTTACCGATCTGCATCGCGAACCGGGTAGTCAATGCGCTTCAGCACTTCGACGCCGCCAAAGGCCGCCCCGCGAACCGCGGCGTCCTCGGCGGTCAACGTAAGTGCGCCCGCCTCCAGCCGCATCGCCGCTCCCATCCCGATGACCCCAGCTCGCTCGGGCATCGATGCTCCCCTACCACCAACTCATTATACCAGTTGGCGAAGAACGGCAAATGTAATTTCATCTGTAACGGTCAATGGAAGGCCGGAGAGCAGCTTCCGGGCGTCTCGCCTTCAGAGTCTGAAAATCTTTCGCACCCTTGCGGGGCGGCGGATTCCGGTCCGGAGGCTTTGATCGCCCGGATCGGCATATCGTTTCCAGGGGTGGGGTCGGGATGTCGGCATTCGGTGACGAGACGGCGGCGCTGCACGGCGCGCTTCCCAAGCAGGCGGGGCCGCGGCGCCAGGAGACGGGCTGGTGAGCCGTGATGAGCTGCTGTCGGCAAAGTTCGTCCCCGGTGGGCGTCTTTCCAAGGGCGCCGGTCAACGGGCGGGTCAGAGGCCCGGCGCGCCGTCTTGTCCGATACGAAAGCCGCTGGCGGGATAGACCCCGAGGATCTGCAACATTGTCGTGAAATAGCCGAGCTCGTCCAGCGCCCGCCGAACCGGCGGATCGTCCGGATGGCCGTCGATGTCGGCGTAGAACTGGGTCGCGGTGAACAGCCCTCCGACCATGTAGCTCTCGAGCTTGGTCATGTTCACGCCGTTGGTCGCGAAGCCGCCGAGCGCCTTGTAGAGCGCCGCCGGGATGCTCTGGACGCGGAAGACGAACGTGGTGATCGCGTTTCCGGGCGGCGCGCGCCGCGGCTCCGGCGACATGACGAGAAAGCGCGTGGTGTTGTTCGCCTGATCCTCGATATGGTGGGCGAGGACGTCGAGGCCGTAGATCCCGGCAGCAAGCTCGGAAGCGAGCGCGCCGAGGCTGGGATCGCCGAGCTGCGCGACGGCCTGGGCCGAGCCCGCGGTATCGGCTCCGACCCGCGTCTCGATGCCGTGCGTGCGCAGGAAAACGCGGCACAGGCCGAGCAGGACGGTGTGGCTCATCGCGGTGCGGATATCGCCGAGCCGCGCGCCGCGTGGGGCCATGAGGTTGATGTGCACGCGCAGAAAATGTTCGCCGACGATATGGAGGCCGGATTCCGGCAGCAGCGAGTGGATGTCGGCGACGCGACCGTAAGTCGAGTTCTCGACGGGCAACATCGCGAGGCCGGCGCGCCCCTCGCGCACGGCGGCGATCGCGCCTTCGAACGTGCTGCACGACAGCGCCGGAAGGCCGGGAAACGCCTCGCCGCAGGCCTGATGCGAGTAAGCGCCGGGAACGCCCTGAAAGGCGATGGGGAGCAGGGCGTCGGACACGGCGCGGACCTCGGACGGACGGATCGAGAGACGAGCCATGCCAGATGGCGCCGCGAAAGGAAAGGCGCGCGGCGTGTCGCCAGTAGAATGCCCGCCGCCGGACCAATCGGTCGCGCGTTCCCCGCTTGCGGACTGGCGGTTCAAGCGGCTAAGACGACGTTGGCGACGCTGGGGGAGGACGCTCCCTGCGAGACGGAAGGTAGGTCAAGCCTATGGATACGATGGAAATCACGAAGTATGTCGGGGCTTTCTGCGGCAGTCTGCTGGTTTTCCTGCTGATATCGACCGCCTCCGGCTCGATCTTCGACACCCATTCGGACGTCGTCGCCTTTTCGATCCCTGTCGAGGATGCCGAGGCCGTCGTCGAGGAGGAAACCGGAACTCCGGTCGATATCGAGGCGTTGCTCGTCTCCGCCGATGCGGCCGCGGGCGAGGGCATTTTCCGCCGCTGCGCAGCCTGTCACAAGGTCGACGGGACCGACGGGATCGGCCCGCACCTGAACGGCGTCATCGGTCGTGACAAGGGATCGATCGAAGGGTTCGGATATTCCGAAGCCATGGCCGGCGCGGAGGGCGCGTGGGACCCGTCTGAAATGTTCGCGTTTCTGGAGAATCCGAAGCAATACGTCGTCGGCACGAGCATGGCTTTCGCCGGCCTCGCGAAACCCGAGGAGCGCGCCAACGTTATCGCCTACCTCGCCTCGCTCGACCAGTAAGTCGCGCCCTGCGATCGCCAGTCACGAAATCCTGTGTTCGGCCCCATGATATCGCGCTTTACGTGGATGTCGCCCGGACTAGAGTGAAGGCTCTCCGCAGTCGGCCACAGGGTATCCCCATGTTTGCAGTTCCCCGGGTCTGGAACAACGCATCCCGCATTCGGGTCGCAGCAGGGACACGCCTTGCGGCTGTCACGGCGCTCGCGCTCTGGGGTCTGGCCGGGGGGACGCCGGCGCAAACGCCGGCGGCGGCGGCTGAAGACGGACCTGTCATCGTAAGCCATGGCGTCTCGACATTCGGCGACCTGAAATATCCGGCGGATTTCGAGCATTTCGACTACGTCAATCCCGACGCGCCGCAAGGCGGGACGATGAGTTTTCGCGGGACGGGTGCGAGCCAGACCTTCGACAGCCTGAACGCGTTCATCCTGAAGGGCGAGGCGGCGCAGGGACTGGCGCTGCTCTACGACAGCCTGCTGGTCGGATCGGCGGACGAGGCGGACGCAGCCTACGGATTGATCGCGTCTTCCATCGAGTATCCCGAGGACCGGTCGTGGGTGATCTTCAACATGCGCCCGGAGGCGCGGTTCTCCGACGGCGCGCCGATCACCGCCGAGGACGTGGTCTTCACCTTCGAGACGCTGTTGGAAAAAGGCGCGCCGGTCTACCGGATATCGCTTCGCGACATCGCGGCCGTCGAGGCGATCGACGCGCACCGGGTAAAGTTCACCTTTGCGGAAGGCGCATCGACGAAGGAGTTGCCGTCGCTCGCGGGGAGTCTGTCGATCCTGCCGAAGCACTACTACGAAACGGTGGCGTTTGACGAGTCGACGCTCGTTCCACCGGTGGGCTCCGGCCAGTACGCGGTCGCGGACGTGCAGCCGGGTCGGTCGATCAAGTACTGCCGCAACCCCGATTATTGGGGCAAAGGCCTGCCGGTGAGCGTCGGAACGAACAATTTTGACTGCTACGTCTATGAATACTTCGCCGACAACACCGCTGCGTTCGAGGCGCTGAAGGTCGGCGCCTACCTCTATCATCAGGAGTTCTTCTCCAGCCTCTGGGCCACCGGCTACGATTTCCCCGCGGTGGAGAAAGGCTGGGTGATCAAGGAGGCGCTGCCGGACGATAGGCCGTCGGGCACGCAAGGCTTCTGGTTCAATCTTCGGCGCGAGAAATTCCAGGATCCCCGTGTGCGCGAGGCGATCGCGCTGATGTTCAACTTCGAATGGACCAACGCGACGCTGTTCCACGGGCTCTACAAGCGCACCGACAGCTTCTGGGAGAACTCGGAGCGGATGCAGGCGACGGGCCTTCCCGAGGGGCTGGAGCTCGCGACGCTCAACGAGTTCCGCGACCAGCTGGAGCCAGAGATTTTCACCGAGGACGCCTATTCGCCGCCGGTCATGAGCAACCAGCAACTCGATCGGTCCGCGATCCGTCAGGCGTCGCAGCTGTTGGACGAGGCGGGCTGGACGGTCGGTGCGGATGGCTTGCGGCGCAACGCGGCGGGCGAAACACTGTCGGTCGAGTATCTCGACGACAATCCATCGTTCGAGCGCGTGGTCAACCCGTTCGTCGCCAACCTGCGGCGCCTCGGCGTGGACGCGCGCTACAATCAGGTCGACGCCGCCCAGATGCAGCAACGCCAGGAAGATTTCGACTACGACGTGACGCCGGGCCGGTTCTCGATGTCGTTGAGCCCTGGGCTCGAGCTGCGCCAGTTCTTCACGACCGACTCTGCGGCGACGCCCGGAACGCCGAACCTGTCGGGTGTCGCCGATCCCGTCGTGGATGCGCTGGTCGAGCGGATCATATCCGCCGAAGACCGTGAGACGATGGAGGCGCGAGTGCGCGCGCTCGACCGCGTGTTGCGCGCCAGGCAGCTGTGGGTTCCGAACTGGTACAGCGGCCAGTACCTGATCGCCTACTGGGACGTCTTCGGCCGCCCCGAGGCCCAGCCCGACTATTCACGCGGCGACGCCTACTGGTGGTTCGACCAAGCGAAACACGACCGCCTGAAGGCCGAGGGCGCGTTGCGCTGACATGGGCGCCTATATCCTTCGCCGCGTTCTGCTGATGGCGCCCACGCTGTTCGGCATCCTGCTGATCAATTTCATCCTTACACAATTCCTTCCGGGCGGGCCGATCGAGCAGATCATCGCGCAGCTCGAGGACCAGACATCGGCGACCGACCGGATCACCGGCGGCGGATCGGAGGTGAGTGGCGGCGGTGGAACGAGCGAATACCGGGGTGCGCAGGGCCTGCCGCCGGAGTTCATCGCCGATCTCGAGCGCCAGTTCGGCTTCGACAAGCCGCCTATCGAACGCTTCCTGCTGATGGTCGGCAATTACCTGACGTTCAATTTCGGCGATAGCTATTTCCGGTCGATCAGCGTCGTCGATCTGGTGCTGGAGAAAATGCCGGTCTCGATCTCGCTGGGATTGTGGTCGACGCTGCTCGCCTACGCCATCTCGATCCCACTCGGGATCCGCAAGGCGACCCGCGACGGCTCGGGCTTCGACACCTGGACCAGCGGTGTGATCATCGTCGCCTACGCGGTCCCGAGCTTTCTGTTCGCGATCATGTTGCTCGTGCTGTTCGCGGGCGGGTCGTACTGGCGGATCTTTCCGCTTCGCGGTCTTACCAGCGACGACTGGGCGACGCTGAGCCTTGGCGGCAAGGCGCTTGATTATCTGTGGCACATCGCCCTGCCGGTGACGGCCTCGACCATCGGGGCCTTCGCGACGATGACGCTGCTGACCAAGAATTCGTTCCTCGACGAGATCAAGAAACAGTACGTCGTCACCGCGCGCGCGAAGGGCCTGACGGAGGCGCGCGTGCTCTACGGCCATGTGTTCCGCAACGCCATGCTGATCGTCATCGCGGGGTTTCCGGCGGTGTTCATCAGCGTCTTTTTCGGGGGCTCGCTGATCATCGAGACGATCTTCAGCCTCGACGGGTTGGGGCGGCTCGCCTTCGAGAGCGCGATCCAGCGGGACTATCCGGTGGTGTTCGGCACGCTCTACGTCTTCGGGCTGATGGGCCTGGTGGTGGGCCTCGCGTCAGACCTGATGTACGTGTACGTCGATCCCCGCATCGATTTCGAGAGCCGCGAGACGTGACCCGCCTCAACCCCTTGCAACGGCGCCGCCTGGCCAACTTCCGCGCCAACGGGCGCGCGTTCTGGTCGCTGTGGGTTTTCCTCGCGATCTTCGTGGTGACGCTTTGCGCCGAGGTGGTGGCCAACGACAAGCCGCTGCTGGTGCGGTTCGACGGCGAGTGGCGGTTCCCGATCTTCCGGTTTTACTCGGAAGCCGAATTCGGCGGCGAGTTCAAGACCGAAGCCGAGTACGCCTCGCCCGAGGTGCGCTGCCTGATCGCGACCGGTGGTATCGAAGTCTGCCTCGATGATCCTGATGGCGTCCTCGCGCAGGCGGTGGGCGGTTCGGTGGACGGCGACCCGGTCGCGAACCCCGGCTGGGCGATCTGGCCGCTGATCCCCTACAGCTACAACACCATCAACTACGGGGTCGCGACCGCCCCTTCGCCGCCCGACGCCGACCATCTGCTCGGCACCGATGACCAGACCCGCGACGTGGTGGCCCGCGTGATCTACGGCTTTCGCATCTCGGTGCTGTTCGCACTGGTGGTCGCCATCATTTCGTCGCTGATCGGCATCGTCGCAGGCGCCTGTCAGGGCTATTTCGGTGGGTGGGTCGATCTGCTCTTTCAGCGTGTCGTCGAAATCTGGGCGAACATGCCGAGCCTTTACATCATCATCATCCTCTCGGCGATCTTCACGATGAACTTCTGGCTGCTGACGCTGCTGATCGCGTTCTTCAGCTGGACAAGCCTCGTCGGCGTGGTCCGCGCCGAATTCCTGCGGGCGCGCAATTTCGAATACGTCCGGGCGGCGCGGGCGCTGGGCGTGAACGACGTCACCATCATGTTCCGCCATGTGCTGCCGAACGCGATGGTGGCGACGCTGACGCTGATGCCGTTCATTATCACAGGGGCCATCGGCGGGCTCGCGGCGCTCGACTTCCTCGGGCTCGGGTTGCCGCCATCCTATCCCTCGCTCGGGGAGTTGGCGTTGCAAGGCAAGAACCGGCTGAACGCGCCGTGGCTCGGCTTCACCGCGTTTTTCACCTTCGCGATCATGCTGTCGCTGCTGGTGTTCATCTTCGAGGGCGTGCGCGACGCCTTCGATCCGCGCAAGACCTTTCGGTGAAGGACGCCGGGCGCCCGTCACTTGGCGAAGCGATCCTGTCGGCGCGCGATCTTCGGGTCGCCTTCGTTCAAGGCGGCGGGCGCGTCGAGGCCGTGCGGGGTGTAAGCTTCGATCTTCATGCCGGCGAGACGCTGGCGATCGTCGGCGAGAGCGGCTCGGGCAAGTCGGTGACGGCGCTCTCGACGGTGCGCCTGTTGCCTGACAACGCCGACGTCACCGGCTCGGTGCGCTACCGCGGCGCCGAGATGATTTCTGCCGACGAGCCCGCGCTCCGCCGCATCCGGGGCAACGCCGTCAGTTTCATCTTCCAGGAGCCGATGACCTCGCTGAACCCGCTGCACACCATAGAGAAGCAGGTCGGCGAAACGCTTGCGCTGCATCAGGGATTGATCGGCAAGGCGGCGGCGGCGCGGATCGTGGAGTTGCTGACGCAGGTGGGCATCCGCGATCCCGGCGACCGGCTGCAGGCCTACCCGCACCAGCTTTCGGGCGGTCAGCGGCAGCGGGTGATGATCGCGATGGCGCTCGCCAACAACCCCGACATCCTGATCGCCGACGAGCCGACCACCGCGCTCGACGTCACCATCCAGGCCCAGATCCTGACCTTGCTCGCGGAGCAACAGCGCGCCCGCGGCATGGGGATGCTGTTCATCACCCACAACCTCGGCATCGTGCGGCGGATCGCCGATCGGGTGGCGGTGATGCAGGACGGCGCGATCGTCGAGACCGGCCCGACCGACGCGATCTTTGCGGCGCCCCGCCACCCCTACACCCGCACGCTCCTCGCCGCGGAACCTACCGGCAGGCCCGCTCCCGTGGCGGCCGGGGCGGCGAGCGTGATAGCGACCGAACGGTTGCGCGTATGGTTCCCGATCAGGCGCGGATTGCTTCGCCGCACCGTCGGGCACGTCAAGGCGGTGAACCAGGCAAGCATCGCAATCCGGGTGGGCGAAACGCTCGGCGTGGTCGGCGAGAGCGGCTCGGGCAAGACGACGCTGGCGCTTGCCGTCATGCGGCTGATCGCGTCCGAGGGGCGGATCGTGTTTCTCGGGCGCGACGTCCAGGGCTTGCGGAACCGTGAATTGCGGCCGCTGCGGCGCGACATGCAGATGGTGTTCCAGGACCCTTATGGCTCGCTTTCCCCGCGGATGTCGGTCGAGCAGATCGTCGCCGAGGGCCTCGGAGTGCATGGGCTCGACGCGGGGGGCGCCGACAGGGTGGCGGCGATCCTGACCGAGGTGGGCCTCGATCCGGCCGCGATGCACCGCTATCCCCACGAATTCTCCGGGGGGCAGCGCCAGCGCATCGCCATCGCCCGGGCGATGATCCTTCAGCCGAAACTGGTGGTGCTCGACGAGCCGACGAGCGCCCTCGACATGACGGTTCAGGTGCAGATCGTCGAATTGCTCCGCGCGCTCCAGGCGAAGTATGGTCTGGCCTATCTGTTCATCAGCCATGATCTGCGCGTCGTGCGGGCACTCGCCCACAACGTCTTGGTCATGCAGAACGGCGACGTGGTAGAAGCGGGTGACGCGGCGGCGATCTTCGACGCGCCGCGCACCGCCTACACCCGGACATTGATGGCGGCGGCGTTCGATCTCGACCTTCAGCCGGCGTGAAGCCGCCGAGCGCGACACCGATCGGGCAGCGCGCAATGTACCAAATGCATTGATCGAACATGTGAGACCGTTTGGTGGCCCGGGAGGATCGATTGCGGCCCGATGACTTTTCGCCCGGCCTTCTGCACCACCGCCATGCGACCGATGACCGGGATCTTGGCCACGATCGGACGCACGATCCCCATCGAGTGGCGCGAATTGAGCGTGTTCTCGCGTCCGTCGAGATAGCCCTCGGGTTTCAGACCCCATTTCTGCTGCAATCACCGCAGGCTGCGCTTTTGCCATTCCGGCGACCAGCGGACGAGAAAGAACTCCATGTCCTCGCGCGTGACCGGATTGTGCCGGTTGGGGAAGACATAGGTCACGACCGAGCTCGGTTCGATCATCACCTTGCCGCCGGCCTCGATCACAGACATGCAGAAGTCGAGATGCTCCTTGGTGGCCAACATGCCCTCGTCGAGCGGGCCGATCCGGTCGAACACGGAGCGGCGCGCCATCACCCCGTGAAACTCGCAGAGCTGGGTTTCGGCGCGGGCGAGCGGCGGCAGATCCGAGATCCGCTCGTTCTCGTGGTGCATGATGTCCACGACCTCGCGCGCGCCGGGAGGCGTCGCAAAGAACGCCGCCGCGTCGCGAGCAAAAAGCCCGCCCGCCTGGTGGATCACCTGATGCGGCGGCATGCCCTGGCAGGTAAGCGGAGTCACGATTTCCGCGCCGGTCTCCTCGGCGCACGCGACCAGCGGCGGCAACCAGTTCGGCGCGCAGATCACGTCGTTGTCGAGAAAGACCACGTAGTCACCGGAGGATTCCCGCACACCGATGTTTCGCACCTCGTTGGGGCTTAGGATGCGATCAAACTTTATGTGGCGAAAGCCGTGCTCGGCGGCCTTCGCGTCGATGTGCGCAATGATCTGGTCGGGCGACTGGCCGCTGACACAGATTAGTCCGTAGGGCTGCGGCGCCTCGGCCAGCACGCTGTCGAGCGAGGTCTTGGCCATGCCGAATCGCTCCCGCGGGACGATTACGAGGCTGACGCTGGGCTTGGGATTGGCGGGCGCATTCATGGTGATACTCCGTTACACGGTGAGAACGGCGTTCTGGGAGATCAGCGGGGATGAACGACGTCGTAAGGCCCGCCACGACTTAGCGTCCCGGCGAGAAACAGCGGCTTGAGCGTGAAGGTCGATCGCGCGAAACGCGTCGAATCAATCGTGCGGAATGCCGCGAAGCCGTGGCGCCGCACCAGCCGTCCGAAGATCGAGACGGCATCGGCGCCGGGTCGCAGCACGCGGAAGGCGTGCTCCAGATCGTGCTGCACGGGATGGTCGGCGGCGGCGTCGTTCCCACTGTGCTGCGGCTGATGGATGGGAACGATATCCACCGCCCAGCCGGCCCGCAACAGACCGAGAGCGGCATACATCACGAACGTCTCCGAAAGCACCGGATAGGCGATCACTATAAAAGCCACACGACGCCGACGCCGTGCGGCGTCCGTCTCGATATTCTGCAGACGTTGCAGCAACGGGGACGGCCAATTCGTTGCTTTGACCTTCCGCAACGATAGACGGCGCGCGAACGGGGCCGGGCAAGTTTCGGTTAAATCGGCGCGCGTAGGCGGTCCGTCGCGCGCCCGCCGCACATTGTCGCACGGCGACCTTGCTCAAATTGCTGACGGGTCAGGTGAAGCCAGAATGCATCCGATTGCTGCGTGACACTTTTCGCCCGGCACGCATTCTCCCTTGTCAACCATTTCGGCCGGATTAACCAAGAATTGCATCAGCGTTCGAACGAATCGGCGGTGCGTCGCGATGCCGGTCGATCTCCGCCTGATCTCGCCGAGGCTCAATGATGGCAGGAACCAAAAACCACATTTCATCCGACAATCTCCGCCGTCTCCAGCACCGCATGAAACAGCACGTTCGCGCCACGCGACGCCCAATCGGGCGTGATTTCCTCGGCCTCGTTGTGGCTCAGCCCGTCCACGCAGGGGCACATCACCATGGCGGTCGGCGCCACCCGATTGATCCAGCAGGCGTCATGCCCCGCCCCGCTCACGATGTCGCGGTGCGAATACCCCAGCCGCTCCGCCGCCCGCCGCACCGCCCCGACGCAGCCCGCATCGAAACTCACCGGGTCGAAATGCCCGACCACCTCCAGCGCGATCCCGAGCCCGAGCGCCGCGGCGATCTCCGGCGCCTCCGCCTCCAGGCGCGCCTTCATCGTGTCGAGCTTGCCCTTATCCGGCGAGCGCAAATCCACCGTGAACACCACCCGACCGGGGATCACGTTGCGCGAATTTGGAAACACCTCGACATGCCCGATCGCCCCTACCGCGTCGGGCTGGCGCTCCATTGCAATCGCATGGACCAGTTCGGTGATCCGCGCCATCCCCAGCCCGGCGTTCTTGCGCATCGCCATCGGCGTCGATCCGGTATGCGCGTCCTTGCCCGTCAACGTCACCTGCAACCACCACAGCCCCTGCCCGTGCGTGACCACCCCGATCTCGACCCCTTCGGCCTCCAGGATCGGCCCCTGCTCGATATGCAGCTCGAAGAACGCTTTCATCCGCCGCGCGCCCACCGGTTCGTCGCCCTTCCAACCGATCCGCGCCAGCTCGTCCCCGAAGTTCAGACCCTTGGCGTCCGGCCGGGCGTAGGCCCAGTCCAGCGCGTGCACCCCCGCGAACACGCCGCTCGCCAGCATCGCCGGCGCGAACCGCGCACCCTCTTCGTTGGTCCAGTTCGTCACGACGATCGGATGCCGCGTCCGGATCCCCAGATCGTTCAGCGTCCGGATTATCTCCAGCCCCCCCAACACCCCCAGCACCCCGTCGAACCTGCCCCCCGTCGGCTGGGTGTCGAGATGGCTGCCGACATAGACCGGCGCCGCGTCGGGGTCCGTCCCTTCGCGCCGCGCGAACATCGTGCCCATGGCGTCGACGCCCGTCGTCAGCCCCGCCGCATCGCACCAGCGCTTTAACAACGCCCGCCCGTCGGCATCCGCATCGGTCAGGGTCTGGCGATTGTTCCCCCCCGCCACGCCGGGCCCGACCTTCGCCATCTCCATCAGGCTTTCCCATAGGCGGGCGCCATCGATCTTGAGATTGTCGCCGACGCTCACGCTACCCTCATGTTTTCGTTGCTTTCTCAAAAACCTCGTGGGGCCATGACCAGTGCATATAGAGGAACTCGCCA
>Ga0105046_10007998_pt1 | contig 16620 bp, 16 predicted proteins | sample MAT03_FD_78385 | JGI IMG/M metagenome (GOLD analysis project Ga0105046, IMG submission 78385) | Freshwater microbial communities from Lake Fryxell liftoff mats and glacier meltwater in Antarctica - MAT-03 (megahit assembly) | ecosystem: Environmental > Aquatic > Freshwater > Ice > Liftoff...
CCGCGTGGCCTAAATGCAACAACCCCAGGGGCACCGCTGCAAAAAACACGGAAAGGGAGCACGCTGCCACGCGCACCGCCAACCGAGGGGCCTCGACAGGGCCAGCTGCAACGACATCCATATTCCCGATGGAACGACAAACAGAGCTCTATGTCGAAATATCCAACGTTTGACCTAAGGCACGGGGCCGATCCTCGCGCCATACTACTGAAATTGTTGGAAACACAGCTTTGACTTCCATTTCCCTACATGACCGCCTATAGTGCAGCGGCTACTTCAATAATAATTTAAGCTTCCCGGGTTCTAACGCCCCCATCTAAGTGCTTTTGGTCTCCTCTTAGTTATGCAACACGGCCGCTACACCGTGAACCGGAAACTCGCCGAAGGCGGGATGGCTGAGATTTTCTTGGCCAAACAGCACGGGTCTCAAGGCTTTGAAAAGCCTGTGGTGCTCAAGCGTATTCACGCAGCGCTTTACGCGGACGAACAGTTCCGCAATATGTTGATCGACGAAGCCCACATCTCGATGGGCCTTATGCACAACAACATTGTGCAAATCCTCGATCTGGGACAAGCGGGAGGTCGCTACTTCCTGGTTCTTGAACTCATTGAAGGGTGGGATCTCGGGCGACTTATTCGTCGCGCAAGCGACCTGAACGTCACGATTCCGCCAGAGCTAGGACTTTACGTGGTGGCGCAAGTCTGCCGTGCCTTGGGTTATGCGCACAGCAAACTCAACGCAGAAGGTCGACCTTTAGGAATCGTTCACCGCGACGTCAGCCCACAAAACGTATTGCTAAGCGAGCAAGGCGACGTGAAGTTGGCGGACTTCGGCATCGCTAAGGCCCGACGGAAACGCGAGAGCACAGACACGGGTGTGGTGAAAGGCAAAATAGCTTTCATGTCTCCTGAACAGGCACTGGGCCAGGAGCTAGACGCGCGCTCGGACCTTTATTCGCTGGGGACTTTGCTTTACCTCTTGGTGCTTGGCAGACGCCCCTTCGAGGGTGCAACTGATCTTGAGGTCCTGCTGCGTGTGCAAAAGGGAGAACTAACTCCGCCTGCACAACTCAAACCTGATTTGCACCCAGCAGTCGTAGCCGTCATCGAGCGCGCGATGCAGTTTGATCGAAACCAGAGGTACGGCTCTGCTGATGAGATGCTTGCGGACATCGAAGGCGCACTTCGTTCTGCATTTTCTGGTGCGGGTCAAACCGAACTAAAGCATTGGTTGGCCGAACTCGCGCGGCTTGATGGAGAGCTACCGATCGGTAGACATGTGCCAGGATCGACCGCAGAATCTTTAGACGGTGCAGAGGTAATCGAGTCAGGGGACGATCTTGTGTTGGTGGAAGATGTTGAACCCACTTTGCTGCACGAGCCTCCTTCGCGCAAAGAACGCTTGGCGCGCATGACAGGCGCCGAAGCAACGGTGGCGGATCTTCGCATCAGTCCGAAATGGATTGATCAAGAGTCTCCTGCCGCGATCCGTTCCACCGCACCGTCACGCCTGTGGAGCTTGGGCGTGATGCTGGTCATCGCAGCTGCGTTGGCGGCGTCTGCGGCGGGCATTTGGCGAGCTACGAAAAAGCGAGACGCCCTGCTCTCAGCTCAAGCTGCACCCGTATCCGAAAAAGCAACGGTGGCGGAGCAAAAAAAGGATTTGGCGCCCAAGCCCCCTGCAGTAGCCGCAACGCCAGAAGCGAAAAGCGAGCCCCCAAAAGCAGAGGTTCCTAAGATCGAAGAAATGCGACCTGAGCCTGCAAAAACAGAGACTCCCAAGCCTGCGCGAAAGCAACCCAGGCCTGTTGCTGGTGATGAAGAACCACCCTTGCCCGAACGCGCGAGGGTACCAGCGGTCACACCACCTGCCGCCATACCAGCAGAGCCCGTGCCTGTACCCTCTGAACCCGTGGCGCCTTCACCTTCAGACCTAGCCCCACCTGTGCCGACGCCTTCTCCTGAGCACGTGCCACCCGTTGAAACGGCGCCACCTTCACAACCAATAACAGAGCCTGGCACCGATCTATAGATGCGCCCCATTCGCATGATCCTGGCACTTGCTGCTGGCGCGTACGCACTTAGCCAATATTGGCAGGAGCGAAAGCGGTTCGCTAAATTGCGTACCCTGCCAGTACGAGATGCGTTGGCTCGACACGAACGTACGCGAAAAGGCGCAGAACGAACGATCACCTTGGCGGCAGGCGTGGTGTGCGTCTTCGCAGCCGCATTGGCGGTTTATGCGTTTGCAGTGCTGCCGACGCCATCAACCAGAACTTCGGCAAACACAGAACGAAATCGCTGAATCATGTTCGGCTCGGTCTTGATTGTTGTCTTGGTTTTGGCGTTGGGCAATGAGCTCACGGAACGACTGCGCGTAAAACAAGAAGAGTTGATTTTACAGAAGCTCCCCCAAAGCGAAGCTATCGCCTACTACGAGTTGCTCAAGCGCCGCGTGTTCAAGGTCCGCCTCTTAAGAGGTGCGGTTCTCGTTGCGCTGGTGGTCATCGCGATGGCCATCAAACGTATCGTGTTGGCGCGCACCGGCGTCTCAATTGGTGATTAGCCAGGACGATTGACGATGTCACGCTCTAACGATATTTCAAGCAACATGGACATCATCCGGGGCAAACAGGGGTTACTTGCCAACCCGGAACGGCTCAAAGGCGCCGTGATGGCGATGGGCAATTTCGATGGCGTTCACAAAGGGCACCAAACCCTTCTAAACACGGCAAAACGCATTGCCAACGATCGCAGCTGCGGTGTGTTGACCTTCGATCCACACCCGGCTTGTTTCTTTGCGCCTTCGCTGGCGCCGCCCATGATCATGCCTTTGGAAGTAAGGCTGCAAACGCTCGCCTCATTGGGGATGAATTTCACCTTTGTTGAGCATTTCGACGCGGCCTTGGCTTCCTTAACACCGGAACAATTTGTAAAGGAATATCTGCACACGCGGTTGGGCGTGGCTCACGTCGTGGTTGGATACGACTTTGCGTTTGGGAAAGGCCGAAAAGGCACCACACTCGATCTCGTTCGCCTTTGCACGGAGATCGGAATGGGCGTTGAAATCGTGCCACCGGTTGCCGTTGAAGGTCTGGTTTGCTCCTCCACAAAGATTCGAGAGTTCATATTGGAAGGCCGCGTTGACGGAGCTGAACTTTTGTTGGGCCGCCCGTTCGCCGTACAAGGCGAGGTCGTCAAAGGTGCCCAACGCGGTCGCCTGCTTGGCTATCCCACAGCCAACATCGCAGCCGAAACTGAACTACTCCCTCGCCCAGCGATTTACGCAGCTTTCGCACAAGTTCCGCAGATTGGGAAGTTAACCCAGGTGGCCGCCGCTGTGAGCGTTGGAACGAACCCAACCTTTCAAACCAACGGCACTGTCTCGATTGAAGCCCACCTGCTCGATTTTCAAGGGGATCTTTACGGACAGCGCCTGCGCATCGATTTCATCGCAAGGCTTCGCGACGAACAACGCTTCGAGAACTTTGAAGCTCTGATCGCAGCCATCGCAAATGATGTGAGCCAAACGCGCGACATACTTTCAAAGCATCCCGCAAAGCGGTAACGTTTGCGTGGAACCTCACCATGACCACGAACACAGCCGAGCCCTTCGAGACCGAGACCATGGCCGAGTTGTGCGCCCGCCAGGGCCGCTTCGGCGCCGCCATCTCGATTTACCGCAACCTGCTGCAAGCTCATCCTCGACACCCTTCGGCGCCGCGGTGGAACGCAACGCTCGCTGAACTTCAGGCTTCATGGGACGAAGACGGCCAAGGACCGGCTTTGCCGCATGAAGTTCCTATACCTGGCGCCCCCGGGGTTATTGCCGTGACCGGACAAGACGCACAAGGCGAAAGTGCAGCGATTGTGGCCTGGGCTTTGCCACCCACCCCTTCCCCACCGGTGCTACAAGTGATGCTGGTCGTCAAAGGACCCGATGGCATTGAAACGTCCACGCGCCGTATAAGCGTAACGTCGTCATCCGGACGCATTACCGTTAGCGTCCCCGGACTGCACTCGGCCATCGCTGCGGTGGGAATTTTGCGCGGGGATTCCTTCGTTCCTATGGCCCGTTCCTCGCTTCCTAGCGCTTAGTTCACAAACCCCGAAAACGTCCTTATGACTTGGGTGGGATTGAGCCACCAAACGTGGTAGGGTCCCCGCCCTATGTTTTCCGGAGTCATCACCGCACTGGTAACGCCGTTTCGCAACGATCGCGTCGACGAAGAGGCCTTGCGCCGCTTGGTTAACGACCAGATCGCCAACGGCATTGACGGGCTTGTTCCCTGTGGCACCACAGGCGAATCAGCCACACTTGATGTTGACGAGCATCTGCGCGTCATAAAGATCGTGGTTGAGGAAACCGCGCAACGCGTTCCTGTCATTGCAGGCACGGGAGCGAACTCAACCAAGGAGGCGATCGAGCTTTCCAAGGCTGCGAAATCCGCAGGTGCGGACGGCATGTTGCAAGTCACGCCGTACTACAACAAGCCAACGCAAGATGGATTGTTCAACCATTTCAAAGCCATCATTGAAGCGGTCCCGCTGCCAACCATCCTTTACAACGTACCAGGCCGCACCGCGTGCGATCTGTTGCCAGAAACACTTGAACGCCTTTGTGTGATCAAGCAAGTGGTCGCTGTCAAGGAAGCCACTGCCTCGGCAACGCGCGCTGCGGAGATCATCGCTCGTATTGGTGATCGATTGAGCGTTTTTTCCGGCGACGACGCCACGTCCTTTGCTCTGTACGCACTCGGCGCCAAGGGCTGCATCTCTGTTGTCTCAAACGTGGCGCCACGGTTGATGGCAGCCATGTGGGATGCCGCCGCCATGGGCGAATGGAACACGGCGCGCGATCTACACTACAAATTGTTTCCTATTTCGCAGGGGCTGTTCGTGGAATCAAACCCGATTCCTGTCAAAGCCGCATTGGCAATGATGGGGCGCATCTCGGAAGAAATTCGTCCGCCGTTGTACCCGCTTTCGCAAAAACACCGCGACACGCTGAAGCATCTGTTGGCCGATCTCGAATTGCTCTAGCACCGTCTCGTTCAGCTACGACCTACAACATGACGACAAGAATTGCAGTTTTGGGCGCTTCCGGCCGCATGGGCCGGGCCATCATCCGCGTGATCAGCGAAACCGCAGGCGCCACGTTGGCGGCAGCGGTGGAACGTCCTGGCTCGCCCGAAGCGGGCAAGGACGCGGGCGTACTGGCAGGGTTAGCCGAAATGGCAGTGGCCGTTAGTACCTCACTTCCGGAAGCAGGCACAACGGACGTGTGGATCGATTTCACCTCGACCACAGCAACGATCGCCAACGTCAAGGCAGCTGCGGCGGCAGGCGCTGGCATTGTCATCGGTACGACGGGGCTTTCTGACGCACAAAAAGAAGAAATAGCTGGGTTGGCCAAGTCCAGCCCTGTGGTTCTGGCCCCAAACATGTCTGTTGGCGTGAACGTACTGTTAAAGCTCGTTGCTGACGCAACACGATCTTTGGGAGAGGCCTTCGACATCGATATCGTTGAAGCGCATCACAAAATGAAGCGCGACGCTCCCTCAGGCACGGCTTTGCGTTTGGCTGAAGCTGCCGCTGAAGGCAGAGGCGTTCCGTTGTCATCTGTTGCTTGTTACGAGCGACACGGTGACATCGGCCCACGGCCCGCAGGCGAAATAGGCATTCAGACACTTCGCGGAGGCGACGTGGTTGGGGATCACACCGTGTTTTTCTTCGGACCCGAAGAACGCATCGAAATAACCCACCGAGCTTCATCTCGCGACGCCTTCGCTCGTGGCGCCGTGCGTGCTTCGATGTGGTTGTCTGGCCGTACCGCTGCGCTTTACGATATGCGCGACGTCTTGGGACTCAAGTAAAGCTCGATTCCTTTTTGCGACCACAAGATCATGGCCGGACGTCGCAAAGAACCCAAAACCGATTTCGCGGCCTTGCCTACTGAAGCCGATAACCCGCGCTCGGAATTTCTCGACACCCTTCCTGCGGACGAGGTTGTTAAACTTCTCGTCGATGAAGAAGCCAATGCCGTAAAAGCGGTGAAAGCCTGCGCGGATCGCATTTCCAAAGGCGCTCAACTTATTGCCGACACCCTAACCAAGGGCGGACGCATGATCTACGTTGGCGCTGGTACGTCAGGGCGATTGGGAAACCTAGACGCCGCAGAATGTGTTCCTACCTTTGGCGTACCGCCTTCTTTGTTCGAGGCCATCGTGGCTGGTGGAAGCCGCGCGCTGGTCAAAGCTGTTGAAGGGGCCGAAGACGACACGCGCGAAGCCGAACAACGTATGCGTCGGATCAGCACCGGCCCTAAGGACGTCGTCATTTGCATCGCGGCATCGGGCGTGACGCCGTTCGTGCGCGCCGCGCTTGAATACGCGCACAGCCGCAAAGCTGCCACCATATTCATCACCTGCGGCCGCACCGTCACGTATGACGATGGAACGCCCATCGCCGACGTCGTGATTGAACTGGCAACCGGGCCAGAGGTCATTTCCGGTTCAACGCGTTTGAAAGCTGGAACAGCCACAAAAGTCACCCTCAACGCGCTTTCAACCACAGCGTTTGTATTGCTTGGCAAAACTTACGGCGGCTTGATGGTCGACGTTCGGCCAACCAATATAAAGCTTTGGGCCCGAGCCACCCGCATCGTGCAACGACTCACAGGGCTACAAGAAGCAGAAGCCCTGGCATTGATAAAGAAGGCCGGCGGACGCGCAAAAGTGGCCCTCGTCATGCACCACGCACACGTCAACCCGGTTCGTGCCAAGGAACTCTTGGTGCAACACCGCGGATCGCTGCGTGCGATCGTCGGCGATCTGCAAGCGCAGCCTCGGGGTTAGCCGGGGCTAAGTGGTGCCACGAAGAACATGATTTCGTCCCACAACAAATGCGCGACAAACGGAGCCCAAAGTCCCGCTGTAAACGAACGAAGTAGCCCCCAGCCCAAGCCGCACGCGAAGGCAATTAATCCCAAAGAAGGCACACCTACAGGCATGTGCACGAGTGCGTACAAGACAGCCATGATTGGCACGGAAGCGATGCCACTGAATCGCCGCATGACCGCTCCTTGAACGGCGCCGCGCCACACAATGTCTTCACCCAGCGCGATGGGCACAATCAACATCGCGTACAGAATTGAGGACTTGCCCTCTAGGGCCGCGTAAAGCGTGGCCGCATCGACTTTGACAAAAGGGTAAGCGTTCGAAACAGGAGTAAACAGCGCGCGCGATGCCAAGACCATAACGAAGCCGCCGCAAACGCCAACAACAAGATCGATGATACGAAACCGAAAGCAGGTCACCAACGATCGGTGTTGCAGTGCCAACACAAGTGCCCCTACCAAAATCGCCGTTGAGCCTAATGCCAACCAAAGCCCATAAACGGCACCCAAGGCAGCGCCAACCAGCCAGAGCGACACAGCGCCTAGGGCAACAAAATCACTTGAGGTTAATCGATTAGGATGTTTCACGTTGGCTTGCCGCCTTTGCTCGTAAGCGCTCAAAGGTTCCCCAGGCGCCTTCCAGTTTCCCTTCAGCTAACTCGGCACCAATCGCTATTCGCGCGGCCTCGGCAAAAGTCTGAAGCGATGAATGATCGATGAGTTTCCAATACGATTCATCGCGCGCCAATAAATCAGTGGTTAAACCCGACACAAGTTCTTTGGCCACCGTCCAATCGGCTCGGGTTACGAAGCGCAGCCAGTGTGCAGACATGCGCGAGCTGAGAAACGGAACTTCGATTGTGCGCGGCTTCGGCAGATTCAGTGCAGCCGCTGTGGCGTCCAAGATCTCGTGCGCAGTCATAACTTGAGGGCCAGGTAGATCGAACCAAGCGTTCTGCGGCAGGGGAATCTCAAACGCTTTGCACAAAGCAATCGCCACGTCTGCAATAGCGACAGGTTGGGTTCTTGAGCGTAACCAAGCAGGCAAGACCATCACCGGCAAACGCGCGGCAAGATCTCGCACCATCAACCAACTTAGGCTTCCGTGTCCAATGATCATGCTGGCACGCAATTCGAGGGTTGACACGGAGCCCGCCCGTAATGCTTCGCCTACGGCCAACCGGCTTGCCAAGTGTGTCGAAGGAATACCTGCAGGAGCCACTCCGCCCAAGTACACAACGCGACTTACAGCGGCTTTTGCTGCATTTTCAGCAAAACGCTTCGCCGTGTTCACTTCGTGCTGAGCAAAGTCATCGCCTTGTCCTATCGAATGAACCATATACAGTGCGGCTTGACAGCCCTGTAGGGCTCGTGAGCAATCGCCTTCGTCACTCAGATCTCCCTGCACCCAATCTCTGTCGCCGTACAACCTCTGCGCGCGAAGCTGGTTGCGGGTCAAACAACGTACGTCCCAACCATTGCCCACCAGTAAAGGCCACATGGTACGTCCGACAAAGCCAGACGCGCCGGTAAGCAATAGGGTTCTCGAAGGCATCGATTAGCTTGCGGCCTTCCGGCGAGACCACACAATAAACAACGACGGCAGTGCCACAATCGCAGCAAGCAAACACGACACCTCGCCCAATATAGCCATCGCTCCGAAGCCCTGCAGCGCTTCGTTACGTGCAGCCAACAACGATCCGTAACCAACGATTGTCGTCCACGAGCACAACGCAACGGCACCGCCGGTAGAGACTACAGCCGCTACAACATCCCGATCATCTCGGTAGCGGGCCACAACGTTCAACGCGTATTCCGCTCCGATGCCAAAGGTGATCGGCAATGCAATGAAGTTCAAAAAGGTAATAGCCACGCCGCCCCAACCCGCAGCGCCCAACATCCACACGACGCCCAACAACAAAGACGCAACCGAGGCCAAAGACGCCCACCATGGCCTCATGATGAGCAGCGCCAGCACGATCACAGAAAGCAAAGACACCACCGTTGCAACCGGACCATCTTTGATAATCGCACGGATCATCGCGCCAAACACAACAGCGTGCCCGGCCGTTTCAATGACCTTGGTGCTGCCATCTGGCTTTTTCACGTTGATACGCTGGGTGATCGCAGCCATTTCCAAAAGGTGGCGCCCATTCCACACGGAAAATCCCTTTTCCACTGCGTAAAACAACACCACTTTACCTACGCTGCCGTCAGCCTCGCGAAAGGGTCGTTGTGCCAACGGGGGCAAGTCAGTCGGAGAAAGAACCTTCAAGCCCTCTGGAGGATCGACGGCCACCAGCTTCTCGCGTTCCTCTTTCGTCAACACTTCCAACGCCGGGTCGTGGGCCAACTTTCGGATCTGGGAAATTAGCGCCAGCTTTTCGGTCTGCAGTTCAGGCGTTCCAGGTAACATGTCGTAAATCGTTGCAACTTGTCCTATCAACGGAGACTTGGCGCCGCGCGACTTGTCTTGGCGCCAAATCGCATCTCGAATGCTTTCGACTTCGTTTAGATCGTCAGCCAAGACGATTGTTGGCTGGGGCCATCGCCCAAACAAACCGTCAAGGCTGTCAGAAAACTCAACTTGTTTTTCGGTGCGATCGACGTTTGCCGCCAATTTCCTGAAGTTGTATTCAAAGGGGGCGTCGAGAAAATGTGTCGCACCTACGACTGCGACGATCGTCACCACCACCGAGCCAACCAGAAGCGGTGTGGCCCACTTACTCAGAAGAATCCCTATTGGTTTCAATGACCGAGGCGCAACATGCACATTGGCACCACGAAAGTGCCGATCAACAATAACCAAGAAAGCCGGCAACATCAGGAAGGTGGCCGACCAACAAAAAATAACGCCTGCGGCGCCCATAACGCCAAACTGCGAGAAGCCTCGAAAGCTTGTCAGTGTCAGGCTCAAATACGCAGCTGACGCACAAACAGCGGCTGTCAAAGTGCCTTTAAGAACGCCCCCCAAACTGGCAGCCAGCGCATCGACGTGTAAATGTCCTGCCGATCGTTCTTCTTCGTAACGAGACAGCAAGATGATGCCGTAGTTGATGCCGTTGCCCAAAATGATCGAACCCAAAAACGCTGTCGAAGCGTTCAAATATCCAAACGCAAGTTGGGCCACGCCAAACGCCATCACTGTGCCCACAACCGCCGGAGTGCCTATCAGTGGAATGCTGCGCAGCCGACGGAAGTACAAGCCAATGGATATTGCGACCACAACCAAACACGTTGCCGTTACCCAGACAATATCCCGTTCTACGGCTTGCCGGCTTGCTATCGAAGTCACGATCGGACCGCTTGGCTCAACGGTCATGTCAGGGTGGAACAGCTTTGGATCCATGCGCGCGATAATGGCGTTCGTGGACGCGAGCAACGATTCGCCTGCATGCTCGACGAACATTCCCCCTGGCGGCAACGCGACAACCCACACATATTTTCCGTCTTCGCTGGTGAAATATCCCCCGGGGAAGCGGTTTGAAAGTGAATCGCGCCGGCCTTCAATGCGCCCCTTGAGCTCTTTTTCTTCGTTAGCCTCGTCGTCCGCGTCGCCAAGATCAATCAGGAGGGGATTCTTGCGTTTCGTGATCTCGTGCCGCAAGCGATCGCGAATGCCTTCTAGATCCTCGGCACCAAGGTAAAGCCACTGGTTGCGTTCAAAGAACGCTTTCAGATCCAGAACGTTGTACGCCGCCAGCTCCGAAACACTGGCTGGCAACTTTCGCAATTCATTGGTCAGCTGTTCGGCGTATTTCAAATTCGCCGCTTTATCGGGAGACCGAATCCCCACCGCTAACAAACTCAAATCTCCCATGCGCTGTTGCGACCGAAGCAACGCCTGGACACCCGGATCTTTGCTTGGCAACAGCTCGTGGAAAGCCGTTTTGAGCTGAAGTCTGGAGGTAAGAACGGCACCAATCACAAAAGCGAGGGCCGCCACCCCAAGAATGACAAAAGGGTATCTGGTAATCCAAGCGGCGTAACGCCTGGCGGTTGGATGTATGTCAGGCGGTTTGGTCACGCGGGCGGGCCGAGGGTAGCAGACATTCGAGAAGCGACGAAATCGCTGCGTGTCAATGACCAACCCGGCGTAAGTGGTGAATTTTCACCAGGTGCCGAACCACGAAGCTTGCTAACCTTAGATATGGCCAGCATCGGGCACGTTGCGGTAGGAATGTTGGCTGGACGCCTACATGGAGCCCGCGACGGAAAGGATCTGTGCAAGACCATGGCGGCCTATTCTGGATTGTCGCTGCTGCCAGATCTCGATATTCTACCGCTGGCGTTTGGTGTCCACGACTCCGGGCTCTCTGGGCACCGCGGCATCACACACACTTGGCTATTTGCAGCAATCGTGGCCGCGGTGGCCTGGTTCATCTTCCGCAAGGGTCGTAACCCCTCCCGAGTTGCAGTGCTCACTTTCATAACAGTGGCCAGCCATGGCCTCTTGGATGCTTCGACCACTGACAGCCGCGGGATCCATTTGTTGTGGCCGCTCGTCAGTGAGCGCATGGTTATGCCCATCAGGCCAATCCCTGTGGCACCGTCTGGAATTGAATTCCTATCGTGGCGTGGCATTCAAGTGTCGTTGGTGGAATCCGTGTACTTCCTACCACTGGCTATTTTGGCGCTTTGGAAGGCACCTATCCGACAGTTCCTGAAAAGCCGCCACCCGACCTTTGCCCGCGTGCAGATCCTGTTTATAGCCACCACATTTTGCGTTTTGGCGGGCCAGATCATGCTGGCCCACTCCGACATGGTTGCCCGCACCTGGGATCCTACACACCAAGAGTCAGACCGACCCAAGCAGCCTTAGCCTTTGGTCCCCGAAACAATCTCAACCATTTCGGGGGGCAGCATCCGCAACGGGATCCGCAGTTGCTCGACCACAAGCTTGCATTGGCGGACTTCCTCGTCCGTGACGATACCGTCAGCCAAGACGTTGGTCTGTAAAGCACCTACGCAGCTGAGGTAGACGGATTTTACATCGGACACGCTCAAAAGCGCGTCTTTGAAAAAAGTTTGAAGAGACTCGCGTTCACCCGCGTCAATTACGCCATCTTCAAGAACTTTCGCAATCAACTCGCCTAGTTTCGCTTTCGCCTGTTCATTGCCCGTTTGTTCCATGAGGAGCCTATCGGCGTTCGCTTTCCAACACTTTAGATGGTGAAAATTAACCACCTGTCATCAAATCTGCCACCCGGCAGGGCCTATCTTCCAGTATTTTTAAACACTTACGTGACATTCGCAGATGTGGATCGGGGTTTGCTTCCCTACCCCATCACAATGGATTTCCAGGCACCTGTCGCCCACGTCCCATCGTCCCACCGCCACCATAACCGGGTGTTGTCCTCACGTTTGGCACCACCCAAGGTCATTCTTTGCGACTTGGATGGCACCTTGATCGACACGATGCCGATCCTGGCCGACTTGGCGACCGACGTCTTGGAAGAGATGTACGGCATGGAACGGGGCCTCGCCCGCGACATGTACCTCACAACCTGCGGCCTGCCCTTCATTCAGCAGCTGGAAGCGATCTGCCCAGGTGACGCGCGCAACCAGGCGGCATCCGATCGCTTTGAAGCGGCAAAACCAGCCCGCTGCAACAGCGCGAAGCTCTCGCTAGATACACGAATGGCGCTGCAAGAAATGCGCGACCACGGCGTACGCATCGTGGTGTCGTCGAACAATGGCACCGAGAACGTCCACACGTTCATCAAGCACAACAACTTCCCTTTCGACCTCGCGTTGGGCTTCGGAAACGGTTTGGCCAAGGGCAAGGCCCACGTTGAACTTGCCATGAAGCACTTCGCAGTAGCCCGTGAAGATCTGATGTTCGTCGGCGATTCACTCCACGACGGTGTGATAGCGGATCAAGAACGCCTGCGCTTTATCGGCGTCGCCGGAACATTTTCGCGTGAACGTTTCAGCTTGAAGTTCCCAAAGCACACGGTGGTGGATAGGTTCGGCGATATTTCTTCGCTGTTTTGGAACCTTGCCGCAGCGAACGGTTAAGAAACGTCGTGGCTGAACTTGATGTGGTTCTGATGGCTGCCGGCTTGGGTAGCCGCTTAGGAGATCTGACCCGAAGTCTACCCAAGGCACTCATTTCGGTGGCCAACAAGCCCTTGCTTGCCTACGGGTTGGCTTTTGCGCGGCTGTTGAATCCCCGAAACATCTTTGTGGTTGGCGGCTTCGAGTTCGATCAAGTCAAAACGACCTTAGACAATTTGAAAGCGGGAGCAGCCTCAGATCTGCCAATTCAGCTCGTGCAAAACAACGAGTTCCGGCGCGGCAACATCCTTTCCTTCCAGGCCGCGCGCCCGCATCTGCAAGGCGAATTCTTATTGCTCAATGTAGACCACATTTACAGGCCCGCCATTGCGCAAATCGTCGCCCAACCTGCCAGCGACGTCACGGGCTTCATCGATACAGACCGCAACCTAGCCAACGACGACATGAAAGTGTTGCGCAACCCTAGTGGCCAGATTCAAGAGATAGCAAAGACCCTCACGAAGTGGGATTGCGGGTATGTAGGAATGACACGCGTGCCGGCCAGCGCACGAAACCGTTACCTTTCCGAAGTTGACGCTGCCATGGCGCAAGATGGCTTAGACATTCACGTTGAACGGGTGTTGGCCCGCCTGGCACGCACGTCATCTGCACCCCTTTGCCGCGACATCAGCGGACATGGTTGGCTCGAAGTGGATACGCCTGATGAACGCAGCCATGCCGAGGCCCAGTTGGGCGACGGCACATGGGCTGGGTTGCGGGCCTAGCTCACAACCAACGCTAAAGCGCTGGCTGCTTCGCAAAAGCGTTGCCCAGCTGGTCCAACATATCGCGGGTGTCGTCGAGTCCCACGCAGCCGTCGGTGATGCTTTGGCCGTGGCGCAAGGCAACGCCGGGGGCAGGAGGAAACGCCTGCTTGCCAGCAACCAAATTCGACTCAATCATCACGCCAAGAATGTTGTTGTGACGCTGAATTTGCGAAGCGATGTCCGCCAGAACCGCTGGCTGACGAGCGTAGTCTTTCAGACTGTTGTCGTGGCTGCAATCGATCATCACCCGGCAAGGCAGGCCCGACTTTCGTAGCTCGTTTGCCGCGGCGATGACTTGCGGTTCGTCGTAATTGGGGCCGCCAAGGCCACCACGAAGCACCAAATGCGTGTCCGGGTTTCCGGCAGTCTCCACGATAGCCACGCGGCCAGTGGAGTCGACGCCCAGAAAATGATGCGACTGCGATGCCGACTTCATTGCGTTGAAGGCGGTTTGAAGCGAGCCGTCTGTGCCGTTCTTTAGGCCAATGGGCATCGACAACCCCGAGGCCATCTCGCGGTGCGTTTGGCTTTCCACCGTGCGCGCACCAAGGGCAGCCCAAGCGATGGCCTCGGCGAGGTATTGCGGCGAGATAGGGTCGAGAACTTCGGAGGCTGCCGGAATGCCCTGTTCGGCCAACGACACCAGCAGACGCCTGCCTATCCGCAGACCCGTTTCCACATCGTACGTACCGTCCAAATGTGGGTCGTTGATCAGGCCCTTCCAGCCCACGGTGGTACGGGGCTTTTCAAAATAGACCCGCATCAAGATCAGCAACGAAGACGCATAATCACGGCGCGCTTGTGCGACAAACTGCGCGTATTCCTGCGCCATGGCCACGTTGTGGATGCTGCAAGGGCCAACAACAACCAGCAACCGGCGGTCGTTTCCGTGTAGCAACCGGCGGATCTCTTCCCGGGTGGTGGCCACGGTTTCCGAGGCCGCTTCGGTCATAGGTATTTCCGAAACGATCTGCGAAGGGGGGGCCAGCAGTCGGTAGTCTTTTACGCGAAGGTTATTCGTTGGGCGCATGGAAAAGGTGCGAACCATAGCAGGGTTCCCGTGGTGCATCCGCTGCCAACCCGCGATATGGTAGGAGGAGACAAGAATAGAGATGAGACCTAAGCCATGACTGCACCCCTCGACTCCACCTCGCCCACCGAAAACCACGACGCCAACCCTAGCAACTTCGTCGCTGACATAGTTGATGAAGACCTCCGTACGGGGCGTACCCAGGGGCGCGTGGTCACGAGGTTCCCGCCCGAACCAAACGGCTACCTGCACATTGGCCACGCCAAATCGATCTGCCTAAACTTCCCTTTGTCGGAACGCAGCCCCACCGGCCGTTGCCACCTGCGTTTTGACGATACGAACCCCACCACGGAAGACGTCCAGTTCGTAACGTCGATCCAGAACGATGTGAAATGGATGGGGTTTGATTGGGGTACCAATCTGTTTTTTGCGTCCGACTATTTCGAACGCATCTATCAATGGGCCGTCGACTTTATCAAAGCCGGTAAAGCCTACGTTGATAGCCAAACGATCGAACAAATTCGGGAATCACGCGGCAACTTCTATAAGCCCGGCGACGAAAGCCCTTACCGAAACCGCAGCGTTGAAGAAAACCTAGATCTACTCACCCGCATGCGTGCCGGTGAATTTCCTGATGGGGCCCACGTGTTGCGCGCCAAAATCGATATGGCGCATCCCAACATCAACATGCGCGATCCGTTGATGTACCGAATTAAACACGCGCACCACCACCGCACGGGCAGCACATGGTGTATTTACCCCGTTTACGATTGGGCCCATGGGCAATCTGATGCCATTGAAGGCATCACCCACAGTATCTGCACGCTTGAGTTTGAAGATCACCGCCCCTTGTACGAGTGGTATCTGGAACAATTGCCTGATGTTCCTGCTGACAAGCGACCTCGGCAGATCGAATTCGCAAAGCTAAACCTGACCTACACCGTCTTGAGCAAACGACGTTTGCAACAGATGGTGGCCGAAAAGATCGTAAATGGATGGGACGATCCACGTTTACCAACGTTGGCAGGATTGCGACGCCGCGGGTTCACCCCGATGGTCTTGCGAAAGTTCTGCGATCGCATTGGCGTTTCAAAACGCGACGGCATCGTTGATATAACCCTGCTGGAATACGCCTTACGAGAAGATCTAAACGCGACGTCGCCCCGCGTGTTCGCCGTACTGAATCCCTTGAAGGTTGTGATCGAGAACATTCCTGAAGGTCACACCGAAACCTTTGATGGGGCGTTCAATCCTGAAGATCCAAATGCAGGTAGCCGATCACTGACTTTGACTCGGGAACTGTTCATTGAACGCGACGACTTCATGGAAGTGCCTTCGAAGAAATGGTTCCGTTTGGCACCGGGTGGTGAAGTGCGGTTGCGCTACGCCTGCATCATCAAGTGTGAAAAAGTGATCAAGAATGATCAGGGTGACGTGATTGAATTGCGCTGCTCTTGGGATCCTTCATCTCGCGGTGGATCGCCTGCCGATGGCCGTAAGATCAAAGGCACATTGCATTGGTTGTCAGCCCAAACAGCCTTGCCTGCAGAAATTCGCAACTACGATCGCTTGTTCACTGTTGAAAACCCTATGGATGAAGCGCTTGGCGGGGACTTCCGCAAGCACCTGAACCCAAAATCGCTTGAGGTCCTAACGGGCGCATTGGTGGAACCAAGCCTCGCAACAGCAGCCAGCGGCGCACGCTTCCAATTCGAGCGGATTGGGTACTACTGCGTGGACAACACTGACTCGCGCGCTGACAAGTTGGTCTTCAACCGGACGATTTCCCTTAAAGATTCGTGGTCTAAGGAGGCAACGAAGGCCCAATAACAGCGCATCGCAGCACGGTACGGACTCTGGGCCGA
>Ga0105046_10007999_pt1 | contig 16619 bp, 16 predicted proteins | sample MAT03_FD_78385 | JGI IMG/M metagenome (GOLD analysis project Ga0105046, IMG submission 78385) | Freshwater microbial communities from Lake Fryxell liftoff mats and glacier meltwater in Antarctica - MAT-03 (megahit assembly) | ecosystem: Environmental > Aquatic > Freshwater > Ice > Liftoff...
GGGGGGAACATCCGCCAGTTCGCGTTCGACGGCGACCCGAAGACCGGCTTCGCGTCAGTCGGCAGCCCGAAGGCGGGTGACCACCTGACACTGGTCTTCGACGCCCCCGTCACGTTGCGGTCGGCATCCCTGGTCACCGGCCGGGTGGACGGAACGGACACACTGCCCGCCGCCGCGTGGGAGGTTTCCACGGACGGCGCGAAGTTCACACCCGCCGGGCTGGCGACCGGCGGGTACGGTGGTATCCAGGCGCACGGCCCGGTCCGTGCCCTCCGGCTTCGTGTCAATCACGACCTCACCCACCCGCTGGTCGTCCGCGAGTTCACCATCGACACCGAGCCGAAGGTCGTGCCATTCCGCCACCCGATCGAGTTCGTCCTGGACGTGACCGACGCCCCGGAAATGAAGGCGTGGGGCGACAAGGTGGTGCGCGTCTGCGAGCGCGAGTACCCGGACATCTGCACCTTTCTCGCCAGCGACGGCTACACGCCGCCGACGCAGTTGCGGATGACGCTCAAGAGTGCCTACGGCGGCGTGGCCGAGGCCGGCGGATCACCGGCTCGGTCAAATACTTCAAGAGCCGCCCCGACGACATCGGCGCGATGGTTCATGAGACCGTTCACTGCGTTCAGCAGTACAAGGGGCGCGGCAACCCCGGCTGGCTCGTCGAGGGGATCGCCGACTACGTCCGCTTCTGGCGGTTCGAGCCGGGGAAGGCCGGCCGACTGATCCCGGAGAAGGCCCAGTACAACGCCAGCTACCGCACCACGGCGGCGTTCCTGGCGTACGTCACCGACCGCTACGACCGGCAGGCGGTGCCGAAGCTCAACGCGATATGTCGGGAAGGCCGCTACACCCCCGCGGCGTGGCGAACCCTGACCGGCAAGGACGTGGAGGAACTGAACCAGGAGTGGCGGCAGTCGCTCGCCCGCTGACCAGCCATGACCGTCACCGACGACACGACCGACCTGCCGACGCCGACCGGGCCGATGCGGACGTACCTGTACGCGCCGCACGAGCCCGGCCGGCCGCCGGTCCGCCGCCCCGGCGTCGTGCTGTACTCGGAAATCTTCCAGCAGACGGCCCCGGTCCGCCGACTGGCGGTGCAGTTGGCATCGCTCGGCTACCGGGTCGCGGTGCCTGAGGTGTACCACGCGCACGAGCCCGCGGGCTGCGTCCTCGGGTACGACGCCGCCGGTAAGACGCGCGGCAACGCCCTGAAGCAACTCGTGAAGGTGGCCGAGTTCGACGACGACATCGCGGCCGCGGTGGCGTTTCTGAAGGAGCACCCAGCCGGCACCGGGGCCGTGGGTGCGGTCGGAATCTGCCTCGGCGGACACCTCGCCTTCCGGGCCGCGCTGCACCCGGACGTGCGCGCCGCGGCGTGCTTCTACCCGACCGACCTGTACACAGGCACGCTCGGCGGCGGAGCCGACTCGCTGGCCCGCGCCGGCGACATCCGCGGCGAGCTGTTGATGGTATTCGGCCGGCAAGACCCGCACGTCCCCGCGGCCGGTCGGCGGGCGATCTACGACGCCCTCGACGCGGCCGGCGTGTGGTTCACGTGGCACGAGTTCAACGCCGCCCACGCCTTCCTCCGCGATGAAGGCGACCGCTACGACCCCGCCGCCGCCCGGCAGGCGATGGGGCTCGCGGCGGCCCTGTTCGGGCGCACACTGCTTTCGTAGGTCGGGCCGAGTCTTCGAGGCCCGACGCGGGGCGCGAACCGCCGACGGTGGAAACCCCGGCGCGCCGACGGAACAGGGTCTTCGCGCGAGTGATTGACGCCCCGCGTCGGGCCTCGAAGACTCGACCCGACCTACGAAGACAAGGACCGTCCGTCATGCTCGCTGCCCGCGTCCAACACTTCACCGAGTCCGTGATCCGCGAGACGACGCGGCTCGCGCAGCGGCACGGCGCTGTCAACCTCGGCCAGGGGATGCCCGACTTCGACCCGCCGGAGGAGGTGAAGGACGCCGCCTGCCGGGCCATCCGCGACGGGTTCAACCAGTACGCCGTGACGTGGGGCATCGCCCCGCTGCGGGCCGCCATCGCCGACAAGGCCCGCACCTTCAACGGCCTCGCCTGGGCCGACCCGGACGAGCACGTCACCGTGTGCTGCGGGGCGACCGAGTGCCTGATGGCGACGATGCTGGCGCTCATCGATCCGGGCGACGAGGTGGTGATCTTCCAGCCCTTCTACGAGAACTACGCCCCCGACGCGCTGCTCACCGGCGCCGCGCCGCGCTGGGTGCGGCTGAATCCGCCGGACTGGTCGTTCGACCCGGCCGAGCTGAGGGCCGCGTTCGGGCCGCGCACGAAGGCCGTCATCCTGAACACGCCGAACAATCCGACCGGCAAGGTGTTCACCCGCGCGGAACTGACGCAGGTCGCGGAGCTGTGCCAGGAGTTCAACGCGGTCGCCATCTCGGACGAGATTTACGAGTACATCCAGTTCACCGACCGGCCGCACGTCAGCATCGCGTCGCTGCCGGGGATGGCCGACCGCACGGTGACCATCAGCGGGCTGTCGAAGACGTTCACCGTCACCGGCTGGCGGCTCGGCTACACCGTCGCGCCGGCCGCGATCACCGCCGGCATTCGCAAGGCTCACGACTTCCTGACCGTCGGCGCCCCGCACCCGCTCCAGGTGGCCGGGGTCGCGGCGATGGCCCTGCCGAAGTCGTACTTCGACGGCCTCCGCGACCACTACCGCACCCGCCGCGACCTGTTCCTGCCGTACCTCCTCGAAGCGGGATTCGTCGCCCGCCCGCCCGACGGGGCGTATTACGTCATGGCCGACTTCTCGGCGCTCTCGACCCTCGACGACGTGGCGTTCGTTCGCCGCATGATCGAGACGGTCGGCGTGGCCGGCGTGCCGGGGAGCAGCTTCTTCCGCCCGAAGGACGCGGGCCGGACGCAGGTCCGGTTCATGTTCGCCAAGCGGGAGGAGACGCTCCGCGACGCGGGCGAGCGGCTGCTGCGGCTGCGGGCCGCAGAATAACCGGCCCGGGTGGACCGTCTACCCGGGTGCCGACTACCAATCCGTGTGTCCACTACGAGGAGTTTCAACCCATGAAGGCACTGTTGTTCACCGCCGCAGCCGCGGCCCTGACGCTGGCCGTCGGTGTGCAGGTCGGCAACGGGCAGGAGAAGGCCATGACGCCGCTGACCGGGAAGATGAAGGGGATCGACGGCAAGGACATCGACCTCGGGCAGTACAAGGGGAAGGTGGTGCTGGTGGTGAACGTGGCGAGCCGGTGCGGGTACACGAACCAGTACAAGGGCTTGCAGGAGCTGTTCGACCAGTACGGCAAGGACGGGCTGGTGGTGCTGGGGGTGCCGTCGAACCAGTTCGGCGCCCAGGAGCCGGGCACCGAGGAAGACATCGCCAAGTTCTGCTCCGCGAACTACAAGGTCACCTTCCCGATGACCGCGAAGGTGGACGTGAAGGGGCCGGGCAAGGTGGACCTGTACAAGGCGCTGACCGCGGCCACCCTCCGCGACGGGAAGGCGGAGGAGGTGGGCTGGAACTTCGAGAAGTTCCTGATCGGCCGCGACGGGCGGGTGATCGCCCGGTACAAGTCGGCCGTGGCTCCGGAGTCGAACGAGCTGCAGACGGCGGTCCGCGACGCGCTGGCGAAGAAGTAAGGCGAGCAGAAAGCCCACCCGTCGCAGCGGGTGGGCGTTGCCCCGGAGTATGATGTCCCGGGGCAACCATGTCACACCTCTGGCACGTCCGCGGCCACCGCTTCACGATCGGCACCCGGCCGCTCGTGATGGGGGTCGTAAACGTCACACCCGACAGCTTCTCCGACGGCGGCCGCTTCCTCGACCCGTCGGCCGCAATCGACCACGCCCTCGCCCTGGCCGCCGACGGCGCCGACGTCCTCGACGTCGGCGGCGAATCGACGCGCCCCGGCGCCCCGGTCGTGAGCGAAGTCGACGAGCTGGCCCGCGTCCTTCCCGTGGTCGCGGGGTTGGCGAAGTGCACGGCCGTGCCGCTGTCCGTGGACACGATGAAGGCCGCCATCGCCCGCCGCTGTCTCGACGCGGGTGCGGCGATCGTTAACGACGTGTCCGGCCTCACGGCCGACGCCGACATGCCCGCGGTCGTCGCCGCGGCGGGTGCTGGCGTGGTCGTGATGCATATGCAGGGAACGCCGCAGACGATGCAGCAGAACCCGACCTACGACGACGTGGTCGGTGAAGTCGTGGCGTATCTCGAAGCGCGATTGCACGCCCTGTCCGCAGTCGGTATTCCCCCCGACGCGGTGTGCCTCGACCCCGGTATCGGTTTCGGGAAGACACTCGACCACAACCTCGCGCTGCTCGCCCACCTCGACGTGGTCGCCGCCATCGGCCGGCCGGTGTGTCTGGGGGTGAGCCGCAAGGGGTTCATCGGGAAATTGTGCGGCCGCGAGCCCGCCGACCGCGGTGCGGGGTCGCTGGCCGTGGCGTGCTTCGCAGCCGCGCGGGGGGCGGCGCACGTGCTGCGCGTTCACGACGTGGCCGCAACCCGCGACGCGGTCGTGCTGCTCGACGCGATCGACCGCTCTCGCCGCGCGATCGTCGCCACTGGTACAATCCCGACGCCGCCCTGACCCGCACCCGGAACCGCCTTGAACGCCGACGTTGCACTTCACCGGCCTGTCTCCAGCGAGTTGGCGGACCTCTGCCGCGACATGGCCGACCGCGCCCGTGCCGCCGCCGACGCGCTCGGCTCCGTCCGCACCGACGCCAAGAATCGCTGGCTACTCGCCGCGGCTGCCGCGCTCGAAAGCCGGTCCGCCGAGATTCTCACCGCGAACGGCGACGACGTGGCCGCCGCGCCCGGCTACGGCCTCAACGCCGCCGCGATCGACCGCCTCACGCTCACCCCGGCCCGCCTCAAAGCCGCGGCCGACGGGCTCCGGCAAGTTGCGGCGCTGCCCGACCCGGTGGGCGAAGTCCGCGAGGGCGGGCGGCGGCCGAACGGGCTGGAGGTGCTCAAGGTCGGCGTGCCGCTCGGCGTCGTGTTCTTCATCTACGAGAGTCGGCCGAACGTGACCGTGGACGCGGCCGGGCTGTGCGTCAAGAGCGGCAACGCGGTCATCCTCCGCGGCGGCAAGGAAGCCATTCACTCGAACACCGCCCTCCACCGCGTCCTGGCGGCCGAACTCCCCGCCTGCGGCCTCCCCGCCGACGCCGTGCAGTTGGTGACGACGACCGACCGGGAGGCCGTCGGGCACCTGCTGCGGCTCGGCGACCGGATCGACCTGGCGATCCCGCGCGGCGGCGAGAGCCTGATCCGCCGCGTGGCCCGTGAGGCGACCATGCCGGTGCTGAAGCACTTCGATGGCAACTGCCACGTCTACCTCGACCGCTCCGCGGACCCGGACATGGCCGAGCGCATCGTGGTGAACGCGAAGTGCCAGCGGCCCGGCGTGTGCAACGCCGCCGAGAGTCTGCTCGTTCACGCCGCCGTCGCCGACACGCTCCTGCCGCGCGTCGCCGCGGCGCTTCTTGCAAAGGGTGTAGAACTGCGCGGCTGCGACGAGACGCGGAAGCGGGTGCCGTCGGCGAAGGCGGCGACCGAGGCCGACCACCGGGCCGAGTTCCTCGACCTGGTGATGTCGGTGAAGGTGGTGGCGGACCTGGACGCGGCGGTTCGCCACATCAATGCCTACGGCTCGAAGCACACCGACGCGATCGTGACGGCCGACCTGGCGGCGGCGCGGCGGTTCACGGAGCGGATCGATTCCGCGGCCGTGGTGGTGAACGCGAGCACGCGGTTCAACGACGGGTTCGAGTTGGGGCTCGGTGCGGAGATCGGCATCAGCACCGACAAGTTCCACGCCCGCGGCCCGTGCGGGCTCCGCGAGCTGACGACGTACAAGTACGTCGTCACCGGCGACGGACAGGTGAAGGGTTGAAAGCCCGCTGAGGGAGAAGGGAGGGAGCGATGATACGCGACGACATACGCCGGCTCACGCAGCCCTCCCGTAGCTCAGCGGCAGAGCGTCGGCCTTATAAGCCGGTGGTCGCGGGTTCGAGCCCCGCCGGGAGGACACGCCTCGCGACTTACCACCCGTACCCGCGCTGAGGTGCAATAATGGGACGGTGCTTCCAGGCCGCGTGCGGAACATGCCGCCACACCTTTATGGTGACGGAGGGAGGCGGGTTCAGTTTCGACGCGCTCCGCTGCAACCGCTGTGGGGCCGACACGACCGTCGCACACGCGGATGTGTCGGACGACTACTTGGCGATGCTCAAAGGGTTCGGCTTCGAGGGAACGGAGCCCGATGGGGCGGACTGGCGGACGTACCCGGGCGAGCCGATCACGAACGACGAGTACCGCCGGCGGGTGGAAGTGAAGGCCGGCGTATGCCCGTGTGGCGGGCAGTTTTCTTACGACGCCCCGCCGCGTTGCCCGGCCTGCCGATCGGACGCGGTCACCGACAATAAACTCGAATCGATTCGATTCGACTGACCCCGTCCCGGTTCATCGCTGGTCACGGTGGTTTCGCGGAGGGTGGTATGGCGAACGACCCTACACCTGAGGACGGCGGCCACTGGCACACGACAGCTGACGGCCGTTCTCTTCCCGCCATCCCCTACGGGAGCGAAGCCGACGACTGGGGTGCCGATCGGCAACCGTGCCACGACTGCGGTGTGCTGAAGGGGGAATACCACTTCCCAGGCTGCGGGGTTGAGCGGTGCCCGAACTGCGCCGGACAACTTGCCTCGTGCTACTGCGATTTCGAGGGTGACGAGGGAGAGGACGAAGGCGGTGACGAGGCTGTCGCGTAGGCGCCGTTACGGAGTCGAGGTCATGCTGGGCGGGGTGTTCGCACTGGTCGCCGTGGCGGGGCTGTTCTGGCTGGCGTACCGCCGGCCGCGGCCCCGTCGGTGGCTCATTCCCCGCCGCCAGCCGCTCCCCGCCCGCACCGCCGCCGGCCGCGGCAACACGCCGCTTCCCACGTCCGATACCGCGGCCCTCGTCGCCGAGCTGAACCTGCCGCTCGGCCCCGACGCCGACGAGCAGGCCGGCCGCCGCGCCAAGATCGCGGCGGAGTTGAGGCGCGGCGGGCGGGCGGACGCGCTCCCGGCCGTGATCCGTTGCGCGGACGCCGCCGCCGGGCTGCCGCGCGGCCTACTCCTCGCGGCCGAGGCGGTCGGCTTCCCAAACTTTGCCGTGATCCTGACCAGTCCCGCCCGCCCCGATCGGCAGGCGGCACTTCGCGCCCTGGTCCGCACCGCCCGCGGCGGTCGCGACGGCACGCTAGATGTCGCCTCGCTGGTGCGGGCCGGGCTCCTCGAACACCTCGCGGCCGTCACCCCCGGCGATGCCGACCCGTGGCTAGCCGCCGCGCTGGTCGAAGCCGAGCGCGTCGCGCGCCGGGCGGAGTTCTGGCTGAAGACGCTCCCCGTGGCCCGCCGTGAGGCCGTAGGGCTGACGCGCGACGCCGACCGCCGGCGGCGTGCCCTCCGCGACCTCCCCGCCCGACTCGTCGCCCGCTTCCCCGCCGCCCCCGCCGACGAACAGGCGGCGTCCCTCCGCGTCCTCGACGACCTCCGGGCCGACGTGTCGGACCTGTTCCCCTCGCTCCCCGACCGCCGGGCGGCGTGGTGGGCGGACGCGGTCCGCTGCCTCCGCTGGTCGCGCGCCCGCGACTACGGTCCCGCCCTGGCGGAACAGGCCGACCGGCTACTGTCTTCGGCCCGCCCCGGCCCGGCCGCGACTGCGGTGCTGACGGGGCTTCGCGGGTCGAGGAGCCCGGCCGTCGAACGGGTGCTGCTCGCCGGCGCGGCCCACGCGGACGCGGCGGCACGGCGGGCGTCCGTTTCGTCCCTCGGGTGGACCGAACCGTTCGACCGCACCGCGGTCATCACCGCCCTGAAGGCCGCGCAGGGCGGCGCCGACGCGGGCGTCCGCCGCGCCGCCGTCGCGGGGCTGGCGCGGTTCGGCGAACTGGCCGCGCTCCGGGAGTTCGCGCAGGGTCTGCTTGCGGAAGAGCCGGCCGTGCGACAGGCCACGGCGCTGGCGGCCGCGGACGAGGGCGTCAGCTGGCTGTGGCCCGACCTCGACCTCGTCGCCGATCACGCCGACCCCGACACCGCCCTCGCCGCGGCCGAGGCGCTGGAGCGGCTGCGCGAGGCCGCGCTCGGGCTCACCGACTGACTACCCCGGCCCCTTCAGCACGTCCACGAACGCCCGCAGCGACGGCGGCCGGTAGCGCTGCTTGTGCCACACCGCGCACAACGTCCGCGACGGCGTCGGCTTCGCCATCGGCCGGTAGACGCGGCCGGGGTGGGTGTCGCCGACCGCGGCCATTTCGGGAACGACCGACACCCCCTGCCCCGCCGCCACCATCCCGAGCAGCGTGGCGATCTGCTCGCCGCGGCACACCACCTTCGGCTCCGCCCCGCCGCGCCGGCACAGGCTCAACACCTGGTCGCCGAAGCAGTGAACGTCGTCGAGGAGGATGAACGGCTCGTCGAGCACGTCGACCAGCTTCACGACGGTGCGGGCCGCGAGGCGGTGGGCCGCCGGCAGGGCCACGACCAGAGGCTCGGCGAAGAGCTTCTCGGCGTGGAGGTTGTCGTTGCGAATCGGCAGGGCCATCACGCCCACGTCCAGCTCCCCCGCGACGAGCGCGGCGAGGAGCTGCTCGGTTCGCTCCTCGTAGATTTGCAGCTGCACCGCGGGGTGGGCCTTCGTGAAGCGCGAGACCACGGCCGGCAGGAAGAACGGCGCGACCGTCGGGATGGCGCCGGCGCGCAACCGGCCGCCCTCGCCCGAATCGCGGACGGCGCGCTCGGCCTCGTCCACGGCCGCGAGGATTCCCTGTGCCCGGCCGAGGAGTTCGCGGCCGGCGTCGGTGAGCACGACCTTGCGGCCGAGCCGATCGAATAGTCGGCGGCCGACGCCGTGTTGCGTCCCTTCGAGCCGAATGACCTGCTCGCTGAGGGTCGGCTGGGTGACGCCCTCGCGCTCCGCGGCGCGGGTGAAGCTGCCGGTCTCGGCCACCGCCACGAAGTAGCGCAGCTGATGCAGTTCCATCACGAGTTCCGATGGGATACCGGCACGGGATCGGTTCTCCCATTGTAGCCGGCCCGATAGAACAGCGGCATGAGCAACCCGTTCCGCGACCTGCCGGCCGTCGCCCGCGTGCTCGAAACGGCCGCCGCCGCGGCGGCGCGAGGACGCCATTCCGCCGCGGCTCTCACCGCCGCTGTTCGGAAACGACTGGACGCGATCCGGGCCGCGCTCGCGGCCGGGGGCGAGGCGGTCGACGTGTCCACGGAATCCGTCGCGGCCGCGGCCGTGTCGCAGCTGGATTTGGAATCGGTCCCGCGGCTCCGGCCGGTCATCAACGCCACCGGCGTCGTCCTGCACACGAACCTCGGGCGGGCGCCTCTCGCGGAGGAGGCGGCGCGGGCCGCGTTCGACGCCGGCCACGGCTACCTCAACCTCGAACTCGACCTGGCGACCGGGAAGCGCGGGGCGCGGCAGGACGCCGTCCGCGCCGGCGTCCGCGCCATCACCGGCGCGGAGGCGGCGACGGCGGTGAACAACTGCGCCGCCGCCACCGTGATCGTGCTGCGGGCTCTCGCCGCCGGCCGTGACGTGATCGTCTCGCGCGGCCAGCTCATCGAGATCGGCGGCGGTTTCCGCATCCCCGACATCATGGCGGTGAGCGGGGCGACCCTCCGCGAGGTCGGCACCACGAACATTACGCGCGTCGCGGATTACGAGCGGGCGGTCGGGCCGAACACGGCGGCGCTGATGCGGGTTCACACCAGCAACTACCGCGTCCGCGGCTTCACGAAAGCGGTCGGCCTCGACGACCTCGTGGCGCTCGGGCGGAAGCACGGCTTGCCCGTCATCGACGATACCGGCAGCGGGCAGGCCATCGACCTGGCGCCGTTCGGTCTCCCCGGCGAGCCGCTCGTTTCGGCCGGCATCGCGGCCGGGGCCGACCTCGTCCTGTTCAGCGGCGACAAGCTCCTCGGCGGGCCTCAGGCGGGAATCATCGCCGGTCGCGCCGACCTGATTCAACGCGTCGAAGCCGACCCGCTCATGCGGGCGTTCCGGCTCGACAAGATGACGCTCGCCGCGCTCGAAGCCACGCTGCGACTCTACCGCGACCCCGACCGCGCCCGCCGCGACATTCCCGTGCTGCGGATGCTCACGACGCCGCTGTCGGAACTGCGGGTCCGCGCCGAGGCGTTCGCGGCCGCGTTGCGGGCCGACGGCGTGAACGCGGAGGTGAACGAGGACGTGGCCTACGTCGGCGGCGGGTCGCTTCCCGACGTGGCGGTGCCGACGGTCGTGGTGGCGGTCTCGACGGCGAGTGAAGCGGAGCTCGCGGCGCGACTGCGGGCGGGGTCGCCGGCGGTCGTGGGGCGGGTTCAGGGCGGGCGGTTCCTGATCGACCTGCGCACCGTGTTCGAGCGTCAGGAGGGCGAGCTGAGGTCCGCGGTCAGGGCGGCGCTCACCGCCGCCGAGTAGGACACGAACGCCTCGTCGCTCAGTACCGGCTTCGCCCCGTCGATCGGTACGTCGTCGGTCAGTTCCACCCACGTCTTGCAGCCGGCGTATTCGGGTCGGTCGGGCACCTCGACCGGCTCGGGGAGGGCCGACACCCGCACCGTCAGCACGAATAGACCCGGCGTACGGTAGTGGAAGCGCTGGCGGACGGTGTCGGCGCTCCAGCCGTGCAGGCCGTCGAGGGCCAGGACGCGCTCGAGGTAGAGCACCTTCCGCACGGCCATCACGTCGGCGACGTGCGTGAACCGGAGTGAGCCGGCGGGCGCCCGGTCGGCCTCGGCGGCGTCGAGGAGCCGCAACAACTCCGGCTTGATGCCGGTGCGGTGCTGCTCGTGGAAGTGCGTCGGCAGCAGGAGAAAGCGCTCGTGTTCGGGGCGGAATTCGCCGCCGGTTTCGGAGATGCCGCCCTTGCGGAGGATGACGCTCTGGCGGCCTTCCGCGAGCGCCCGGCAGATGACGGCCCACTCCTTGAACGCCACCATCGCCATGCCCCGCCTCCGCCCCCGGACGCCTTGACCACCCGCCACATCTTACCGGACCGGGCGCCGGAATCCCCCACTCCCGCCAACCGGACTGAAGCGGCCGGGTGCGGCGGGTCGAAATGAGAGACGAGCCACGGGAACGGTCGCACGCAGACGGGCAGCGCGACGGAGTACGCGACCGCCCCGGGCGGGTCCACGGAGGAACACATGGTCACCCGGCTCCGCCTCTACAAGCCGCCGAGCGAGGACGTGCAGGAGCGTCCCGAGCCCGAGGTCCGCGTCCGGCTCGCCGACCTCCTCCCCGTCGCCGCCATGGCCCAGCGGATGAACTACGTCTGGATCAACGACTTCCTCGACGACGAGGTGATGGTCAGCCACGACCTGTACGAGGTGATGCAGGCCTTCCGCCCGAGCAAGCCGTCGAGCGCGTGAGTCGGTATCGAGCGCCCCCGGGGCGTTGCCCCGGGCTATGTTGTCCCAGCCCTTCGTGCTGAAGAGGGCGGCTGGGTTTTCAGGCCAACGGCCTGGGACAGCATAGCCCGGGGCAACGCCCCGGGACGGTTTCGGATCAACCACATCGGGTGAACTGCTACTCCTCGCCGTCCTTCTTCAAAATGTCCGGCTTGCCGAGCTGGCTGAGGTCGATGCTCCCGCGGAGCTCGCCCTCGGCCAGCCGCAGCCGCTGCTCCAGCTCCTTCAGCTTCCCGGTAATCACGTCCAGCTTCGTCTTCAGGTCGTCGCGCTGGTTCGGCTTCGGCACCTCGGGGTAGCCGAGCTGCCGCTGCAGCGCCGAGAACAGGTACACCGGTTCCCGGCCGCGGCTCGCCTTGGCGATCTTCCCCTCTTTCGTGCCGAACACCGGCGGCACCGGCGGCTCGTACCCCGGCTCGTTCCGCCGCACGTCGGCCACGTACAGTTCCGAGCGCAGGTACACCACCTGTCCCAGGTCGAGGACGCCCATCTGGCGGCGGACGAAGACGACGAAATCCTTCCACACCGGGTCGTAGTGTGGGTCGAGGGCCATCGCGTCGAGGCCGGGGTTGTAGCCGAGTCGGTTGCGGGCGATCGTCTCGAACTGGTAGACGAACAGCCCCGCCGGCGTCACCCCCGCAGCCTTGTACCCTGCCTCGCGCTCCAGCACCAGGAACGCCGCGCGCATCTCGAACTTCTGCCCGGCCGTTTCCGCCTGCGTCACCAGGAACGCCTGGAACGGCGTGAAGTAGTGCGGCAGCTTGGCGAACCCGTTCCCCAGCAGGCCGCTGTGCTTCAGCTCGGTGACCAGGAACTGCACCGCGAACGGCAGCCGGGTGGTCGTGAGAAGCTCGTCGTGGCCGGCGAGGAGGATGTCTTGCACCGGCAGGTTCTCGCCCAGCCGCTCGCGGACGGTGCGGAACAGGTACGCCTGTTCGACGTACTCCTCGCGGTCGAGAACGGGGGTGGTCATCTCGTCAGAATACACGCGGTCCACGTGACCGGAAAAGTCGGGTCGTGCGGCGCGAGCGCGGCGTAGGGGTCGGCCGGGTTCCGGGCGTGGCGCGGGATGCGCGGCGGGGAAAGGGCGGGAGGTTGCGCAGTTCGGGCCGGATTGCCTGTTGCCCCGGCGGCTCGTGGTGAAAACTGGTAGCAACGCCCGGTGGTCGGTCGGGGACCGACGGCCCGGGCGGGTTTACCAGACGAGCGCCGCGGGGGAGTTCACCATGAGGACGTGGGCGGTGGCAGGGCTGCTGGCGGCGGGCGGCCTGATCGGAACCGGGGGCGACGCCGAGGCCGGGCACGTCGGCGCGTGCCGGTTCCCGCGGGCGTGCGTCAGCCCCGACCAGTGCGTCCCGGACGCATGCGCCCCGGCCGTGCAATTCCAGACGGTCGTCGAGCAGTGCCAGAAGGTGTGTTACCGGCCGGTCCACAAGACGCACTACCAGGCCGAGCAGTACACAACCTACCGCACCGTCCAGGAAACGACCTGCCACGCCGAGAAGTACACCGTCAGCCGCCCCGTGGTCGAGTACTTCGACACCGTGCGCAACTACACCGTTCAGAAGCCGGTCTACGAGACGCACCTGCAGGAGCAGCGGCACACGGTCATGCGGCCGGTGACGCGGACGTTCCAGGTGGCCGTGCCGTACACGACCGTGAAGCCAGTGTACGAGCAGCACGTCCGCGAGGTGGCGCACACGGTGATGCGGCCGCAGGTGAACGAGTACACGGTCGCCATCCCGTACACGACGCGCCGGCCGGTGTACGAGCAGCACGTCCGCGAGCACTGCTACACGGTGCAGCGGCCGGTCGTCGAGCAGTACCAGGTCGCCGTGCCGTACACGGTGAACCGGCCGGTGTACGAGCAGCACGTCCGCGAGGTGCCGTACACGACGTACCGCACCGAGCGCGAGTGCTACCAAGTCGCCATCCCGTACACGACCTACCGGGCGGAGTACCAGCAGCACGTCCGCGAGCACCGCTACGTGACGCACCGCACCGTCAGCGAGCCGTATCAGGTGTGCGTGCCGTACACGACGTGCCGCCCCGTTTACGAGACGCAGAGCTACTGCGTCCCGGTGACGACGTACAAGACCGAGGTGTCGTACCGCACCGAGCAGCGCGTGAGCTACGTGCAGGAGCCGGTCGTCACCGAGCGCGTCGTGAAGGTCTGCACCGGCCGGTACGAGACGGTGACCGAACACGTTCCCGGCCCGGTCATCACCCACTGCGTGCGGATGCCGGGGACGTGCGTGTTCGACCCCTGTACCTGCACCAGCCACTACTGCCCGGGTCCGGTGGTGCAGCAGCAGGTGCAGTGCCCCGGCCGCACGGTGTGCAAGAAGGTGTGGGTGCCGCACGAGGAGTGCCGCGTCGTCCGCGAGTGCCGCACGGTGTGCAAGCCGGTCTGCACGACGGTGCAGGTGCCGGTGTGCCGCCAGGTGCCGTGCACCGAGTACCGCACGTGCACGCGGACGGTGTGCCGGATGGTTCACGAGCAGCACGTCCGCTACGAGACGCGGACCCGCTGCTACACCGTGCCGGAAGAGAAAGTGTGCCACATCCCGTACACGACGTGCCGCATGGTTCCCGAGCAGCACGTCCGCCACGAGACGCGGGTGCGCTGCTACACCGTCCCGGAGACGCGGATTCACCGCCAGTGCTACACGACGTGCCGGATGGTCCCCGAGACGCACGTGCGGATGGTGACGCGGCAGCGCTGCTACAGCGTCCCCGAGGTGAAGACCTGCCAGGTGCCGTACACGACGTGCCGGTGGGAGTGCGAGAACCACGTCCGGTACGAGACGCGGCGGCACTGCACGATGATCCCCGAGACGGTCGTCCGCCAGGTGCCGTACACGACCTGCCGCATGGTGCCCGAGCACCACACCCGGTTGGAGACGCGCTGCGTCGTGGACCAGGTGCCGCAGGAGATCGTGCGGCACATCCCGGTCACGACGTGCCGGGTGGAGTGCGAGCAGCGACAGCAGGTGGTGCGGCAGTGCCGGGTGAACCACGTCTGCGAGGAGCGGGTGCGGTACGTGCCGCACACGACCTGCCGCGTGATACCCGAGACGCACTGCCGCATGGTGCCGGTCACGACCTGCAGCATGGAGCCGTACACGGTGACGTACTGCGTCACGCGCTGCGTGCCGGTGTGTGCCCCGGCCTGCCCGTGAGTTGAATGATGTGCTGAACCGAAGCCCGGGGACGGCCGTCCCCGGGCTTTCGCGTTGGTGGTGTTGCGATCGCCGGTCCCGCCGCGGTTCTTATAACAGCGGCTGCCAAACAGCCGGGAAGGACCGGGAGCGATGGCCACCACCCTGCGCGTCGGCGCGGTCAACTACCTGAACGCCAAGCCGCTCGTCGAACGGCTTGCCGAGTTCGCCCCGCACGTCGCGCTGTCGTTCGCCCTGCCGAGCCGCCTCGCCGACCAGCTCGCCCGCGGCGACATCGATGTCGGCCTCATCCCCGTGGCCGAGTACTTCCGCGTCCCCGGCTACTCGTTCGTCCCCGACATCGCCATCGGCTCCCGCGGCCCGGTGTTGAGCGTCACCCTGTTCAGCCGCGTGCCGTGGGCCGACATCCGCAGCGTGTCGCTCGACGAAGGCTCGCGCACGAGCGCCGCCCTCACGCAAATTCTGCTGCGGAAGCGGTACGGCGTCCGTCCGCGCGTCGAGCCGCTCCCGATCGACGCCCCCGCCGACAACCTCGCCACGGACGCGGTACTGCTGATCGGCGACCGTGCGATGCGGGCCTGCCTGCCGGGCTACCGCTACGCCTACGACCTCGGCGAGGAGTGGGCCGACTGGACCGGCCTGCCGTTCGTCTACGCCCTGTGGGCCGTCCGACCCGGCGTCGACCTCGGCGGCACGCGCGCCGCGTTCCACGCCGCGAAGGACGCCGGGCTGGCCGCGGCCGGGGCCATCGCGCAGCGCGAGGCGCCCGGCTTGGGGCTCGATCCCGGCTTCTGCCGCCGCTATCTCGAAACCGTGATCCGCTACGACCTCGGCCCGCGGGAACTCGCCGGGATGGCGAAGTTTCATGACCTCGCGGCCGAACTCGGGCTCGCGCCGAAGGGAGCAACCGGTGTCCGCCAGCATCGACCGCATCTTGTCGAAAGCCGTTGACGGCGGCCGGCTCACGCCCGACGAGGGCGTCGAACTGTTCCGCAGCCGCGACCTGCTGAAGATCGGCCGGGCCGCGCACGCCGTTTGCTCGCGCCTGCATCCTGAGCGCTACCGCACCTACAACATCGACCGGAACGTCAACTACACGAACGTCTGCGCCGCGGTCTGCGACTTCTGCGCCTTCTACCGCAAGAACGGCGACGCCGACGCCTACGTGCTGCCGCGCGAGGACCTGTACCTGAAGATCGAGGAGACGATCGCCCTCGGCGGCGACCAGATTCTGATGCAGGGCGGGATGCACCCGTCGCTGAAGCTGGAGTGGTACGAGGAACTCCTGAGCAACCTCCGCGCCCGCTACCCGGCGGTGAACCTGCACGCGTTCAGCCCGCCGGAAATCTGGCACTTCCACAAGCTGAACAAGCTGCCGCTCCGCGACGTACTGGCGCGCCTGAAGGCGGCCGGGCTCGGCAGCATCCCCGGCGGCGGCGGCGAAATCCTCGTGGACCGCGTTCGCAAGGCCATCACGAAGAACAAGGCGCTGACCGACGAGTGGCTCGAAGTGATGCGCGTGTGGCACGAGTTGGGCGGCCGGTCGAGCTGCACCATGATGTTCGGCCACGTCGAAACCGAAGCCGAGCGCGTCGAGCACCTGACGCGGCTCCGCGAGCTTCAGGACGACACCGGCGGCTTCACCGCGTTCATCTGCTGGACGATGCAGCCGGGCCACAAGATGACGCAGCAGCCGGAGGCCGGGGCGTTCGAGTACCTGCGGACGCAGGCGATCGCCCGGCTGTACCTCGACAACGTCCCCAACATCCAGTCGTCGTGGGTGACGCAGGGGGCGAAGGTCGGCCAGGTCGCCCTCTTCTACGGGGCTAACGACATGGGCTCCCTCATGATCGAGGAGAACGTGGTCGCGTCGGCCGGTACGGTCCACTACCTCTCGCTGGAGGAAATCCGGCGTTCGATCCGCGAGGCGGGGTGGGAGCCGCGGCA
>Ga0105046_10008002_pt1 | contig 16616 bp, 15 predicted proteins | sample MAT03_FD_78385 | JGI IMG/M metagenome (GOLD analysis project Ga0105046, IMG submission 78385) | Freshwater microbial communities from Lake Fryxell liftoff mats and glacier meltwater in Antarctica - MAT-03 (megahit assembly) | ecosystem: Environmental > Aquatic > Freshwater > Ice > Liftoff...
AAGTTTTAACGAAGGAGGAAGCTTTATGCCAAGTATGGTGCGGAAGAGGGGACTCGAACCCCTACAGGATTTCTCCCACAGCCCCCTCAAAGCTGCGTGTCTGCCAATTTCACCACTTCCGCTGCTGTTATTCGTGTATTTAAAAAATTTAATGCTCTTAATGTAGCGCATTTAAAAGAGATTATCAAACTTTAGTTAACGACAACTGGCTTTGATGACGGAGTTGCATCTTCAATTTTCGCTATATTTTTTCGCTGAGCAACTTGCACTTCTGATTTTCCACCAAAAAAACTCGCAGTATACTTCCAAATGCTATCAAACAAACTCACTGGATAATCCCAAAGGCTCGCCAACCAATCAAGCCATCCCACTTTTTTTATAACTTTTTTTTGTGTGGCAGCTTTTGCTTTTTTTAATGCTTCTTCAGACTTTTCTTCTTCATTTATTTTTATTTTTTTATCTTCGATTCTTTTTTTATCATTATCTAAAAATCGTCCGATTTCTTCTTTGAAATTGATGCCTTTATCAGTTAAAGCTTGCAAGGCGCTTTCTATCTTAGACGTCTCTTGCTTAGTAGTACGAATAATACCATTAAAATAATCTTGTAATTTTTCTTTTAAATAAACATCAACCGCTTGTATATTTTTCAAAAGTCCTTGAGTTTCAAGATAAAGTTCTTCAGCTCTCTCGTCATTAAGCACTTTCTTAATAGCTTGAAAATTTTTCCATGCATTTGCTTGATACGTATTAGCAATAGTAACTTCTTGCTCAACTTGCATAATGACATCATCAAGTGAATTAGCTAGATCAGTAGCTTTTAATACTTCTTCTTGCAACTGCTTAATTTGTTTTATTTTGACATCTAGTTCTGTTAATGCAGATCGTTCTTCTTCAGACAAATCGCCAAGAGCTTTTCTTTCATCTTCAAGTTCCTGCATTAAATTATTGAGAAGTCTCGATAGATCACCTATTTCAAAACCAATTTTATTGATAAATGCATCAAAATCCCGGTCAACTTTATTTCGCTTTACCAAGAAATCAATTCTTGCTTCTAAAACTTTGGTAAAATAACCATTTATTTGTTCAATGATATCAACCGTTTTTTCAAGGGCTTGTCTTTTTAAAAGCCAATTACCGCCCTCTAATTCTAAAGTATCAATACCTTCCGACTGAGCTAATTGCTTGGCAGCCTTATCTTTCATAGCTTTTTGCTCAATGGTATCTTGTTCAGCTTTAGCTTTTTCTTGCGCGATCTTTTTTTCAGCTTGTTTTTTTTTATCTTCTTCCATTTTTTTTGCTGATTCTTGCGCAGCTTTTTCAGCTTTTATAGCGGCTTCTTCTTTTTCTGCTGATTCTTTTTGCGCAGCAGAGGTTTTGTCTTCTGCCTTTTTTTCTTCCTGATTTTTTTTTAATTCTTCTTGAGCTATATCAACCTTTTGAGCCGCTTCTTTATCTTGAGCAGCCTTCTTCTCGGCTTCATTTTTTTTGATTTCTTCGACCTTTTTAGCCGCTTGATCAGCAACTTTTTTTTGCTCTTCTGCAGTTTTTTTAACCGCTACAGAAGTAGCCTGAGCTACCTCTGCAACTTCTTGTTTAACCTCTACTGTTGCATCTTGGGCACAAAGTGCATAAGAAAAAAGCAAAGCAAAAACACTCGATAACTTCATAAACTGATTCATAGTATTCATCCTTATTTTTAGAAAAAAGGCTAAAGAGTTTTTGCCAATTCTTTTAATTCACTTAAGAGGTTTCTTGATAACTCTTCTGCTTCGCTTGAAGTATAACTCCACTGCACGCCCTTATCTACGCGAGTTAAAATTGATCTATCACTTTTGATATCGATAATATCAATTCGAACTACATTCATCAATGGGTGAACAAGTGAAGGAGCCCTTACAACACCCGCGCGACCCAAAACACTGTAAGCAACATTATTCTCTTCTAAGAAGCAGAGCATAACTTTTTTTTGCCAAACCATGTTATGATAGCCGGTGTGTTCTTTATGTATTGAAATCAAAATGCTCTCTAATCCTTTTGGATAAACACAATGAATTGGGGTCGTATGCGGCAATCCTTTTTCAGAAAAAGTTGCCAGAATTCCAATAGGGGCTTTTTTTAAAACCGCAATTAAATCATCCGGAAGTTTTACACCTACATGTTTTGCCATTATTTTCCTTAAATCCTTAAAAAAGTAAACAAATAAATAATTGTATTTTGCTTTTTCTCATTAAAACAACCCTTGATGGTCTTTTATTTTTGTCCCTGATCTCCCCTCAAGCGCTTTCCATCAAAAAACAGTGCTATAGGACTGATTTTTCGTTAATCTTTGTATTAAAAAAAATAAACTGTGTACTTAGTGTAACAGTGCTGTCAAGTGGTAAAAGCTCATTTTTTATCTCTTTTAATCGATTGAATAAGCATTTTAACGATTTTTAAAATTTATTTTTTCAATAAGATTTTTACTACGCATTAAATCTTCATCACGCTTTGCCACAAGGGCTTTTTGATTAGCAAATTTGATCATTTCCACACCACTAAAAATAAACATAAGATTTTGCCTGACATCTTCGGGTAATTCTTGTTGATTAATAGAGATTGCAGCAAGAAGCTCATTGTCTGTTTGAGAAGCATACCGTTTGCCATAATAATAACAGAGAAACTCTTTAAGAGTCGTCGTTAATGTCGCATATAAAACCTGATGAGAAAGAATATTTTTTTGATTCTCTAAGTAAGCAATACGCTGTAATGCTTTTTGCGCAATTGTTAATTTTTTTTGTGCACTTCTTTTCTTTAAAAATCTAACTAAGAAAATGAAACCCACTACAAAAACAAAAGCTGCAACGACAAACCATGTAGTCTTTTTTTCCCACCAAGAGGGGATATACCACAGGTCATAAATATCATAAATTTCAATAGAATCCATCATGATAATCCTAAGACTGTATACGACGAGCAAAAAACAAAATAAGTGAATCTAGAGAGCGATCAGTATCGCCAATATCAAGGTAATCAATGCCATTTTTCTTAAAGTCATTGTTTTGTTTAACAAGACGTTCTTGAAAAAGGTTTACATAACCATTGTTATTCTTTAAGCACGTGTCAATAACTATCTTTTGCCCCGTCTCGCTATCTTCAAGATTCAAAAACCCAATTGAAGGCAATTTTTTTTCATAGCGATCAAAACAGCGAATAATTACGGTATCAAATTTTTTTGCAACGCAAGCTAATGAGGCTTGATTATACGTGCCAATAAAATCTGAGACAATACACAGCAAGACATCAGATCGCATAACTTTGCTCACAAAGGCACACGCTTTATTGATATCAGTACCCTTTTTTTGTGGCTTAAAATGCCATAGGGCATCAATTATGAGATGAATGTGTTGAGCGCCAGTCTTTGGCTGTAGGTAATACTCGATGTCTTCAGAAAACAAAATCAATCCTATTCGTGCTTTAACATGTTGCGCTGCTAAAGAAATAATCGTAGCGATTTGCGCACTCATTTCACGTTTAATTTGTTCAGTTGAGCCAAAAAAGCTAGATCCTGAAACATCGACCATAAGCATGATAGTTTTTGTATGTTCATGAATATATTGTTTTACCAACAGAGTATTCATGCGAGCACTACTTTTCCAATCAATAAACCGAATATCATCGCCAACATAATAATCGCGAATCTGATCAAAATCCATGCCATAACCTTTTTGTCGAGAACGATAATCACCGACAAAAAAACTATTCATCACCCGCTTTGTGTGCAACTGCAATTGTCTTACTTTTTTTTGAATTTCTTTTGAAATCATACTTCCAGTCTTAACATTAATAAAGACCATATTCTTTTAATACTTTTGGCAATTCAATCGAACCATCAGCTTGTTGATAGGTTTCCATAAGGGCAGCAATCAACCGCGGCTGCGCAAGAGAAGAACCATTCAACGTATGTACATAATTTGTTTTGCTGCCAACAGAAGTGCGATAACGCATACCACCACGACGAGATTGGAACGTTGTGCACATACTACATGAAGAAACTTCCATATAACGATTTTGCCCAGGAAGCCAAACTTCAATATCATAGGTTTTTGCTGAAGGAAACGAACAATCTTGAGCGGCTAAAAGCGTTACGCGATAATGTAACCCAAACGCTCGTAAAATTCCTTCTGCGCAGCTTACCATCCGATTTAATTCGTTTTCTGATTCAGCTGGCAAACAATAGGTAAACAATTCAACTTTTTCAAACTGATGAATGCGCAGCAAGCCACGTTCGTTAGCCCCATAACCGCCCGCTTCTCGCCTGAAACAACTAGTTGCAGAAGTCATACGAATAGGCAGTTCTTCTAAGGCAAATATTTTATCCCGATACATATTGGCTAAATTGACTTCAGCAGTTGGAATTAAATATAAATTGTCATTAGTTGCATACACATCCTCTTTAAATTTTGGAAAATTGCTGGCAATTTCTAAGCTTTTTTCATTCACCAAATAAGGAGGCAATATATATGAATAGCCATGGGCCCCATTATGCTTGAGCATAAACATTTGAAGCGCATATTTCAATTTAACAGCTTCACCTTTATAAAAAGCAAAATTGTTTCCTGACATTATTGCAGCCGTTTGAAAATCAAACCAACCTAACGCCGTGCCTAATTCTAAATGATTTTTAATAGGGAAAGCAAAAGTAGGTTTTTCACCGAATTCTTTTACTGTCCGATTTGCTTCCTTGCCACCTTCTGGCAATTCTGGCAGAGGCATATTGGGACAACGCAAATAAAGCGTCTGAAAATTTTTTTGCACTACCTCTAGAAGCTCTTCACTTTTTTTCAAATGGTGCGAAATTGCAATCGCCTCAGTTCTGAGCGCTTCAGTGATGCCTGATTTAGGCTGTTTTGCCAACTCATTTTTTTTATGACGCAATGATTCAATTTCCAAGGTAAGTGAACGCAATTCTTGATCAAGTTTTATTAAAGAATCAGCATCAAAGGTAGGGTCCTTTTTGCCTATCAGTTCTTTAAAAGTATCTTGATGTTCACGTAAAAAATTCAAATCTATCATCTGTGCAATTGCCTTATTTCAAAAAATTTTAGTCTCATATTAGATTCCAACGGCAATTTTGTTGCCTCAGGATGACATTTCTACTAATGCATATTCATGAAGATTATTTTATTGAAGTAGGTATTGTAGTATTATGCATTATTTATACATAAACAAGAATACCCAAAAAAAATTGCTTTGAAAAGAAATAAGGACCGATAAACGGTCCTTGTACAGGCAATAGCTTTGTTTCGTAGTCAAAAATACCACTAAACTGATCTAACAACCTCTTTAAGATTTTTACCAGGTTTAAACCTTGGCACGTTAATCGCAGGAAGATTAATACGTTCCTTGGTTGCTGGATTTATGCCTTTGCGAGCAGGTCTCCTTGACACCCAAAAGGTACCAAATCCCGCTAACTGTAATTTATCGCCTTTTTTCAGTGTGCGTTGAACAATTCTTGCAAAACTATCCAAAACTCTTGAAACATCTTTTTTTGCAAAAGTTGTTTCTTCACTGAGCGAATTTATTAACTCACTCTTATTCATAGGTGCTCCTACTATTTAATATTGATTAAAACACTGCTTTTTCATTAAAACTTCACTTTTTTATTCTGTGATATTAGTTGATTAGACTAATTTGATTTATAAGTTTGTCAACTTTAACCATTTTTTGCCTTTTTTATTGCTTACCTGAATCATAAAGAAAGATAAAAATATCATTCGAATTTAAAAAGTATTATCATTGAAAAAGTATTTATAAATTTGTTTGTAAGGAGATCTATGCTTATTGATACACATTGTCATATAAACATGATGGTAAAAAAAGAATTTGATGTAGCACTCACTGCATCTGATATTCAATCTGCTGCAGTAATAATCGAACAAGCTCGCAGCAATTATGTTCTTCATATTATCAACGTGGGTACTAACTTCATTGAAAGCAAAAATTGTGTTGCATTAGCACAAACATACAATGCTTGTTTTGCAACCATTGGCATACACCCAAATGATTGCACATCAACATGGCATGATGACTTAAAAGCAATGCGTTCTTTGTGGTTTAATAAAAATAAAAACAAAACACATAACGATTATAATATTGTTGGTATTGGAGAATGTGGCATTGATCGACATTATTCTGGCTATAATTTGCAGAGACAAAAAGATGCCTTTAAAGCTCAAATAGAATTAGCACTTGAATTTGATTTAGCACTTAGCGTTCATAGTCGTGATGCAGCCGACGAAACATTATACAGCCTTGATGAATTTAGAAAAGAAAAATTGCGTGGCGTTATTCATTGTTTTTCAGAAGATCAAACATTTGCTGATGAAGCAATTGCTCTTGGCATGGTGTTAGGTATTGGCGGCACCATAACCTACCCGAAAAATGAATTACTGCGAAATGTGGTGAAAGCTATTCCCTTAAAAAAAATTATTCTTGAAACTGATGCACCATTTTTGCCACCACAATCTATTCGCGGCAAACAAAATTCACCTGCGCAAATTGCAACAATTGCCCAGTATTTAGGAGAGTTAAAAAGCATAGAAGCATTTTCTATTGCTCAACAAACAACAGAAACTGCAAAAAAAGTTTTTGGCTTAAATGTAAGTTAATTCCTATAGTTGATTAATTGCTCAAACGGTGCAATATATGGGCAAAATTGCTCAAGAGTTGATCCTGTTCCGAAAGCTTCGAAATAAAGTTTTCCATCAAAGACATATGATAATGTACGAAAACGATTAACAGGGCTTTCATATATTTTTTTTCTTACCGTCATATCCCAGATCTCATAAAGATACCCTTGATTATAAGGTAACTCATAGTCAATAACGAGATGCTTACCATCGAAACAAGTAAATATTTTATTAATCTGGCGATGATCATCAATAATATATTCAGCATAATCACTTTGCGTTTTCTTTGTTCTAATAATCGTGTACGTCCCGTCATCTTTTACAAAAAGAATAACACCATGTGGATAACCTATGACAAATGAATGGTCATCAAACTTTTCCAGTGATTCAGAATTTACATATGAGGCTTTAATAAACTTAATTTCTCTTTTAAGCAATTCATCATTTACAATAATAGTCTCATCAAATGTATTGTTTTCTAATGAATACGTAATCAACTTAATAAAACGATCCTGCCTAACAACAACAACTTCATTATTTAATAGTAATAGTTGACTTAAACTTCCTTGGCCACCTAACGGTATCAAAAGCACCTTTTTTTTATCAAGTCTACTTTGAATGATTAAACTATTTGCTATTTTATCAAAAAAAACAAAATTATCTTTGGTAACACCAACAAATATTTTATTTACTACAATAGTATCGATCTCAACAGTCTTATTTGTATTAAGATTAAATTCAAACAATTTTTCATAATCTGTTTTATAAAAAAACAAATTTTCATATATAAAAGCCTCACTAAGAAGAAAACAATCGGAAATATTCCAAGTAAGCCGATTGGCTAAATTTCCTAATGCAAAACTTAGAATCGGATAACTGGGTTTTAATTGAGCGTACCAACCTTCTTGAAAAAAACCTGTAATCTTCGGCCATCGTATTTCTTTTAACGTATCCCCACTTATTTGTTGTATTAAGAATCTTCTTACTATTTCTTCTAAAGCCTCAAAAACTTCTTTGTTACCTTCTTTAAAAAGTTTAAGATTATCATATTCTTTTAACAGATAATTAAGTTGGGCTTTTGCATATTCTGAAATAGATTGCGTGAGATGATCATTAAGACTTATAAATTTTTCAAAAGCCTTAAAACAGGGCAAAAATTCTCGTAAGGTATTAGAAGTTCTATAAGGTGTACTTTCTTTTTCTTTTACTTCTTTTTCTCGTACTTGATTAATCTTTATTTCATTATAAATTGCAACAATAAATAATTGTAAGCATGTTTTAAAAAGTGACTCCACATTGGTAGAATTGATTAATTCTGGCGCAAAGCAATAGTTATAATAATCAACAGGAAACCCTTTAATGAGTTCATATACTTCTCTGTTGCTTGCATTTTCATAATAATAACCCAGAAAAGCTTTCACAATAAACGATAATCCCCATTGATGAGCTTGAGTAATAATCGCTAAAAAATTATGTTGTTGATCATCATAGGTATTACTTATCTTTTGAGCAATCGATGTAACAAGCAAACTCTCAACTTGCTCTATTAATTCTATATTTTCACTCTGTTCTTTATTCATTCTTATTATTGAAAGTTGCTTTTCAAATGAATATGCGTGGTTTAATAATTCTATTAATAACGTTAAATCTTGCATTGATAAATCTGTTTGAAGTATAGACAAGGTTGATTCTTTTAACCCAGCATTCAACATGGTATTGAAATAATCATAAAAACCTACCACTTGCACTGGAACTTTTATTGATGTTGAGTCGGCAGCTTTAAATTCAAATTCTTTAGAGTAAATATTCTGATTTATAAGATCTTGAAACGTTTCCTTTAGATCAAGAAATTTAATAATTTTTTTTACTATTTTCTGTTCAGCACTTGCTTCACGCAAAAAATTAACGATTTGTTCATCTTCTTGAGTTACTTCACCGTTAAAAATAAATTTTAATATTTTTTTAACAGCCTTTATTCTTTTTTTTGTAAACTGTTCATTATTAGGCAAAGGAATTGGGATTGTTTTATCTCTTTCAGATTCATAAGCATCATTAACCAAATCCCTCAATGTGGAAGATACCGTAACATGGCTTTTAAGAATCTTAATTTCTTTATCATCAAAGGTCTTAAAAAGAACATATTCTTGCTCCTTGGCAGCATCTTTTTTTGCTTTCTTATCACCAGACTGAGACCCCAATGAAATCTGTTCATAGGGCCTTTTAATGCCTCTATTTTCTTCCATAGCAAAAAGAGGCAAAATGCCGATAATAAGTCCTAAATACATAAACAATGTTCTATTTACTACCATAAAAACCCCTTTATAGGTTATTGAATACTTCTTAAACGTAAGTATTATCTAGTATACCACTATTTAAACAAGTTTTCATATTCAATTTGAAATTTAATTAAAAAGGTTGAAAAAAACAGATTAAACTATCTAAAATTGATGAGCTTATTATAAAAAATAACGTTATAAACAATAAATTTAAGAAGAATATGAAACAATTTGCCCTCATTTTATATCTATTTTTTTTCCAATATTATGTGGTTAACAGCATGCAAAAAACCAAGAAATCTACTCAATCATATGTCAATTATAGCTTTGGTATTTCAACAGAAAAAAAAATTCACTATTTTAGGCACTATCATAAAGAAAACCCAAGTTTAAGCAAAAAAGAATGTCTCTTTCAAACCCATCTCTATTTTTCTCAACAAAACGATTACTATTCTCGTTATTTATTAACCCAATTATGGCATTTTGCGTTAAAAAAATAGGTGGCAAGAAAAACTATTTCTTGCCACCTAAAAAACTTTAATTTTTTTTAAAAATGTTTATTAAATTTCTTCATATGTTTAACAATATCTTTGCATGGTACTAAAATTGGCATAAAATATAATTTTAACGTATGTAAGTTTTTAATAATCAAATAACCATCTTGCACGCCAACAAATAAACTTGCATAGTCATATTCACTCTCAAATTCTCTCTTTCCCGTTGCATAATTCCAAATTTCATACTTATCTCTTGGCATAGTTTTTTTGCTACAAACAGCAATAAAGTGTATACCATCATGACAACTATGTAGAGCAGCAACAGTACTAAAATCTAAATCCGAAATCCCAGGAAACTTGTCCTCGGCCCTTAATTCCTTTTCAAAGCCAGTTTCCCTATCAAACAAACATAATCTGCCAGTAGAATAGCCAAGAATAAATTTATTGGTATTCAAAATTACTCCAGAAGAAATATTTTCTGTTCCCTTGGTCGCGACAAAAACTTTTGTTTCATTCGTCTCCATATTGAAGCAAATCACTTGATTATTTTCAAGAATAAAAATAATTGTTTTTGCATCATCAAACATAAAAGCTTTTGTGATTTGAGATCTAAAGTCAAACTTTTTAATTTTGCTTTTAGTAGCAAAATCTATAATAATTGCTTCAGATTCATGAGGACTCAAAACGCAAAATAAATCTTTATTCAAAACTATGGGAGTAAAGCCACGTATATCTATTTTTTCTAACTTAATTGGATAAACATCGACATTAAACCTTACAAATTGAGTATCAATTTTAACAAAGCAATAATTATCAAGCGTAAAAATGGGTGAAATTACATTATACTTTAGCAGAGGAAATGCCTTTACAGGTTCATCATTAAAATAATTTTTTATTGCTAAGACATGATTTTTCTCTGATTCAGCATAAAAAGTCTCAATATAGCGATTATTAGAAACAATGCCCCTAAATTGCGGCATAGCCATTGATTGTGCTTTCTTCATCTCAAAAGTCTGGCAATTATTAACAGGAACGTAGTAAATAAGAACTGATTTAAATAATTCTTCAAAGTGGCCTACTAATAATGAATTGGATTGTTCAAGTTTAGTGACAATTAACTCATAGTGAGTAAGAATTTCATTTAATATTTTTGGCAAATCTGTTGTATTTGAAATTATACTAACTACATAACGAGAGTTTGACTCGATAAAACTCTTAAACGCATACAATGATTCAACTGAAATATTTTCTAACGATACGTTAAGCTCAACGGCTTCATCTTCTTTTTCTTTTTCTTTTTCTTTCTCTTTTTCATCCAAAGATGGAACTTCTACTAAAGCCACGCCGGATAGTAATCTTTTTAAGAAAATAGTAAATAATTTTCCAACATTTGCCAGATCTATAACTTCTGTAGAGAAAACTTCTTTATCAAACATTACGGGCAAAACATGTAATAACTCTTCAATAGTTTCTTGAGAAGCATAATCAACAACATATTTTATTAGTGCTTTTCTAATACCCACTAATTCCCATTGATGACTTTGTTGTATCAACGCATTAATTGAATGTTTTTCATCAATAAATACATTAGAAATTTTGCCTTCAAGATACTGAATAAAATTGCTTTCTAAGCCATCACGATAAAGCATTGATTCGTTGAGCAAAGTAACAATAAAGCTTAAATCATCAAACGATAAGTAGGTCTGCATCGTAAGCGTTTGAGACTCTAATAAATTAGATGACAACATTACTTTAAAATATTCACTTTTCAAAAGCGTCCATGATCTTATTAAAACTTCTTGTCCATCTTCAGCTATTAAAGAAAAAAAATTAATATCTTTTTCTTCAACAATATCCTTTAGTTGTTTATCCAAATCAAAAAAGGAAACAATTCCATTTAATATATGCGCTTCTTCTGAATCACCAGTAAATTGTTCTACTAAATTATTATGATAAGAAAGATCAATATCTTTGCCTTGATCAAGATGCAAAATATACTGTAATAACTCTGCAATATGTTGAAATCGTTCTTGTGTTAAAAGTTCATAATATGTCATGCGAACTCTAATAACTGTATTAGAATCATTATTAGAAGAACCCAAGCTGATTGCTTCAGCTAAGGTAGAAGATAAAGATGCTAATTCTCTACTCATGGTAAATTCTTTACCATCTGCAAGTTCAAATAGTACCCATTCCGCATTAACCTCACTTTTAGCTTTTTTTGAAGTCGTTGCTAATTCATCTTTTTGCTCTGATTTCTCATTAGAATTCATTAAATCATAGGTTCTTTTTAAACCTCGATCGTTATTTTCTTCCATAGCTATTAAAGGTGAAATTGCCATAAAAACAGCAAAAATGCCCAAAATAAGTGTTTTTTTGCTCAACATACAAACTCCTTTGTATTCATACTAAGATAAAATTAAATCTAATTATATTATTTAATTTATATTAAAAAAAAAAAATATCAAGCCCTATTTGCAATTATTTAACAAAAAAATTGGTGAATCGAGCATATTGTAAGTCGTTTACCAGGCTTTAAGCATTCTTATAGGCCCTTTATCGAGGCAAAGATGAGAAATGGCCCCCAGGGTAAAAAAGATCATACTACCCAGAATTAAGAGGGTATATTTGGGTAAGAATAGATAAACATAGCCTGAAAACAGGGTTGGAATAGCTAAAATAAAGAGGATATTATGACACAAGCCTCTGTGATTCACCAGAAGAGGAATAAAGCCTGCTAAACACATAAAAACGGCTAACTGAAACTTATTTTGAAAAATGAGAAAAATCAAAAAAATAAACAATACGCGATAAAATAATTTTTGGCCCTTACTTTTTGTATCAATATCAGGAAATAGTGAACCGAGTAACGTGCATAAACCCCATTCCAAACCAGTAAAAAATGAAATAGAGTAACGAGTATACACTAATAAAATAGTTGCTATAAATATAGCAAGGCCACCTAATAAATGACCCTTATAATTTGGCATGCGAATCCTTTATTATTTTGCGCGTGAACTTAACTTCATGAATGTGGTTCCAGGATAGTAAAACGTTAAAATAGATTGATAATTCCAACCGTGATTAATCATATTACGTGCACCCCACTGACAAATTCCTAAATGATGCCCATACCCTTTACCAGAAATATGAATTTTTTTGCCTTTTTTAGCAACAGAATAACAAAAACTCTTAACTTTACTCACCATTGAATAAAATTGTTTGCCAGTAATAATATAGTGCTTGTCACGATCTTTCACCACAATTTCTTCAACCGCTCCCGCTTTATCCTTTTTGGTGACATACATATCTCGTATTTGTTTGACCATAAAACCTGAAGCATGCAAAAGTTTTTGAAATTCATCAATATCAAACTCCAATTTCCATTGATATATTTTGCTCGATTTGCAGAAAGTACACGGCACCTTGCGCGCTAAATAAGGAGCTTTTTTAAAATCAATAGTATTTAAATGTGCAGGAATCACGTCGCCACAACAACAATCAAACATAGCTAGAATTGGTTTTTTATCATACGTCAAAATTACTCCTGAAGTCTCTTTAACCGCTTGAATTAAAACAGGATTAGTATGGAACCCATTGTACGTTTGGTGAACGTTCGTATTTTTGATGTGATAAGGTTTTTTGCTCTTAGCACCTTCCAGATATTTTACCAATGCATAACTACGTGAAGCAATTGCAAATGCTTTATTCACCTCCAAAGGCCAACCAGGCCAACTTTCAGATCGCAATACTGAATAAATATAATCTTCTAAATTGATTTGATTAATAACATAACACACTTCTTTATCTACAATAAGCAGTAATGAACCTTGATATTCACGTGTGTCATACGTAAGATGCCCACCAATTGCGTCAATTTTAAGTTCTTTTTCAGATAACTTCATACCATTCATCATCAAATTTCCATTTTTAAAGCCAATCGTTAACACCGTTTCTGAATACCGTTTTTTGCGATTAGTTTTTAAATTGGTTAAAACAAATCCTTTTGGACAAACTAAAGTCCAATAACTATTATTTTTTTTCTCATTAAGAAGAACTCGTATACTATGCGTAACTTCTTTTTTTACCCCTTGAACTTCAAAATGTTGTATTTTATTAAGGGGAATTTTTGGTGATGGTTTATGACGGAAGGTTGGTTTTTTGAATAAATTTTTGAGGTATTGAACACCGTTATACCAACGCGAAGGATTCCTGGAAACACCCTGCAATTGAAAAACAGTAGAAAAAATTATAACAAGAAAAAATAAGGGTAAAGAAAAAAAGCGGTTAAATTTGAATGCCATGTGCATGTAACAAGGTAAAAAACTCCTGAGGAATTTTAATTTTTTTATCAATTCCTTCATTTGCTAAAGCATCAGCGTGTGCATTATATTCACGCAATACATGGCAAAAAGAATAGTGTAACCCGTCAAGCAAAACAAACGCAAAATCAAAGAGTTGCTTTAATTCAGCATTACGTATTTTATATTCACCTTTCATATGCTTTACCAATAATTCTGAATCAGAAAATATAGCAAGCAAATCTTGAGGCTGAACATACTTTTTAGCATAATAAATGCCTAATAATAAGGCTAAGTACTCAGCTTGATTATTGGTTTTGCACCCTAAAAAAAATCCTTTTTTAAAGGCGATTTCTTCATTTTTCATTAAATAAACACCGGCACCGGCATTACCAGGATTTTTTCGCGATGCTCCATCAATAAATAACTTCCACGTGGTTACTGTTTTTTTTTCTGGAACAGGGATAACGGTAGAAATATCATGTAAAAAACTCATTTGTTTCATGCTGGAGTTTCCATATAAATGAAACGATAACAATCTTTACATTGCAAGAGAGCGTTATGACGCAAGCGCACTAAATCCTGAGCAATTATTTGATAAAAACAACCGCCACAACTATTGCCCACAACAGGCACCACAGGATTGGCCACTGAACGTCGCATTAAAGCATACTTTTCAAGCCATTCAAGAGGAATACCTTGCTCTTGTTCAACTCGTTTTTCTTGTTGAACTTCTAAAGCTTTATTGATAACTTCTTGTTGTTGCTTGCTATGCGTTATTTTTTCTTGCAAGGCATGTATGCGTTCTTCCAAATCTTTTTTTAGAGCTTCATAATCACGCAAACTACTTTCTAATTTGTTCCATGCTTGCAACAAACCATCTTCAAAATCAAACTGCTCTTGCTTTATTATCGCAATCTCATGATACACTGATTGGCTTTCTCGCGCATTAGTTGTTCTATCAAGAACACGTTCTTTTTCTTTTTGTTTATCTTGCAAAGCTTCCATTTGTTTTTCTTGACGATCAACTTCACGTTGCATGGCATCTTTATGCCTTTGTGCAACCTCAAGTTCACCGGAAAGCTTTTCAACGTCAGCTTCATGAATATTCATTTCTGAAACAAGATTAGCATGTTGTTGCTCAAGTGCCCTAAGACCTTGATCAAATGCTACTAACTTAATAAATTTTTGGAAGGGAAATTCGCTCACTACAAGCCTTTCTGTTGCTAAAAATGAAAGCTGGTGGGCCCACCAGGGCTCGAACCTGGGACCTTTCGGTTATGAGCCGACTGCTCTAACCAACTGAGCTATGGGCCCACGATTTTTTAGTGTCTATAATCAGAAAGGACATTCAAAAAAATCACGTTTATAAGACTAAAGCAAAAAACGAAAGATGTGAAGGGGATTTTATTATTTTTACGGTTTTAATTGTTTATTTTTTTAAATGAACAGTTATTCGATTAATGAAATCCCCTGTTTACGATATTTATTGGAGTTATTTTGATGTCAGCTATGCAAGAAATGGCTGAAGCGATAGAAGAACTTGGCACACAAAAAAAGCATTCTACGAAAAAACCTAGTCAACTTATTCCAACTGCTCAATCAATCGTAAAAAAAATAGACGCCGCTTTATAAGTGGCGTCTACCTAAAAGAATATACAATTTCTGTTTATAACATTTGTTTTAATGCATTTAAACTATTACTAAGTTGCTGCAATGAGTTCATTAAATCATTAGGTTCAGCTCGGATCACAGCAGGTTGTTCTTGTCGTTTAAATTCCACAGGATTTTTTGAATAGTCTTCCAATAGGTTTTTTATTTCTAATCGTTCTTCTAAATCAATCAAAGGCTGCTCTTGAACTTCTCCTCGATAATTCGCAATTTTCACAATCTCTTTGGGATCTGCCCCATACTGCAACAACATTGCAATGGTTTCTCTTGGTAATTTTCTTTCTAAAGCAATTCTCAAAGGCGATTTATCAATACCATTTTTCAAATTTGGGTCAACACCAGTCTCAAGTAAAATTTCTATGATTTCAGAACTGACTGAGTTATTCAAAGCATTTGTTAAAGCCGTTTGTTGCATACCACTCCATAACTTTTGCCAATTGAGAGTTCCTGCTCTTTTTGCAATTTCAATATTTCTCAATAATGATTCTTTTCTGCCATAATATGCATCATAGAAAAATTTATGTTCATCTTTAGTTTCTGTTGGATAGTTTGCTGTTGCAACTCTCGGCTGTTGGGGAACTTGGAATCGAGCTGTCTCTGGCTTTTTTTGAGCACCTTCTTGTTGTGAAATTCCTGTTTCTTTTTCACGCGATGTTGATGATGATTGATCAATTTGTAATGTCACTTTCTGCAAAGGTTGCGATTGCATTAGATTTTCGTATTTTTGTCGTTGGCTTTTAAAAAGATTGTCTTTCTTCCAATATTGGGAAAAAAAATAATAACTAAATCCTGTACCTTCTACTTGATTTGCCAATTCATCTAAATCTAACCAAATAAAACCAACAATATCAGAATTACCATCAGAGTGCCTTAAAGTATCTGCAGACCGATTTACCATATCTGCTGAAACAAAATTTTTAGCGGGCCAAAAGGATGTATTGCCGCGTTCACCAATATCAAGTATTAAATTTTCCTCAAATTGAAATTTATCATACAGGTCTCCTAACATGTTTCTAAATTCATTTTTAATATTCTGAATCCTTTTGCCATAGTAAATACTTGACAGTTCTCCAGCAGGGTTACTAGGTTCTGTGAACTAAATTTAAAAAGTGTTAAAAAAAAGATAAGCTTCCTTTGTTAATAACAAAAAAACAAAAGGAAGCTTGTAATGCATTACCTAATTAAAGATACAGAATTTGAAAA
>Ga0105046_10008003_pt1 | contig 16614 bp, 13 predicted proteins | sample MAT03_FD_78385 | JGI IMG/M metagenome (GOLD analysis project Ga0105046, IMG submission 78385) | Freshwater microbial communities from Lake Fryxell liftoff mats and glacier meltwater in Antarctica - MAT-03 (megahit assembly) | ecosystem: Environmental > Aquatic > Freshwater > Ice > Liftoff...
CAGATCCCCATCCGTAAAGTTGGCGATCAGATCACTGCCACCGCTGACGGCGTAAGCCAGACCCGTGGCTCCGTTGCCAGATGCTGCGGTGCTCTCAAAGTTCAGCGTGGCTGTGGAATTCCCGGAGACAACCGCATTGATCCCGACGCCGTTGTTGAGAACTCCACTCTGCGAGAAGGACCCATTCCGGAAGACCCCGTTGAGTGTCGATCCATTGTCGACGACGACATCGAGACCATTGTGACCACTTCCCGAGGCGGGACTGCGATCAAAGATCAAATCCGCACGGCCGCCGTTGGTGACTCGGCCGTTGACACCGTCGTTCCCGGAAGTCGAAAAATTCGTGTCGGCCTTCGCGGCAGTCAAGCGAGAACCTGCGCCCTGGACATCGAATTCGAATCCATTGTTTCCGCTCCCCGTGGCTTCGGTGGGATCGACGAGGGTGGTCACGTTCGCGCCGCCGACCACGGTGACATCGAATGCATCGTCGGTATTACCGACGAGCGAGCTGTCGTGGACTTGAATGTTGTAAACAGTCGTCGCACCCGACGCGACAGTTGCGACCCCATCGACGGCATTGCCATCGGCAGTGAGGTTGTCGAACACTGCACGACCGGTCGCGTTGGCCAGGTTAAGGGAGACACCGCTGCCGCCCGTACTGTTGGAAAGCGTGGCATCCGTCACAGTCAGGTTCAGGGCCCCGGTGTTGACGTTGCCTTCCAGCAGGTTGCCACTGCCCGTCGCGCTGACATTGGTCACGCTGCCGGACAACGCCCCTCCACTGGCGACATCGAATCGGAATCCGTCGCCGACATTCGTCAAAGCGACGTTCTCGACTGTGGCCCCCATGACGCCCGCAGGTCCGGTGGCTCCGAGAATCACTCCAGCGTTGGTGTGATCCGAACCTTGAATGTCCTTTAAGCTGACGTTGACTGGAGCTCCCGCACCCCGCACAGAGATTCCGGTCGCCCCCCCCTCGGTGGTGACATCGTGGATGGAAAGATCCAGACGCGGACCGGAGGTGTTCGTGACGGCGATCCCGACGCCGGCGGGGCTATTGTTGACGAACGAAGAGTCGCGAATGATCCCGACACCACCTCCATCCACGATAGAGATGCCACTGGCCGAAGTGGCATTCACGCACTCGATCAGGAAGTTGTCCGTTCCGGTTCCGGAGATGGCAGCTGTTGTCCCACCCAGAATGTTAAACCCGCTGACGATGTTGCCATCGGCCAGTGTGATGACGGGTGCGGCTGCGTTCCCTGCTCGCAGGGTCGGGAAGGCACCGGTATTGTCAAAGAAACGATCAGGAACAGCCGTCAGGCCGAGGCGGACTGTATCGATGAAGTGTTGCTTGCCCTCACCAAACAGATCTTGCCCATCTCGGAGTGTGATATTCCCGACCGTGTCACCCGCTCCTCGGCGGACCATAACGTAGTTGGAGCGCGCACTGCTGGGGAGGGTCTTGTAGGGACGCTCAAACGTTCCATCTCCGCCAGCTGCGGAGGTGTTGTCGATCCAGCTAACGACGATCTGGTTACCCGTGGCGCGATCGTTCAAAGGCACAAGGCGGGGGCCTTCGTTCTGCGCGAGCTGGACTTGCCACTGACGGCGGACTTGTTCGTAACGTCGGCTCTCGGCATCGGTGTCGGCACCGAAGCGAGTGGGGAGCCGACCATCAAAGCGAACGTCGACACCGACGTTCAGATTGGTTCCGAACTTGTCGTCGTTTGTGACCTGGAAGTTCAGGTTGACGCCCTGGGTCAGGCGACCTTCGATGCGGGAACGGACCCCCCAAGTTTCGTCTTGATTGAAGTTCAGATGATAAAAGCCAGCGTACACCCGCAGCCAGTTGACCACTGGCAGCGGGATGCCTGCTTCGGCGTCGAAACCGGTTAAGGCTTGTTGAAAGAGGGCTCTCCCCAGCGTGGAGAAGTCATGCCCGGTGAACAGAGTCTGTGTCCCCGGGTTGGTGACATTGAGGAAATTCTCCTGGTTTCCAAACGGAACGTAGCCGTTGGCCCGCAGGTCGAGGGAGTCGCTGAGGTATTCCACCCCCATGCCGACTTGTTGATAGGTAAATGCCTGCGGCGACTCGATGGTGTCGTACCAGCCGTTGACACCCCACAAAGCGTCATCCATTAGCATGCGGTAGCCCAAACCGGCATTAAAGCCGTACCGATTGGTATCGGTTATGAGGGCGTGGGCTTCTCCGAAGACCTGTTGAGGGCCGTCCTCGAAGATCGCGTGGCGAATGCCAATCCGCGAGTATCCGTTGTTGATGCCGACCGCTTGACCGGTCTGCTTATTAAAGAGCAGGTAAGTCCCGCCCCCTGGAGCGAGCGTCATCGCCCCGCTCAAGTTATCCATCTGTGAATAGCCAGGAGCTGGGGATGGGGTCAATTCTTGCGCACGAACCCGCGCAGGAAATGCCATCCAAGCCAAGGACAAGGAAACTAGGCAAAAACGCTTCCAGTGCATGAGCTTCTCCATCAGCTACTGCGGGGAACAACCCCGTACGCCGGCTTGCGACACAACCCCCAGAGTCCTCCGACCACTTCCGAGACGGTTCGCGCCGTCGCCGGAAGATGAGGAATCGGCAGCAAGTGCTGATGGATCCCTGCCTGGGAGATGACCCGGCACCCTGAGCGCAAGACACGCGACAGAGACGCCGAATCGTCATCTCTCTTTTTGGAATGCTCTGAATGTTCTGTTAAGTCAAACTTTGCGTGCTGTAGCGGCTATATCGATATTTCCGACAAGGCATGGCAGGTGCCGGAGGTATGGGATGAATGGGAGCTCTGGTAATTTCGGCAGGCCCGATGAGCGAAATCGCCAGCTGCTGGTAAGTAGAACGGCCGCCCGCCTCCGTTCCGACGAACATCACCGCTGAAAAGATGAGGTTGGCCTCACGGAAGGGGCAGTCCTCTCTGTGGAAAGCGGGCGTCTGTCCGTTCACTTGGTCGGGCACACGCCCGTTCATTCAACGTGAAGTTTCAATAGGGACTGTTCAGCGACGGAAGAGTCGTCAGCGTCCTGCCAAAGGAGTGGGAAGTTGCACTTCTAAATCGAAGGCGGAGGAGAAAAACGAATCTCCACGAATCCAGACGGTCAGAACATCTCGATCTCCGAACTTCTTTTTCCCCTCTCGATTCGTGTGACTTTGCTCTTCCAACGTCCCCTCGAATTCTGCCAAACCGGACGCCGAGTTGCTGGGCCACAGCACCTCAGACCGCACTCGGTGGCTAGACTTCTCCCCCACCAGCCGATCTGTGAAACCCGTCAAGGAATCACATGGGCCCGCACCTCGACCTCTAAATTCGCCTGCTCTGGGTGATCCGTCTCGATTTGCATGACGTTCTCAAACTCCCCCGCCGTTTGGGAGAGAAACGTCAAATTCCCCCAATGCGACTTAACGGCATCAGTGGAAACCGGCTGAATCGAGAGGGCCAAACTGGAATCCGAGGGACCCAAGATTCGAAAGGGGCGATTATCCCGGGCGATGACCTGGATCCTGCGTGTGGCCAGTTGTCCCGACTTCACGTCTCCGAAGTGGACGATGCGTGGGCCACTCAGGCCGCTCCGAAATCGGATCATCAATTTCGACTGGCTGCGCGGCGAATCCGGTTCTGGACCGGAGACTTGGATCGGCCAGAACTCTTGCTCGTTCGATTTTGATTCGGGTTTAGGAATCTGGGCCACGATCCGCCAATTTCGTTTCCATAGCCCCGAGTGCTCCTCCACAGCCTCCCCCAACGGCTCGGGAGCGGCGACTTCTGCTCCGGGTGGCCATCCACTCACAACCAGCGGCTCTTCGGCGGCCGCTCGCTGCCGAGCAGACCGGGTCACTTCTAACCGGACCGTTTGAGGAGGGGAGTCTGCCAGGAACTCTGCCGTCAATAACGTCGGATTGACTCGCACTTCCGAAACACCGACTAGCACCCCCTGACAGCTGATGACCTCCAGAGGCTGGCCGGGCTCCCACTCGTACTCAACGGAAAAGTGGTAATCGGCGGTCCGATCGACTGTCGGACGAGGGGGATACAACACCAGCGTTTCTGTCTCGGCGGTTCCCAGCTCGACGCGGTCTCCGACTTTTAGGCGTGTCGACCCCCTCCGTAACTGGTAGCAGCTGCAACCGATGGATCGAACTCGTAGCGAGACTGGGCGGCCAGTCCCGTTAGAGAGCGGGAATGGGAACGACGCGTCTGGGTGATTTTCAAACGAGTCGTCCACCTCGCTGAGGAGCCAGGTCTTGGTTTGCGTGGGATTCGGACAGGTCACCTTGGACGTACCCTTGGCGGAACTGCACCCGGACAGCACCACTCCCAGCAGGATCCAACCACTGAAACTCAATCGGGAAATCATGCTCTGGCCATCGAACAAGGTCTGAGAGACGTGTGAATACCATGGGAGACATCGCTTCATTCAGAAGTCCCACAATACATCGCGGGCTTCCTCGATTCCAATGAGCCACACGTCTGTGATTCCAGATTCCGATTCTGAACTCACCGATTTCTCTTTCTTACAACTCACTTCGGGATGGAATTGCCATGCGTCGCAGATGTGATTCATGGAGATGGGTAATCTGATGACTCCGGGCGCTCGTCCGAGGGGCTGCATCGGCATATAGTGCCGTCATAATCGTTAAAAGTTACCTCTTTAGCAATTCGATCGGCAGACCCTGCTGTTGTCGAGTCGATTGCAGTCCATACATCTCTAGATCGCTTGGATTTTCTGTTTCTTCCAACGTATGCCAGCCCTACCGCCGAGTTGGCTTGGACTGCTCCACTTCCCACAAGCAAAAATGCTTGCTTCATCAGAGAAAAATCAACGCGAACGAAGTTTGGCACGGCCCGTGCATTGGTACTCTTGCGACGGCAACGACAGGAACAAAACAACTCGCACAACGGATCGCGAGTCATCCTGCCGGGGAGCCAGAAACGACCCGAACCTCTGTAAATTGGAGACATGCCATGTTGGTCCTCACCCGCAAGAAGAGCGAAATGATTCGAATTGGTGACAATGTTGTCATCAAAGTGATCTCCTCCGGCAACGGAAAAGTGAAAATCGGGATCGAAGCCCCGAATGACGTGCGAGTCGTCCGTGCTGAACTGAACGCGGAACCGAACGCACCGATGATTCCGACTCAGACTCTTCGTGATCGGGTTCTCGCCCGTCGCCATGTGGTGGCCGCCAAGTAGCTACCCCACAAACCCTAATCGAGAGCTGTACGATGGCTCTCGTCTCCCCACGGTCGCTCCGGTGGCCCACTTGAAAAGGACTTTCTCATGTTCACTAATACACTCTCTCAAAACACTCAGTCGCGCAGCACTTTCTGGGTGATCGCTTCGTTCTCCTCCCTGATGCTGATCCTGGGAGGCATGACCTTGAGCCTCGCTCAGGAAACACGTCTCGTTTTACCCGCTGCGAAGGCCGCCGATTCGACCCACGCCAGTTCGACACCGGATCGTTTGCACGGTGACTTGAATACCCAAGCCATCGACCTGCTCAGCCAGTACCACAAGGCGGAAGAACCACCGGACTTGCTCCGGGTCGCGGTGCGGCCAGAGGCCCTCCGTCCGGCGGTCAATGTCCCCGCCAGCTACGACTCGTCAGCTCCTGAACAGGTTCCGGGGGCTGCCCCTGCGGCTCAACCCAAGGAGACCGACGCCGGAAAACTCCAGCTCCGCATCAGTGCTCGCTACCAGGACCCCAAGATGTTGTCCGTGCTCAACAGCACGAACATGCGTCAAATGACCTCGTTGTTCTTGGAAGTCTCCCAAACGATTGATGCCCGGCACGTCAGCCCCACCTCTTATGAAGTGCGCACCGCAGCTGCCCTGGAAGGTCTGCTGCGAGCTTTGGACAACCCGGAATTCCTCAAAGCAGCGGGTGCTCGTGGCACCGATGCAAATCTTCAACAGGCGACCGAGAGCATTCGCCAGCTCATCGGATCACAGCCGACCCGTTCGGCGGAAGAAGCCATGGGAGTAATGCAGTGGGCTGCCGACACCTTGAATCAGCAACTCGGAATTCGGCCGGAGATCGTGGCTCTCGAATTCCTGAATGCGACGCTCGACTCACTCGACAAGTACTCGGCGTTCATGCCCAACAAGGTCGGGAACGCTCCCAGTGCCCAGGCCAGCGTCTCGACCGCCAGCCTCGAAGAACGGATCGTCGGGGTCGGGATCGAAATGAAAAAGCACGACAATGGGGCCTTGATCGTGGGAACCGTCGAGGGTGGTTCAGCGACTGAAGCCGGGCTGAAGCGGGGCGACGTCCTGATCCAAATCGGCAACCAGTCCTTGGCGGGGATGGGCCTGAACCAGATTGCAGAACTCGTCTCGGGACCTGCTGGTTCCACGGTCGACATCCAGATCGATCGAGCCGGCCAGAAGTACGGGGCCACTCTTGATCGCCGGTCAGTCTACGTCAGCAGCGTGGCCGGAGCCCAGATGGTCGACGACACCCGCAAGGTCGGATACGTCAAGCTGAAGCAGTTCTCGGAGTCCTCCTCGGAAGACCTCGAAAAGGCGATGTGGAAGCTCTACAACGCCGGGATGAATTCGCTGGTCCTCGATCTGCGAGGGAACCCCGGCGGCCTGCTGACCGAATCGGTCCAAGTCTCGGACCTGTTCCTCCCCTCGGGTGTCATCGTGTCGACCAAAGGCCGCAACGCCTCGGACAACACCACCGAAACCGCGAAACGGGCCAAGACTTGGAACCTGCCCCTCGTCATCCTCGTCGACGAAAACAGCGCCAGTGCCAGCGAAATCTTCGCAGCTGCGATTCAAGAGAACGGACGCGGAGTCGTTGTCGGTCGTCACTCCTACGGCAAGGGAACGGTCCAGACGCACTTTCCGCTCAACACGGTCTCGGGTGTCTTGAAGCTGACCACTGCCAAGTTCTACTCCCCCAACGGTCGTGATATGGCTGGTGCCGGTGTAACTCCCGACTATGTGGTGCAGTCCGCAAACGAAGAGACCGCCGCCAACCTGTCCGCCGACAACGACTTGAAGGCCGCCTTCGAAGTGGTTCAGAGCGGACAACCTCAACAACTCGCCCAGGCAGCCGGGCAGGGCAAGAAGTTGAACACCAAACCGGTCTCCGCACCGCGAGCCTTCGAGGAACTCCCCGCTCCCGCCGTAGAACGGTAAGCCCTCTCCCTCGTCGCAGAAGTCGAAAGACTTCTGCCGCCCCTTCCCCGCCTCTCTTCCCCCTCCCACCAGCCGCCGCTTCCCCCGCACGACACCCCGACGCGACATCACGGAAGCCACAACGCCACCGGGACTCCCTGCCCCGGTGGCGTTTGTGTTTTCTTGTTGGGGCTCCCTTCGCCAGAAGGTGGGCAAGTGCCAAACGGCATATGCTTCTTTTCGGTTCCCCGGCCAACAATGCCCATAGAGGACGTCGATTCGATCGGCGAAGCTCCTCTTCAATCGCCCACGTTCTGGCGAACGTAGCCACGCACAGCATGGCCCTTCTAGCCGCTGTCGCACTTTTAGAGATGGTCTTCACTCTTTTTACTAACCCGCTGCGTCAGCAACGGTGAGCGGAGAAGATGTGTTTCACCGCGGGCGCAGGTGATGCGGGCGTGTTGCTCAGGAGTCGCGAAGCTGCGAGACACGTTTATCGAGCGCTCGCCCTTGCTGACGCTGCGGGTTAGTGGAGAAGCTGCGTCTCGCGAGCGAGGCACGCACCCCCTCTAAACCAACCCGCCGAGTGGGCCATCCGCGCATTGATCCGGGTTGCCGAAGCGGTCGAGCATGTGACCCATGCCGTGGGAGAGCGACAGCAACAATCGATTGTGCGGGACACCCCCACATTCCAGGGCTCGCCCGCCGCGATAGTCGAAGCCTCCGCCGACCAGCACGAACGGGATGTTGTCGTGCGTGTGCGTGTTCCCCTCGCCCAGCTCATTCGTCCAGACGATCTGCGTGTTATCGAGCAGACTTCCCGATCCACCGGGCTCCGGAGTTTCCGCCAGCCGCTGGGTCAGGTAGGCCAGCTGCTCGCAGTACCACTTATTGATCTTAGTGAGTTTGGTCTGAGCGTCGGTGTTGCTGTCGGGCTCGTGGGAGAGTTCGTGGTGGTTCTGATCGATCCCGAGCCACGTCATCTTGGCTTGCCCTACGGAGTTCGTGTACTGCAATGTGGCGACGCGCGTGAAGTCGTTGGCCAGGCTGTGAACGATCAAGTCGATCTGCATCTGGCTGATTTTTGGCAGGTTGTCGTTCGACTCTCGAATGCCCGGTTCGAGTACGGGGATCGCGTGGCCCAGCGTTGTCGCTTGAGCAGCAGCCAAATCGATTTCCATCTCGCGCACGAACGCTGCCTGCTCCTCGATCAAATGCCGGTCCTCGCTCCCGACGACTGACCGCAACTTGTCGAGGTCCGTCTTCATATCGTCGAGGACACTTTTCAACGTTTCTCGATCGGCGAGGTTTCCGTAAAACTTGGTCAGCATCTGGTAGGGGTCATCGATCGGAGCGATCGGCTTGTTCGGTCCCGCGTAGACCATGCGGGTCCAAGTGTCGGCGCGATCGGGGACCACGACGCCAAATTCCAATGAGCCGAAGCGAGTGTGAGTTTCCGCCTGCTTCTGGAGGTGGGCTTTCAGCTCTTGGTCGATCGACATTCCGCTCGACCAGCCTGCCGGAGTGTCGGACCCCCCCTGGATGTTTCCCGGAAACAGCTCGATCCCCGTCAGCAGGCAGCCGATCCCTCGCATGTGGCCGTCTCCATCCCCCGCGATGCGATTACTGACGCCATGCATGGTCAACACGCGGTCCCGATAGGGCTCGAGCGGACTGAGGATTTCTTTAAAGCCTGTGAGCGCCATTTCCGAGGGTTGCGGGCCCGTCAGTCGCTGCCCGACGCTGGTCAGGATCTCAGTAAAGCGCGACCGCTCCTTATCGACTTCCGGCCAAAACGCTGACGGCACGATCCCGTTGGGACTGAAAATAATGACCAGCCGCTTCTTGCGCCCCTCTGTGTTCGCAAAGCCCAAGCTCGGTAGATTGCACAAAAAGGGAAACGCCGCCGCGCTGAGACCAAAGCGACGCAGAAACTCACGACGATTTGTAGGAAGCGACATGGGCAGGACTCATAGGCAGACAGAGAGTGGTCAGTGAATTGTAGGCGATGTGGCTCCGCGACTCGCTTTCCGTAAGAGGGGCAGCCTCTCGACAGCAGTTCCCGCCAGCATCCCAAGGCGGGAATCGCTTGGAATGTCAGTCGCAGAACGACATGACCGACTGATCGTCCGCAGCGAGCTCGATGCATTGGAACATGTTCTCACGATGTTCCGCAAGACGCAGGCTGTGAACATGCGGACAGATTGCTCTGGATTCATCGACATTTGACGGTCATACCGCTGAACTCGAATCGTCAAATTTAGGGCGGCTTTGACGCGGGGCACGTTTCCTAAGTGCCCCTATCGAGCGCTGCACAATACGTCCGGGGGCGTGTGTGCGTCTCAAACGGATGGCGTGGGCTCGATTCTGCTCACTCTCCCCCCGCGATTGGCGTGATTTCCATATTGGGCGTCACTACGGGGGAGAGGGTGCAGACGCCGCCAGCCCCGACGCTGGAGATGCACATACTCAAGCTGTCTCGTCTTCCCCCCTCGCCCTCCCGAAGGACTCAACTCGCTACTATATTCCTCCCTATCAGGCAGTCCCTCTTCTGGTCTCGCGGAAACGCTCACATGCTCGATCTCAAGCAGTACATTCGCAGCGTCAAAGACTTCCCCAAACCGGGCATCATGTTCCGGGATATCACACCGCTGCTGTCGCACCCAATTGCCTTTCGTGAATCGATCCGGCGGATTGTCGAACGGTTTCGCGACAGTCGAATCAACGTCATCGCTGCAGCGGAAGCGCGGGGCTTTATCTTCGCTGCACCGGTGGCATTGGAGTTGAATGCCGCCTTTGTGCCGATTCGCAAGCCGGGCAAGCTCCCGTTTGAGACGAGTGCCTTCCACTACGAATTGGAGTATGGAAAAGACACGCTGGAGATGCATACCGATGCGGTGAAGCCGGGGGACCGCGTGCTGTTGGTGGATGACTTGCTCGCCACGGGGGGAACGATCGATGCCTGTGCCCAGCTGGCCGATCGGAGTGGAGCGGAGGTTGTCGGCTGTGCGTTTGCGATCGAGTTGACGTTCTTGGGGGGGCGGTCGCGATTGGCGCCTCGTGAATGTTTCAGCGTCATTGAGTACCACGACGAGAACTGAGCGGTGTCCTGAGCGCCGTTCGTCCGCTCGCATTTTGAAGATGCTCGCCCATCAGAAGAATACGCTGATCGCTGATCGCTGAATGCGCGACGAACATGACAATTGTCGCCGGACTCTCCGAATCCGGTGTCCCGACATGACACCCAGTTCACACTTCCTAAAATGAATCCGGCCCCACGAAGAGGAAGAACGTCCTCGTGCGGTCCCTTCAGCCTGGGGCGGCGATCCACCGGATTCGCAGAATCCGGCGACTTTGGGAAAGTGGGTTTCGCCCCCTGACCACCAATTTCGTCAAGATTCGTCTGGTCGAATAGGGATGCGAGATGGTATGTATGAGCGACTGAGCCGATCCCCGGCGGCCCATTGTTCCCCTTCGAAGATGCCGGTTGCATTTTCACGCAGGACTCCGGGGCGTGATTCCTCCAAGCCCATGTTCTCTTCCCGCCTCAACGATCGACTGGGACCACTGTCGTTTTTTGTTCCTCTCAAGAGATCTCTTTTGCGGAACAAACGACGACCGCGGGGATCGCTATTTCTCGGCCTCGCCCTGATCGTGGCGTTTCTGTGCCTCACGACGAGCCGATCGCGCGGGGATGCACCTCATAAATCGAGCGATCCTGCCGCAATCGCGGCTCTCGTGAAACAACTGCGAGCCCCATCGTTTCAGATCCGACTCCAGGCCGAAGCGGATTGCCGCGAAACCGGTGCCAAAGCCCTCCCGGCTCTGGTCGAAGCCCTCAAGAGCCAAGACCCGGAACTCCGTCGCCGAGCCCAGATTTTGATCGAACGCATTGAAGACGACGAACTGACCGAGTCTATTGAATCGTTTCTCAGCCCCGGTTCCACCACCACTCTACCGGGTTGGTCGTTCATGACCGATCTGATCGAGGATACGTCCGAGTTCCGAGTTGCCTATGCCGAGATACTGCAGGGCAACGTCCAGCTGTCCCAAGCGCTCTCCCATCCGCACCTGATTGCGGCCGCAATTCAGCGAGAGTTGCAGGACATGAGTCCGACGGTGGGCTCCGTTCCGCCCGGAATTTCGCCACCCAACACATCGGCTCTGCTTCTCTTGCTGGTCTATCCTGACGCGACTTACGCCGACGATGTGGGAAATGCGGCTGCTCAAATCATCCGCTTAGGATTTCGTCAGGAAGTAAATGAAACCCCCCGAGGTCAGCTGCTCCAGGCACTTGCGACCAGTTGGGTCAGGACTCGCCGAGCGAGTGCTGCGCTGGAACGCTGGGAGACCGCCACACGTCTCTCCTTGCCAGAGCAAGTGATTCCAGCGATGGAAATGATTCAGCAAAAGACCAACCCGCATCAGCTGAACAACGTCTTCGTGTCGGTCGCCCGGTTTGGCGATGCGATTGAAATGTCAGTGGTCGAGACTCTGTTGAATGATAAGTTTGAACTCCATGCCACCAAGAACTCCAAGAACGAGACCATCTCGTCCTGCCAATTGCGAGACTTGGCCTTGGCGACCTTGATTGAAATGACCAAGCAAGACCCCGTGGCCTATGGCTTGAAGGCTTTCCCTCGCGATACCTCTAAGAACATCACCAGCCTGCCTGTCTCCTTCGAGAGTGATGCGCAGCGTGACACGGCGTTTGAGAAGTGGCAGGTCTGGAGTCGATCGAATCTGCGCAGGTTTTGGGCGCCGCCCACCATCGCCGAGGAAGGCACGAGTTTGTAATTTGTCTCGTGCAGGCGTCGACGACACGGTGAATGCCACCTGCCCCCCAATGCCCTTGGCGTCGAACTTTTCTCCCGCTCGCTGCTGATCTTCCCTGATGACTGAACCCACCTCACTCGACCAACCAACGGCCACCATCAACACTCTGAAGGCCCGGGCTCAGGTTACACATTCGATCCGGCAGTTCTTTATCGATCACGGTTACTGGGAGGTCGAGACGCCACTGCTGTCGACCGATGTGTGTGTCGATTTGTGGCTCGACCCACTCGTCGTCCCCGTCGAGTCGGGTCAATCACCGCGCTATTTGCAAACGTCTCCTGAGTTCGCCATGAAGCGTTTGTTGATCGCGGGTGCAGACGCGATCTATCAATTCACCAAAGCGGTCCGTGGACTCGAGCGCGGGCCCCGGCACAATCCGGAATTTACGATGCTTGAGTGGTACCGCGTGGGCGACACCGACCGAGAGCAGATGGCCTTTACGGAATCGCTCGTTCGCCATGCTGTCGTGGCCGCGACCGAGTGCAGCTCGTTGATCCCATGCCCCCGCACGGTTCCTGCGACCGCATTTGAGCGAGTGCCCTACGACTTGGCCTTTGAGCGAGCGATCGGGATTCGCGTCTTGAAACTGGGGGTCGCCGAACTGCGAGAACTCGCCGAATCACTCGGCGTTCGTATACATGCTCCAGAGTCACTCGATCGCGACGCCTGGTTGAATCTGCTGCTCGCCGAGAGGGTGGAACCCTGGATTGCGACTCAAGGGGCTCTCTTCTTGCACGACTTCCCAGCCTCGCAAGCTGCTCTCGCCCGGGTGCGAGAATCCGACCCACCGGTCGCCCAGCGGTTCGAGCTCTATATTGGTGGTGTGGAACTGTGCAACGGGTATCACGAGATTACCGATGCCGATGAGCTGCGGACTCGCATGGAACGCCAAGCCGAGTTGCGGCAACGTGCAGGGCTGCGCTCGCTCCCGACGCGTAGCCACTTGGAAGCTGCCACTCGTCGAGGCATGCCGGCCAGCGCCGGAGTGGCTCTCGGCTTTGATCGGTTGCTGATGTGGCTCTGGGGGCGCGACCAGATCGACGATGTGATCGCGTTTCCTTGGGAGCGGGCGTAAAGTCGGCGGACTCGGAGAGTCCGGCGACTTTGCAATGCGCGTCTTGGAATCCGCGTACACGACTCCCCAACACTCCTCTTGTTCGATTCTCGATCAAGTGGCATGATGACCCCGGGCAGAATAACGACTGTGCAGTCCCGAATCGATTCGAGCTGCAAGAACTCGGCGAGGGAGGCCAGGGATGGCACTGTTGGAATGCAAACATTTGGTCAAGATCTATCCCGGCGGGAAGCGAGCCGTTAAAGACGTCTCCTTCCATGTCGACAAAGGGGAGATCGTGGCCTTGCTCGGTCCGAACGGGGCGGGCAAATCGACGACGTTCAGCATGTCGGTCGGTTTGATCGCTCCCACCGAAGGGCACGTCCTCCTCGAAGGTCGGGATGTCACGCACTGGGCCATGTACCGCCGCGCTCGCGCGGGGATGGGCTACCTGCCCCAGTACCACAGCATCTTTATCAAGCTGACGGTCGAGCAAAACCTGCAGGCAATTCTGGAGTTCCTACCCCTCAGCTATGACGACCGGGTCAAGCGGATCAACAAACTCATGGCTCAGTTTGGCTTGGAAGAGCAGCGGCACCAGATTTCCTCGACATTGTCTGGAGGACAAAAAAGGCGGTTGGAGATCGCGCGCTGCCTGGCCACCGATCCCGCGATTGTGCTCCTCGACGAACCCTTCACCGGCATCGATCCCAAGACCATCAACGATATTCAGGACATCATTATCCACCTGCGAGACAGCGGGATTTCGATCCTGCTGACCGACCATCGCGAGCGTGAGACGCTGACGATTGTCGACCGGGCGTATGTCATTTGCGATGGAGAAGTGGTCGTCGGCGGTGATGCGCAGACTGTGCTCAGCCACCCTCGCGCTCAGGAGCTGTATTTCGGCACCCGGTTCGATGCGACTTCCATTCTGGAGCAGAAGTCGAGTTTCCGTGGAGAGCGAGACGAAACGAAGGCCGCGTGAAGCTGGGGGAGACAGGCAAACCCGCTGGAAGAGAACCTGGTTTGCGCTCTCTAAAATCCGGAGAGAAGTTCGGAGTCCGCTTTCCGTGTTTGGTGCGTCTGAGTAGGATTCTTCTCATTGTGTCCGAGGGCCCGTCCCCGGATCGAAGCCTCATCGAAGGAGTGAGTTATGCAGCCCCACCTGTTGAATAGCCGATTTGGATTGCTGGCCTGTGGACTGGTCATGGGTTTGGGGATTTCCACCTATTGGCCGCATGAACCGCTGAAGGCGAATGCGACCAGCCTCGAGAAGTTTTCACTCTGTACAGCCCCCTCGATGGTCAACCAGAGTGACGCGGTCTTCGTCCTCGATTCTGTCACGGGACGCTTGGTGGGGGCTGAACACAACTTTCAAACAGGGACGTTCACCCAGTTCTGGACCCGCAGTGTCGCTGCAGATTTTGGAGTTGTGGAGAACGCCCAATACTTGATGACCTCCGGGTTCTTGAGGACGCAAGGTTCACCAAAAGGAACGCCGGGCCTGAGCGGTATCTACGTTGCCGAACTCACCAGCGGTAAGGTCGCGCTCTACGGTTTCATGATGAACAATCGAAATCAGGCCGCCACCTCGGAACTTGTTCCGATCGACACTTTCCCGTTCCGAGATGGGAAGTAGAACTCCGAATTCTGCCTGCGGGGAAATCGGCACTCGGTGTCGCCCCGGCTCTCCGCAGAATGACGCGTCCACTTTTGTCGCATGGATGAACACGAGCGGGTGTGAAAGTTGACTCAAAGTGACGAGTTCCCACTCTTCTTTCAGACGAAATCTGTAGCCCCCTATCCTCGCCGGAATAAGCGTTTTTGTTGATTTGACAGATAAAAAACTCTCAAGGATGAGGGTGTACCCGGTGCCCCGGATTTGCCGAGTATTGTAATCGGTGTCGGACCGTCGTAGCCTGCTGTCACGTCCACTGGCCATTGTCTGCCAAAATTCAGGGCGTACCAAATCGATCTGGGGTTTGAGATGTTCGCAAACTGGGTTCAGCGTTTTGTGAAGCAGAGCATCCGCGCATCAGGCCGCCGCACCCGTCGGGCCGTGGGCCGCATGGTACTGATGGAGAGCCGGACTTTGCTGTCCGCCTCGATTGGTGCGAGCCCGAAAATCAATAATCCGTTTCCTTCACAATCTGGGGCGAGGGGCGCACAGAACGTGCCGCTCTTTCCTCTCGCGGACACATTCAAGCTCCACAGCCGACCTAACGCCTCCAAGGTCATCTATCTCGACTTCAATGGCCAGTCGGTGACCGGGACAGCCTGGAACTCCAACGGAAACACACTCGTCTTCAATGCCTACAGTGATGAGGGAGACGCGTCGTTCACGAACAATGAACTCGAAACCGTACAGAGGATTTGGGCGCGGGTCGTGGAAGATTTCGCGCCGTTTGATGTCGACGTGACCACGGAAGAACCCCCACTGGCTGACTTGATGAACACGGGCGGCGGAGATACTCGCTGGGGCGTGCGGACCATCATTTCCAGCAATGATCCGCTGAATTCGGGTGCCGGTGGGATCGCGTATATCGGATCATTTTCTTGGGACTCGGACACTCCGGCTCTCGTGTTTAACGGAGGCGAGAAGGCGGCGGCCGAAACTGTCAGCCATGAAGTGGGGCATGCTCTGGGTGTGGTTCATGACGGCCGAACCTCGCCATCCGAGGAGTATTACAGTGGACATGGGACCGGCGAGACCAGCTGGGGCCCGATCATGGGCGCGAGCTTCTCTCCGAAACTCACTCAATGGAGCCGAGGGGAATATACATCAGCGAGCAATCAGGAAGATGACCTGTCGATCATGACGACGGGATACGGTTTCGGCTATCGAACGGATGACTTCGCCAACGAAGCCGGTGGTGCGACGAAGATTGTGGCCACGAAAACAGCCAGTACCTACAACGTGGAGCAGAAGGGGGTCATCGAGAAGCGAACCGACTTCGACTTCTTTCGCATTGACGCGGGCAGTGGACTCGTCAATCTGACAATCAACGGAGGACCAGTCGATTCGAACATCGACATCCTCGTCGAGGTCTATGACGCGAACGGCTTGCTCGTGGCCTCTTCGAATCCCGAAGATCTGCTCACCGCGACGATTTCCTTTACAGCCACGCTCGGCGCCTATTACATCAAGATCGATGGCGTCGGGAAGGGTGATCCCCTTGGCACAGGCTACACCGACTACGGCAGCCTCGGCCAATACCGCATCACTGGAACTTACGCCGATCCAGAAAACAGCCCCCCGATCATCAACGACCAGGCGCTGGCAGCTGTTCGAGAAAACAGCCCAATCGGTACATTTGTAGGTACTGTCGTCGCAATTGACCCGAATGAAGACCAGACGCTGACCTATGAAATCATCGGGGGCAACACCGGTGGAACGTTCGAGATCAATCCCCAGAATGGACGGATCACAGTCAAGAATCCGGCGTCATTGGATTGGGAAGTCAACCAAGTCTTTCGCCTGACCGTGCGGGTCACCGACAATGGAATTCCTGTGCGATCAGATACCGGAGTCGTGACTATTGAAATCTTGGACGTGACGACGTTCACCTTCACTGGGGGGAC
>Ga0105046_10008004_pt1 | contig 16613 bp, 19 predicted proteins | sample MAT03_FD_78385 | JGI IMG/M metagenome (GOLD analysis project Ga0105046, IMG submission 78385) | Freshwater microbial communities from Lake Fryxell liftoff mats and glacier meltwater in Antarctica - MAT-03 (megahit assembly) | ecosystem: Environmental > Aquatic > Freshwater > Ice > Liftoff...
GCGGGACACGTCGTCAACTACGACGCCAACTCCGACATCGCATTGCGGATGATCCACGTCGCCGGTACGCTCACGTTCTCGCGCGAGAAGTCGACCTTGTTGGTCGTGGGACTGTTGAAGATCGAAGCTGGCGACACGACCACCGAGGATGGCTTCGACTGCCACGACGTCCACGGGAGTGCACCCGCGACGCACGGGGGCGCAACGCAGCCGGCGCTCGAAATCGGCACGCCGGAATCGCCCATCCCGATCGGCATCCAGGCCACCATTCGCTTGCAGCATTTCCAGGGCACGAGTACGGACACGCTTCCGGCGATTGTCGCCTGCGGCGGACGCTGGGACGTACATGGCGCGCCGCTGAATCGCACCTGGCTGAAACTGGCCGATCCAGCGAATGCAGGAGATACGCGCGTCACTGTGGAGCAGGCCGTCAGCGACTGGCGCGCCGGGGACCGGATCATCATTACCACCGGCGACTTGCGCGGCCCGGAAGCCGGGGGCAGCTTTCGCCAGGGTATTGGCAGACCGAAACCCGTGGGGACCGAGGAGCGGGTGATAAAGGCCGTTGACGGCGCGACGCTCACGCTCGATCGTACACTCAACAAGTCGCATCGCGGCGAAGAAGGGATGCGTTGCGAGGTGGCCAATCTGTCACGCAACGTCGTCATCGAGTCGGCCGATCCTGCCGGAGTGCGCGGACATACGATGTATCACGAGGGTTCATCCGGCGGCATTAGCTACGCGGAGTTTCGGCATTTGGGCAAGGAAGGCATTCTTGGAAAATACGCGATCCATTTTCACCTGGTGCGCGACACGATGCGCGGCAGTGGCGTACTTGGCGCGAGCATCTGGGATTCGCACAACCGCTGGATCACGATCCACGGCACTGACCATTTGCTCATTCGCGATTGCGTCGGCTACCAATCGCGCGGCCACGGCTACTTCCTGGAAGACGCCACCGAGCAGTGGAACGTGCTGGACCGCAACTTGGCGGTGCAGGCGTTCGGCTCCGCAAGCTTGCCGAAGCAGGTGCTGCCCTACGATCCCAACGATGGCGCAGGCTTCTGGTGGGCTAACGGGCGGAACACGTTCACTCGAAATGTCGCGTGCGAGAACGACCGCTATGGTTATCACTTCCAGATCGCCAGGACGCCCGACTTCGATCCCGTCCTCTCTCTGCGCAATTCCGCCGGGAAAGTTTCCCAGCACGATGTACGCACTGTGCCGTTTCTGAGATTTGAGGACAACGAATCGCACGGCGACGGGCTGTTCGGCTTCCGCTTCGGCGACGAAACTCCAGGTGCCGTCCGCGGCGACCGAGAGCATCCCTTCACGGTCCGCAACCTCCGCGTCTGGGAAGCTCACTACGCTATTCGGCCAAACGTGCGTTTCTTCTTGCTCGAAGGACTGCGAGTCGATAACGCCGCGTATGGAGTCTATCATCCCGACTACGACGCGCACGTTTATCGTGACGTCGAATTGCACAACATTAGTGCGGAACCAATTAATGGCGGTCATGACGAAACAAGTCTTCCCTACGGCAACTTTACCTTTGACCGCCTCGCATTGGTGGATTGCCGTCTGAGTCGCGATCCGCTCGTTCAACTTACCGGTGTCGGGCTCAAAGCCGGCCTTGCCGGACACTTCCGGGGCCTCGCGCTCCGCAATTGCCAGTCCGACAGCGGCATCGTCGATTTCGGTGGCGGTCCCCGTACTAATCGCGTCGAGCACCCTGTCAGTTACTATTTTCACGACGCGCCTGCGCCCGGTTCGGTGACAGGCGTGGCGAGTGTTAAAATCCCCACCGTGGCTAAGGATGGCGCTTATCGCAGCATCGACGGGTGGACTGGCTCCGAGGCGCGGGCGACCGCCGTCAAAGACATGTCTTTTCCGGAATTGCTCACTCCTGTCGACGACCTGCCGCCGGCGACCCTCATCACGAGCATTCAATCGTTAGGACTCAAGCGACTGTTGCGGGGCGTCGCGCACGACAACGGCGAAATCCAGGATGTCGTCATTAATGGTCAACCAGCCACGATCACCGCTCAGCATGCTGGCCTGGCCGACTGGAATATCATACTCGATGCTCCCGCCAATGACCGCTATACCGCCCGATCCACTGACCGTGCAGGAAATGTCGAACTTGTGCCACAGGAATTACTTCGTCGCGGCACCCACTGACCCGCCACGCCGACGACGATTCGGACGCGGTTGATCGAGCGGTTCGTTGCGAAGGTGGTCAAGCTTCGTGCAGAGCTCGTTCAATGTCCGAAACGCCGAGGCATCGTTAGAAATCGCAAAAATCAGCGCGGGAGTGTGAGCAAAGTTCAGTTCCTGTCGATCGTCGCTCGTCTCGGCAAAATGGGTAAGGCAGAAGTCGGGACGATCGGATTTGAACGTACGCGAACACAAATGGCGGCTGCTCCAGATCGTAACCCGCTGCGTCGGTCGCCCAGACCAGAGCGTCCAACGTGGTGCGCTCATTGCGCTGGTGTGCGCCACCGACGCGCGAAAGCTATGTCGCTCGGCTGCGCACTGGTTCTGTCCCTGAGGAACGTGGCTGGTGACGTGCTGGGACTTTCGCGTCCTATGGCTTACCGGAACTGGAAATACGCTCGCGCGTGGCTCCGGGACGGCCTTGAAAAATAAATTTGAAAAAAGCGCAAAACACGAATGGCACTGTCGTGGTGGTAAAATTATTCAGGAGCAGGATTTTCGCAATTGTTTTCTGCGTAAGTTTCGGGGCTTGTTCATGAAAGGGTAGCCGTGTCGTATGCGTCTTTGGACATGGGGGTTCGAGACCGCCGGGGCGGTTGGCGACGATGCAGGTGGGAATCAGGGCGTACGGCGCTTCAACGGTCAATGGGGGGAAGTACGGGCTTCGTCCAGACGATGAGATGGTCGTCGTTGCCCAGTCGTTTGCCTTTGCGAAAATCAGACTTGCGAAGAGGATGCAGCCGCGCACAAACATCGACCCCTGCAGTTGCAGCAGGGCGATCATCCAATAGGATCAGTAGTAGCGATCGAAGCCAACCACGTCTCTCGATTCCGATGAGTTCATGATGGATCGCAGCAACGCGGATTCCACTGTCTCTTTGTCTTGATAAAGACCGATCGCCGCAACCATCACCGCAACCGTGACCAGTAACAGAATTGCCACGGCGAGCGAGATCGTCAGTCAAACGCCTTTCGTTTGAGTTCGCGGATGCGGAAACTGGGCCATGTTTTCTGTGGAGTCAGGCTTCGTGAACGTGAAACAACAACGAGTTTGCCATCACGATTCTTCCAGAGCCACGATTCGTCAGCCTCCTGTTCCATGTCGCTGGCGGTGTGTGTATGTGTTCATGTAGGGCGTCTTCAGACAGCTTCGCTCGTGCTTTGCAGTAATCTCCGGTGTCGCTCGTGCGAGGTTCGATTCTCTACTGCGGGCATTGCTGGACGATCCTCGCCACGACAGCCTGGCAGGACGCTTCCTTGCCATCCGTGAGCACCTGACACGAAACGCCCAGAGCACAATGGAGGTGGAATAGATTCTGTGCTGGCCGAACATTTTGTCATACCGAGCAAACGTCTGTTCGATAAACTGCGGTGGCAGAACATCGGAAAGCGGTAGCCCTTCGACGCTGAGAAACGCATCGTCGGTTCACGCCAACTCAACTTCCACTCGACAGTCGTCTGCTTGACTTCACCAGATAGCTTGATAACCTGCATCAAGCTTGCTCAGGCAGATCATGTTGAAGTGTTGCCTATTGCACGTCGTGACAATCGAAATTTTCGGATGACGAAATAAAGAGCAATCCGGTCGGTCTGCGTGCGATGACGCTGATTGGGAGCTCGTTAACGCGTAAGCCGACGTGGTGGCAGACCTCAGGGTCTGCCACCATGTCGGCTTTTTGCATTTGGTATCTTTTAGGAAAGTCGGCATGGCAACGAACATCGTCTCTTGCGTTCGTGAATCCAGCGAGATGAAAGACACAAATTCCCGTCACACAGGTGCCATCGATACTTGTGAAATCACAACACTGATAGACACGAACGAAGAATGCGACGGCGCATCAGTGGTCGAATCGGGAACGACAGGTGCGTTGAAAGACTTTCAGAAATTGACCTGTCTACTCGCGGGTGCCTCCCCGGTCACTTGGGTCTTTGCAGGGGACAGCATCACGCATGGGGCCTTGTATACAGAAGGTTGGCGCTGCTTTTCGGAGCAGTTCACCGAGCGCGTTCGCTGGGAACTGCGGCGGCTGTACGACGTCGTCATCAACACCGGTGTTGTCGGCGAGACCTCGACCGGGATGCTAGCCAATTTACAGTCCCGCGTCCTGCGATTCTGCCCCGAAGTAGTGCTGGTCCTGATCGGCGTGAATGACGCCCTCGCCGGACCGGACGGCCAGTCGCTATTCCGCGATAACCTCCACGAAATCGTACGCCAGATTCGCCAAGTCGGTGGCTTCGCGATCCTGCAGACTCCCAATGCGGTCTATCCGCAGCACTCGCGGTTTCTGCGGAACCTTCCGGCATATGTGGCGGTGATTCGCGATGTGGCACATGAAAGCCAGACGATGCTGGTCGACCACTTTCGACACTGGCAGCAGGCGAAACCCGAGCCGGATCAACTGCTCGGATGGCTCCAGGATCAAAGTATGCATCCTAACGTTTATGGACACCGGGAAATGGCGCGGCTGATCTATCGTCGGTTGGGCATTTTCGACCCGAAGAGCCTCTCCTGCCGACTAGATGTGCTTTGACAAGCCGCACGATTTCGGCGGATCGCTGCCTGACATTGCGGAAGGCCGAGCTTGGCTGACGCTGTTCCGTGGAGTACAAACCGCACGCGAGATCGATCGAGTTGAGCTGGAATACGTTAAGCGCGGACTTGCATTCTTTCATGTCTCAGGCGCGCGTCGCGAATCGTCTGCAGCCCTGGTGCCGCATTTGGAGGCCGAAGTTGGCTTCATTGCCATCACCGCGATAAAGCGCTGCTGGTCATGCGAGGAGTGCCGATCCGCGAGTTCTTCCTGAGCCAGCTCTGCAAGGCCGTGTCGCATTCGCGGGGCCGGCAGATGAGTGCCGCTTGAGCTGTCCCGCATTCAACGTGCTGAGTTTCACGAGACCTGTGGGAAACAGGGCTCTGCAGGCAGTGGGAGTCGCTGCCGAGTTAAAGCAGCCCGGCGAACGAGGAGTTGTCGCCCGTTCAGTCGGCGACGGCAGCAGCCAGTACGCGGAATATCTCAAAGCTGTGGCCGAGGCAGCCCGCGAGTGCCTGCCTGTGCTGTCTCTGACCGAGGATAATCGTTGAGCGAACTCAAACCCACCCGTGGAAGAACCTTTTTCTCTCGTCCGGATGGTCCCGCCCGACAGATTCTATGGTTTGCCCCTTGATCACGTGGACGGCCGCGACGTGGTGGCCGCGCACCAAGAATTCGGCAGAATCGTCAAGGAGCTGCGGAACGGGGGCGGTCCGGCCTCAGTCTGGTTTCAGGTCGAACGCCTGGCCGACCACTGCAATGCAGAGACCAGAAGTTGTACCGCGACCCGGACGAAATCGAGTCTATGCGTGCCCCTGCCGACCCCGTGGCGAACATGCTTCAATCGATGTTGGAAATGGGGGTTCAGCCAGCAGTCATCGAACAGATCGAGCATGATGTGTGCGCCGATGTCGCCACAGCCGCTGACGAGCCACCGCCAGTCTTCACCGCCAGTCTTCACCGCCCCGACGAGGCAGTCGAACGCGAACGAGAGTATCGCGGCAACGGAACTGCGCACGATGCGACCAAGACAGCCAGTCTCCGAGAGGCTCGACGGCACCAGTTGCGATCCAATGACCGCATTGTTCTCCTCTGCCAGGACATTGATGGCCCTAAGGGATACTTGTTTTCTATGACACACGGACTGAGCACCGAGTTTCCCGGACCAGGCTGGTGCCGACCAGGCGTCGCACGACACACAGTAGCTGATCACGCACGTGGGCGGTCTTCCGGTCACGCAGGCGAAGCCCATCGTGATACCGCCTGCCGCCGGAGTTCTATTCATGAGTGCACTTGGCGCGAGCGGGCCATCCTGCGTCATAAACCTCACGCTCGCCTTCGACCACCGCATTCTGAATGGAGTGGCCGCGGGGAGGTTTCTCAGGGGAATCATTCAAAGGCTCGGTAAACTGGGGGAGAATTCCCTAACTGTCGCGCGAATGCCGGACGTATTTTCATCTGCTGTAGCACCAATTGCGCATGTCGAGGGGTAGCCTCGTGCGGTTTCGCTGTTTAGCCAACATACTTGATCGAACACCCGCACCCGAGCAGTTCCGAGGAAACCAGTTTCCTGCATCGGTCCGACACGCCGCTGATTTGCGAGTCGATGTGACCAAAGCCTTTTGGTGCTGGTGTCAATACGCGTTCGAGTGCGTCACGAATGGCACTTAGTTATCGCTGAATCGTTTAATCAGATCGCGTTTCGCTTCATGCCGTGGTTTCATTAATCGGTCGAATTTCTTGCCCCTTCGCTGCTTCTTTGGGGGGTCCTATGCGATCAGGTCGATCGGCGACACTATGGCCAACCATCGCTGCAAGCAACTGCTCATAGGGTCTTCCCCGATGGTCTCCGGCACGACCGTCCTGGTGAGCAATCAGGGGTTGAAATACTTCCAGAGTTTGGATGGTTCCTTTGAAACTGATAGATCGTGGCAGGACCTTGGGCGTGACGTCCGCCTGAGCGACGAGCACGTCCTGCGCTTGGAGTTTCTTATCGCTGATCTGGCCTCGCACCTTGCCCCGCCGAACAGCAGTTCCGAAAACACTTCTGTGATGAGGTAAGATGTGGATGCAAATAACCCATTTAGCTCGAATTGGCCCAATCCCGTAAACGGCGGGTCGGCACCTCCATCTATGAAATGCTGCACCGGAGTAAGAGCAGACCCACAGCCTGATACACGTTGGGCATCAGAGGAATCAGGATCAGCAACACGTTGGATGACAGATGCGTGAAGACCATCGTGTTCACCAGCCCGATGCGTCGAGCCAACCAGCCAGCAGCCAATGCGGGCTGGTATTTCGATTTTGGCCGCCCGCCTTAAAGCTCGACTTCTCTGGGGATGGCTATTTCCTGTGGCGCGCTCGCCATGTCGCGATCCAGAGCATACAGATTCGCGTGGTCAGGCTGTTGGGCAGCGAGATCATACTTGTTGATCAGATCATTGACGAGCGTTTCCTCTTCGATCTGTTCGCGGACGAACCATTGGGCAAAGTTGAACGTGGCCCAGTCTTTTTCCTCATGAGCCAGGTTGACGATTGAGTCAATGGAGGCCGAATTGTCGATCTCGTGCTGCAGCGTTCGTTGCAGGCAGTCGTTGATGTCTTTAGGATCGTTCGGCGGAGCGTCAATCGCCTGGATTTTGCACCTACCGCCACGATCATTGATGAACTTCAGGAACTTGAACATGTGCTGGCGTTCCTCGTTCGTGTGTTTGTAAAGGAAAGCCGCGATACCTGGAAAGCCACTAACTTCCGCCCATGACGCATAGGCCAGATAGACTTGCGCCTGATACGCTTCTTGAGTCATCTGGTCGTTCAGTGCCTTTTCGATTTTGTCGCTGATACGTTTAGTTTTCATTTTAGTTCCTTTAAATGTATTTGCTTCCTGGGTGCAGCTGTCAGACCACTGGCCGCCCTGTGACAAGTCGAAATATCAATACAATCACAGCAATGACCAGCAGCAAATGAATCAGCCCACCGAGCGTGAACTTCGCAACCATTGCAATCAGCCATAAAATACACAGCAAAGTGATTAGTCCCCAAAGCATCGAAAGCCTCCTGAAGTGATTTGTTGAAAAGTACAGCGGGTCAAACATCGAAAGCCGTGCCGACCCACCATTGAGCAATGCCGGACACGTCAAACACGGGTGATTGTGAAATTAAGAATTGGTCGAGCGCGTCCCACCCTACAGACAGTGCATGAACGCGACCAGTATTGCGCGTTCGTCTTCGTTGAGCTTCATACCCAGCACAATATCGAAGAATACAACCGTATCATCGAGCGTCATTAAACGACCGTCGTGCAGATAGGGCGGTACGTCCTTAATCCCGCGAAGTGTAAACGTCTTAATCGTGCCTGCCGCAACGTCGTAATGATTGCGAACCGTTACCGGTTTGCAAAACTGCTGGACTTGCAAAACGTGCATCTTGTTGTCCAGATAGAACCGTGCCTGATGGCACTCGGCACATTTCGCTTTGCCGAAGAACAGCTCCTGGCCCTTCAGTTCTTGCACCGTCGCTTTGGATGGGATCAGTTTTCCATATACGTTCAATTTCGGCGTGGGAGGAAAATCCAACATGTTCTGCATTTGTGCCATCATCGAAAACTGGTCAGAGCGATTAGGCAGATGGACTCCCTTCTTAGCCGCCGTAACATGATCGCCATCGAAATTTTGTCAATTTGTGTTTTGGGGAAAACCATTCCGCCAGTCGCATGTTTGGCGTGGGGCAGTGGACGGAATCCGGCGGGGAACAGGTTCTGCTGACGAATCTCATCGGGCGTCATGGAGCCCAGTTTTTCCCAGGTGACTCCCTCCGCCAGTTTGACTCGAACACCCTCTTGAACAGCTTTTCGGCCGGTGGCCATTTTTGATTGTGAGGGCATGTCCCAAAGGTCGTAGCGGTTTTCGAGCAACATCTGCTGGCCACTCATCGCCTCGGCCTTCATCGCCGAGTCTTTCGCACGCACCACATCAAAGTCTTCGTAGATCATTGGCATATACGTCTGCGTTTCTGGACCTGATAAAGTTTTCTTTTCCCCGTCTTCCTGTCCAACCGCCTGCTGGCTGGAAAATGATGCTGTCGCCAAGGCAATCGCAAGTGCGATGAATCGTTCGATGTTGATTCGGTGGGTAAAGCAGCTCATTTGTGACGCTGCCTGTCTCGGCGATGGGTTTGTTTTCTGATGTTGATCCTGAAATCAAACTCAATGCTTGAGCAAACGATATGCCATTCGAGAGTCCATACGTTTCTGTGCAACGTCTGAATTTCAGATGTATGGGAACGAAGAAACGGCTGCTAGCGTGGCGGGTTCACCTTGTTCTTTTGCCACCGAACTTAATACTTCGTATGATTGAAAGGCTTGGGTGATCGATTAGGTTTCTGTCAGGTACCTTTATGCACAAGGTATTCCTGAGCGATGACGATAAAAACAAATTTAATCGTGGTCGGGGTGTCATCGCATCACACAAAGCTGGTCGCTGAGCGTTCAGGCCGCCCGCTGACAGGTCGATTTACGCTGCGATGGATACTTTTTTGTGCGTGGTAATTCCGAATAATCGCAGTCTGTCATGAATTTAATTGCGCGGGATTCCCAGAACGTCTGCGGCGCGTGTCTGATTTCCCTCAACAAACTGCAGCATGTGTGTGATCACAAACCATACCATCTGCTGCAAATTTGAGACAGAACCATCTTTTTGTTGACTTCACTGTTGGCACAATCTTTGCCCCGCTGATCCCCCTATTTAGAGTGCTTGCGTCGAAACGGTTGGCGGTCGATGCATGATTGAGTCGTTTCTTGCGGGAAACCTTATGGTAACCCCATTTACTTGATGTCCCAGCAATGCTGGACTCCTACATCGTGGCCAGACTGTGATGCGCCTTGTGACTCCGAACAAAGATCATTGAGAATTCAGATGAGGTACGTTGCTGTACTGAACGAAGATGGCGGGACGCTGTTGACCCTGGACATTGATGCATTTTCAAAAGAGATCACGCGAGTTTTTGAGGAGGCAGGTCACACAATTCAGATCGTTCGCGCGAACAATAAACATTTGCTTCAAACGCTTGAAAATGCAGCGACCGATACCGATGCCATTCTGGTCGCGGGAGGCGATGGTACGGTCTCAGCCGCGTCGCAGGCAGCCATCAAATCGGGAGTTGCACTTGCCGTTCTGCCTGCCGGAACAATGAACCTTTTTGCTCGGTCTTTATCTATTCCGTTGGATTTGAACTCGGCGATGACGGCGCTGGCGAACGGCAGGATCGCGAAAGTGGATGTTGGTTGGGCCAACAACCGAAGCTTTATCCATCAGTTCGCGGTAGGAATGCATCCCTGTCTGCTGCGGCATAGAAAACGCATTGAGTACAAGTCGCGATTCGGGAAACTGTTTGCATCAATACGAGGCACACTTGCTGCCATTCGAAAGCCACCCGTCTTTGAAGCCGATATTCAAACGCCTGCTGGAAGTTATCGACGGCGCGTATCCGGTATTTTTGTCTCCAACAACCCGTTTGAAGAAGGCCATCTGCCGTATGCAACTGGCCTTAACGCTGGCGTGCTGGGGTTGTACATCGCAGCTCCGATGACGACACTTCAGTGGCTAAAACTCTGTATCGCCGTGATGATCGGCCGCTGGAAGTCCAACTCATTCGTTTCTGAGTCCAGCGTCACGTCTCTGACGCTCACGTTCTCTCGCAGGCGAAAACGCAACTTCGCATCGCTTGACGGTGAACTCATTGAACTGGAACCCACCGTACGTCTGAGAATCGACAATGGCGCAATGAAAGTCATCGTACCGCAACATTGAACTGCCCGACCACCATCGATTCGACGTCGATCAGAAATCAGCATCTATCGATTTTTCTGAAGTTGCTGGCGATTCACGTCTCCTTTGCATGGCGAATAGCAACGACCTCCATTGGCGATGGTTGATCGTTAGAGGTGGTCGCTAACCGTTCATCACGCAGATATTCGCACAAATCCAGTCACAGATGATGCGAAGATTTCGTCGGTACGTTTGTTGCTCACGTTAATTGCAACGAGGCATGACGGAGAACGGCTACGGCAGGTGATTCGACAGTCTCGGCAGGCTGCGGTGTGCGCTGCCTGACATTGAGTGTTGGTTCGCATCTCCGTGATGACTTAACCTAACTGGAATTCCCGATGCCATATTTACGTTGCATGTCTCTTCAGGCGATCCGTTGTTTGTACTCAATGCTCTTGCTGTCTTCGTCGGCATTTGCTTCAGACGACACCGCGACCGTACCACCTGCGTCTGCGGGCGTTGAAGAACAATTCAACGAGGTGGTGTCAGCATCTCATATGATCAATGAGAAAGTTCGCGATGCCGACGGTGAGATGATTGGCACGGTGGCCGATGTTGTCCTCGACACGGAATTCGGAGAACTCGCGTTTATTTCGGTCAGAAATATGGAGAAAGTCGCCAGGATCGACAACGTCTTCTTTCTGCCACCGAACTGCCTTGAAACCTGGAATGACGACGGCGGCCTGAGTGTGAATGTAACTCGGCAACAGATTGCACATGGGCGATCGAAGGCGAAAACTCTCCAGCCGTCTCTGGTTTTTCCGGGCAAGCTTGCCGAACTTTATCAACAATTCGATGCAAAGCTGTATTGGCCGGCGGAGCGTACTCAGGATATGCGTCTCAATCTTGTCGGTATCGACGAGATGGATGGCCGCGTGATTCGTGATACGAATCGCCAGAAATTCGCCCGTGTGGATGACGTGTTGCTCGCACCAGATCAAAACTGGAAAGTAGCATATTTGTCATTGAGGGATCTGGCCGGCGTATACGACAGCAAACAGCGTGTTGCCATTCCTTTAGCTGCGTTTGTCCGGGATTCTCAGTCCGCCGGGCTGATACTTGAAATTCCTGCGGAATCTGAGTTACTGAAGGAAACTTTTGTAACTGGTGACTGGCCGAAGGAAATCCATCGCGGCTGGATTGAGTTTGTTCACGTCAAATATGGCAAGGCCACGCTAAGCGGTCTCCAGGAATTCGTCGATGATGAAGATCGAACCAATGAGAAATCGGATGAGAGATAAACCGATGCGGGCCTCGGACCTTGCGGGCAAAACAGAAGACGTTGTGGCAGTTGCCAATCGAGTCACCTGACAGACACTCCCTGGTTCGACGCGAATCCAGCACTGCTGATTACGCGTGGATTGATTCAAAGCGTTGTGCGAGGATAGCCAATAGCTGCCATTAGTCTACTGGTCACCGTAACATGGGGTTTGGCACGGTTGGACCGATGCGACAATTCTGAAGAAGGTAAAAACAAGCCTATTGCGTGAAGTTGCGAGGAAGGCGATTGTCATTCCGATGTTGCTGCTCGGGTCATTTCTGGTGCTGCGAATGACGGGCCTGACAACTGTCGCTGCCATCGATCGATTGATGCACCACAGTGTCATCATCAAACTCACCGTCCCCAGTTTCCGCGTCGAAACAGCGTACAAATCCAAATCGACAGGACAGCAGCCAGCAACGACATCATCAACGATCCCTACGTTGAATCCAGACTCATCGAGAATCTTCCAATGCATTATCAGCGGAGCCGGGATGACTCCACCGAACTTTACTTCCGGTGAGTGAGTCGTTTCTTCCTGACCACCGGCGATTGCGCCATCATTCGTTGCAATAACAATGTCAAAGTTGATTTGGAATCATAGCGACACCTATGGCGAAACTGAAAACTCGACGTCCGTGTCACTTAATGATTCGATCACTTTGAATTGTCCTGGATCATTGCAGAGCAGTTCCGCGTCCGGCGGACCGTCGAAAGCACCGATCACCACCGAAATGTTGTCCCGCCCACCGCGGCGATTGGATTCATTGATCAAGTGCTTCGTTTTGAATTCGACCGATTCCGATGATTCAAGCACCGTAATGATCTCAGCAGTCGATATGTGTTTGGTTAGACCATCAGAGCAAAGCAGAACGCAGTCACCCGATCGCAGCTTTTCGCGGCAGATCTGAGGCTCGGGCGGTGCCTTTTGGGCAGACACACAATTCCAAAGCATGTTCTGGAGGCTCGCGCTTTGCGAAGGGGCGGTCGGCGGATCAATGGCGTCCGCAAGATACTGAGCGACGGTGTGGTCTTTCGTCAGTTGCCTGAGTTCCCCGTCTCGGAATAGATAAAAACGTGTATCTCCAACGTGCACCACGTACAGATAGGGCCAAACGATGTAGGCTATCGTGAGCGTTGTTCCCATTTCAGCTTTCGTCGGGTCATTTTCGCCTTCCTTCCGAAACAGGCGATGGACCAGAATAGGGCCGTCTTTGAGTGCCGTGCAGAACTCAAGATCGTCGTTGGGATCGATGTTCAAAAATCGAGGCATGAGGTTGGCCACGTAACCGGTCATAAATGCGATGGCAGCCTGACTGGCGTAGTCACCGTTAGCATGCCCGCCCATTCCGTCCGCGATCATCAGAAGTTCCCCAGGATGGCTGGACACAACGGACTGGTGGGCCAGACTCTCAACACTGCTGTCGCAGACTTTGAGCAGACGCCGCATATCGGCAATCAGGTAGTGGTCCTGATTGGAGCGTCTTGCTTTTCCGATATCTGTCGCCCCGAAAAAGTGCGCCGTTGGTGTCTGAGGTAATTCGCTCATCTTGAAACCTTCTTTGTACCTGAAACCGCAGCAGAATGACCGACACGCAATCGCGGTGGCTTGAAATCGCTCGGACACGACTGGTCTGGCGCAACCTATTCCGATGCAAAAGCAATCTTTATGCCATTCCAGAATCGTCGCAAAATAGTGCGTTTTTGAGTAATCGGGACATACTGATGAAAGATTGTCGGTCGCCTTGGCAGAATATCGTTCCGTTCAGAGAGCGGCGTTGTGGTTTGGATTGGTCGGGCGCGATCGATCGGTAGACTCCACTTGCCACGACTAGATCGCAACCAAACGGCCATGTCCGAATTCGGCGACGTCAGAGGATTCCGCCGCTTTAGCAAATGAGAAATCTGATGACGACCGAAGTGTGTGCGAGATGATTCGACGGTCGGTGGAGAAAATTGACCTGGTGGTTTCATCGGTCTCAAGAGCCGAGAATGGGCTGAATTCTATTCGCAAAGAATCTCCCGATGTCGTGTTACTGGACATCATGCTGCCTGGAACATCAGGGCTGGATGTCTTTCAGAAGATTCGTGATATCGATCGGAAGTTGCCGATCATTTTCATCACGGCCGGAAGTGATAGTTCCACCGCGATCAGAGCCATGCAACTGGCCGGATTTGACTATGTCACCAAACCGCTTGATATTCCCGCGCTCGATGAACTTGTTGAGAAGGCAATTGAAACGCGTCGGATGATGAATACTTCCGTCGCAATGCACATGAGCGACGGCGAATTTCCGGATTCAGAATCTTTCGTCGGTCGAAGCTCGGCGATGCTGGAAGTGTTCAAATCGATTGGTCGAGTCGCAGCGCGGAATGTGCCCGTGCTGATCCGTGGAGAAAGCGGCACTGGAAAGGAACTTGTCGCGCGAGCGCTTTATCAGAATAGCGCTCGTTCGGGTGAGTGCTTCATGGCTGTCAACTGTGCGGCGTTGCCGGACGCGTTGTTGGAGAGTGAACTTTTCGGCCATGAGAAAGGCTCGTTCACAGGTCTCGAGTGCTTCAGGCGACTGACGGAAATCAAACGAAAGCATCCGAGATTGTAGGTATCACTCCGGGCAAGATCCGCGATCAAGTGAACCTGTTTCAGATTTCACTTGATACAACGGTCTCCGTTGAAGAATGATCAAGATGGCTTTCATAGTCCAAGACTCCCGATAGTAGATGTTCTGCTTTTGCAGACGGAGTTTGTGCTTTTACAATTCGGAGCAGTTCGGTGAGAGCTGATCGCAGTTCATCGATTCGCGCTGCTTGCTCTGACAACAATTGCCGAATCCCGCGACCTTGTATTGTGCCAATGATTTTTTTGTAGCAAGCATAGACATAGTCGTCGATGTCCAGCAGCCCCTGAATGATTGATGCGAGAGTCGTTTCTGGTGATGCCTTGCCGCGATCAAAAAATGCATGGTCGCCTGTTTCAATGCACATCCGCGAAGTTGATTCATTGCCGTCTCCCCAGAGGATGTTCTGAAGTGTGACCGCCTGAATCTGGCGTTCCAGACCCGCATGTTCGGCCAGTGAAATCAACCGGGCGTCTTTCGCAAGTACTGATGCTGCGCGATATACATCGCGGCTGTCGATATTCAGAAGAACCAACCGCTGTAGATGTATCACCGTATCTGGGTAAAACGCTCGCCTGTGGAGGTATTCCAGTGAATTCGACGCCATGATCATAATGACTGCACCCGATCGAGATCGCCCGACAATTACGATCGACCACGCCATCGGCGGATGCGATTCGAGGAACCACGGCCACAGAGTGACGGACGACTGTCAGGACGATCATATTTTTTAGCTTCAGGGAATTGAACCACAGGCTGTCAGTTCAAAGCTTTCGGTCTTCGACATCACGCACAAAGCGTGCCATAACCCCGAGCCCATTGGCGGTGAGTTTGTCGCTGAACACTCTTTGGTCGGTTCTCTCAAACTGCGGGTTTTCGAACAATTAAGTACCGACGAAAGAGTGTTAGGCGACTTTCCTACTCTCAGTTCGAGTACCATTGGGCAGCTCCTCGCGGCTCAACTCTATGACTAATTCGACAAAGAGCCAGCGCCGTGCAGCTCAGTCGATCGTCAAGCTGAGCAATGGAGAGTCAGATTGGTTGTTCAAGTGCCTATTCTCCGGTGTCTCAGCAAAACACCTGACTTACCTGGTTTCGCAGGAGGTTCAGCGCTTAACGGAATCCCAGTTCCACGTCGTGCTCCTGATTGTCTTCGATGAGATTCAGGCTGTCACTTCTCGAATCGTCGGGCGATTGGCCAATCGCGTGGACCTTCCAGGTTGTGCTGTTTCGACGGTAGCTGAAGCGGAATTCGGTCCAACTGGCCGGGAGACACGGGGCAATCGTCATTCGATCTTTCTCGATGCGTATGCCCAGCATATCTTCGACAGCAACTCGATACATCCAGCCCGCTGCGCCTGTGTACCACGTCCACCGCCCATGACTGGGTGAGTGAATCGATCTGTCACTCGTCGTTGCTTTTTGAACCAAGAGGACTGCCGTCACCAAAGAATGCACGTGGATACCATTTACTGTCCCAGGCATCAACTTCAATTGCAGCCCTCAGCGTTTTCCCCTGCTGATCACGTTGCCTCATGGGATAGTCAACGCTTCCCTCGTGCATTACATCGCTGTCACTACATTCGTCGTAAACCATGGCGTGCATAATTCCTGATTGCCGTCCAATGGTGGTTCGAAATTCAGTATCGGTTTAAATAGACACCATCGCTCCGGTTAAATTTGTGGCCAATATCAAGATCGCTTCGAACGGATAGCTTCGACTAACTCCGTCTTCTTCAGCTTGCTGCGACCTTCGATCTTAAGGTCCGACGCGATGTTTTGAAGCTCTCGAATGGTCCGTACTTCAAGCGGCGTATTCGGATTGCCGGTCCCCTGCGTCGTCTTGTTGGGAGTTCGCCCTTCTTCGCGACGCTGTTTGTTCACAGTCCGAGCAGCCACTTCCTTGGCAGTGTCTTCGGACTTGCCCTGTTCGAGCACGCTTTCTTTTATGTGCTCGTACTGACGTTCGTCTTTGTCCGTCCACTTAGCCATTAGACGTTTTGCTCCGCGTGGATTCCTTCAGCAATCTCTTCGATCGCCTTTTCGCAGAACGCTGGCAAATCGTCCGGACAACGACTGGTGACCAATCCCTGGTCGCACACACATTCTTCATCGACCCAGATCGCACCGGCATTGATCAGGTCCGTCTTCAAGCTTGGCC
>Ga0105046_10008007_pt1 | contig 16607 bp, 15 predicted proteins | sample MAT03_FD_78385 | JGI IMG/M metagenome (GOLD analysis project Ga0105046, IMG submission 78385) | Freshwater microbial communities from Lake Fryxell liftoff mats and glacier meltwater in Antarctica - MAT-03 (megahit assembly) | ecosystem: Environmental > Aquatic > Freshwater > Ice > Liftoff...
AAGGATAAGAATGATACAAAAAGAATTTCTGATAGAGGCAACGGGTTTGGCTAAATTTTACAAAATGGGGCAAGAAGTCATTCAAGCCCTTGTCTCTGTTGATATCAATGTGAAAAAGGGTGAATACGTAGCCTTTATGGGCCCTTCAGGTTCTGGCAAATCTACTTTGATGAACATTGTAGGCGCACTCGACACGCCAACATCGGGTTCTTATGTTCTGAATGGAAATGATGTGAGCAAAATGTCCGAATCTGATTTGGCGACAGTTCGGAACAAAGAAATTGGCTTCGTATTTCAGACATTTAATTTATTGCCAAGATATTCTGCCCTGGAAAATGTTGCACTGCCATTGGTTTATGCTGGCTATTCCAAAAAAGAAAGATTAGAACGAGCTCAGAAAGTGCTTGAGGATGTAGGACTTGGAAACAGGTCAGACCACAAACCGAATGAACTCTCAGGTGGTCAGCGACAAAGGGTTGCGATAGCAAGGGCCCTTGTCAACAATCCGAGTATAATTTTGGCAGATGAACCCACTGGAAATTTGGATTCTAAAACCAGCAATGACATCATGGCGCTGTTTATTGATCTCAATGAAAAAGGAAATACCATCATCATGGTGACGCACGAAGAAGATATTGCTGCCTATGCCAAGCGAATAATTAGACTCCGGGATGGAAGCATAGAAAGTGATAAGGAAAATATTTCCAGGAGAAAAATACCTCAGCAGGGTGTTGAAATCTAAAACCTGAACCTCATCACCGCAGTGCAAAGAGATAGCATTGCATTATCGTCCCGAACGTAAGTCAAAATATCGCGAGAGCCAATCCCCATTTCCCACAGGCCGCCACTGGTTATGAAGTTTATTCCAAAAGGCACCAAAATCTGATCGATGTTGCCTCCATACATCATTCCTGTGCCAATTTTCAACCATTCTACAACCCGAATTTCTCCTCCAAAAGAATAAAATGGCTTGCGAAAATTGCCTGCTGAGTTGTTCATTGGAAGGATTGTTTCAAACCCTAAAGACCATTTTTCTTTGGTAATGGCAATTCCAAATCGAAGTTTGGTTGGCAGAAATTGGGAGCGTTTTTTAATGCTTTCCCATCGTAGAATATCCTTTTGAATGCCATCAAATCGGTTTGAGTTTCTATAAAAATCTAAGCTCGAAAATCCATCGTTGCGAATTTCGGAAATTTCATTGCTCGATGCCGTGAACACGTTGGTGCTATAAACCACCGATCCAAGGTCAGAAAGTGCTGCCGAAAACCGAAATTTATCCCTGTACATAATTGTGGTTCCCATTTCAAAGCCTACTCCGTGACCAACGGAATTGGGCCAAACACCTTGATTTACTGAATCTTTGGCTCTCCGCAGAGATCCATTAGAACCATAACGCAAATCAAAATATGGGGATGAGGATACAAAAGCTTTCAGGTTGCTTCCATCAGATTGAACATCTAAATATCCGATGCCTTCAATGTATTTTATCCCAATGCCAAGATTCACTTTCCAATCCAGATCTTTGATAATATTGACACCATAGGCAAATGCATATTCTCTATTCCATGACATGGCTACCCGACTTCCATTAAAAATCTGGGCCAGAGGTTTGGTGGTTTTGGCATATGCACCAACCGTATCAAATTGGTTTTGTTGATTGACCGTATCTGCTTTTCTTTCAAGAATAGGATCGCCAAAATAGGTTTGGTCGCGTTTTCCATTCAGAAATATACCCGCTACCGATTCGTTAAATTCAGAATACCATTGGGCCTTTTCTCTGACTGTAAAAGCGAAGCCTGATCCGCCAGAAACCCTTTGCCAGGCGTATCCGGCATAAAGAAAATCTACATTTGCCACGATTCTTTTTCCTGCCAAATTCGTTGCAGCCTGCATTTTTTCAGCAGTGGACATAATCTTGTCAGGGTTGTAAAGCGTTGTCCTGAGGTCAAATTTTCCCATCCCATTTGAATAGGCGGAAAATCCCAGTTCTGCAAATCCAATGGTTTGATGCATGCCGTCAAAACTTGGATCAAAACCCAAATTTGCCGGGTTAATGCCCTGAGCCTGATAGTCTGTACAAGTTGTACTTGAAAGTCCCGGCCTGCCAGCAGAAGACATCGAATTGAATTCTTGCTGGGCAGAAAGCTTGCTGGTGAGTAGAAAGAAAATTATATATAGCCTGATTTTCAAACTAAAGAATTGGAAACAAAGTAAGGCAATTAAGTCAAATCAATATTGTGTTTTGTCTAGTTTTTCCTTCCAGAGTTTAAAGGCCAATTTTGCTGGTTCGAAAGGGATTGGAATAAAAGGTATTTTCCTTTCGATTGGTGGCAAATTGATTTCTGTATAAATCAGGTTGTCATCAAAGCCAATTTCTGCCGCTTCAACACGGTCATTGCAAAAATAAACTACTTTAGGTCTGGCCCAATAAATGGCGCCCAAACACATAGGGCAAGGTTCACAGGAACTAATCAAAATGCAACCCTCCAATTGAAAATCGCCAAGCACTTTGCAGGCATTTCGAATGGCGACAACTTCGGCATGGGCGGTTGGATCTTTGTCTTCCAAAACCCTGTTGGTGCCCTCTGCAACAAGTTTTCCATCTTTTATGACAACGGCAGCAAATGGGCCACCTCGCTCAGATTTTACATTTTCAAGCGATAAATCGCTGACCAGTTGAAGCCATCTTAGCAACTCATTTTTTTCAATTTCGCTTACCGTCATATTTAGATTTTAACCAGCTCCAAAAGTGAAATTTTTGTACGAAAATAAGTTCATTTTTTTTAACTTAATTGTTCAATAATATTCATCTAATAATTATAGGAAGCGTAGAGAAATATAAATATTTTAATAATAAAATTGCTTTATTCTAATTTATGGCTAAGTTTGTTCCGTATATTCTTTACCCTTTCTTCAAATCTACAAATGCAAAAGCAAATTCTGTTAATAGAAAATTGCTCGAGACCAAATCTGGAAATCAGAGAATGGGCCTCGAAGCTTGACATTCAGTTGGTTTTGGTGGGAAATGGCATAGAAGCTCTAATTTGGCTCGGCAAAGGAAATATTCCAGATCTTATTTTTGCTGAGGAAGAAATGGGTTTAATGCCTGGCCATCAATTTATCCAATATTTAAAAGCGAGTGGTTTCTTCAATGAAATTCCTATCGTTGCTTTTGGAAGTCCGGAACGGCATGTTCAATTGGCCTCAATGATGCAGGCTGGCGCAAAAGACTATTTGATCAGACCCATTTTGAGTTCAGATCTTGAAAAGTGTTTTTCGATTCTTCTGATGAATCAGGATATGGCGCATTGATTTATTTCTGTTTTCACTTGGTTTTCAAGGGTATAACTAGGCTAAACCAGTGTAAATAAGTAAAAGTCACTTACCATTTCCAGCCCAGTTGAATGCCTAAATAGCTTGAGGAGCTGAATGAACCACTTTTAAATTCCATGCCTCTTTGAGGGAAATATTGAAAAATGGGTTCTATCCAGAGTTCTCCTTTTTAAAAGGGAACGCTTTTACCAACTGAACCTTGAAAAAACAACGCAGGATTTGAGTCACCAAACTTGGATTCAGTAGCAATTGGTCTAGTTCCAGCATATTCTCGCCTCGTTCTTCTCCAAATGAAAGATTGAATACCTGTCTGAATTCTAATAACCGGAAGTCGTGGCGATTTTTTGAAACTCAATCCAACCGAAGTAAAACCTGCAAAAAGCTCTGATTGGATCGTTTCCTTTTGTTGAAAGGGTATGGGTTTTACCCGTATTTCTCCAGCAGATGCAAATGCCTCATATTTAGTTGGTTTGGCTAGAATTTCAAGGTTTTGCTGATCTCTTAAAAATGACAAACCAATACTCAAATTTACGCCCAACCAGGAATTTACAAATCGTTCAGCACGCAAACCAACATCATAGGCAAAGCGAATCTGAATGGAAGAAAGAATGTCTATTTCTCCTTTTCCATTTAATGCAAGTGTATCGCTTATCGGCTTGAGCTCTAAGCCTGTAAGTGGATTTGGAACTGGTGTGTCTTTAATTCTGTCGCAAGCTGGCGCCAACAAGCAAACAAGGATAAAAAAGCAAAACATTCGGAACATAGAAGCTAACATTTGGTTTTCGAATTGAAGACGAAATGTATAGGCCAGGAGGTTGGAATGGCTGATAAATTTTTTTTTCGAATGGCGTTTATTCTCTGTAAATTATTGAAAATGAGTTCTCTATATTTTTCCGCAAATCGATTTTTGACAAAGAAAATATAAAATCTACTTATTCAATAGAGAATAAATATTTTTCTTTTTCTTTGCTTTTATATTACAAATTGTTCTACTAAATTTTATAATTAAATGTCTTCAAAACTTAGATTCGAAACGCTGCAACTTCATGCAGGACAAGAGGTTGATCCAACAACACAAGCCAGGGCAGTACCGTTATACCAAACAACCTCCTATGTTTTCAAAAGCGCTGAGCATGGTGCCAATCTTTTTGCTTTAAAAGAATTTGGCAACATCTATACCCGTTTGATGAATCCAACAACGGATGTTTTTGAGAAAAGAATTGCTGCTTTAGAAGGCGGCGTTGCTGCGGTTGCAACTGCTTCCGGGCAAGCGGCTCAGTTTCTTGCCATCACCAACATTGCTGGTTCTGGCGATAATATTGTTTCTACTTCATTTGTTTATGGAGGCACTTACAATCAGTTCAAGGTTCAATTTAAAAGATTGGGAATTGATGTTCGCTTTGCGGAAGGTGATAATCCGGCCTCATTCGAAAAGTTGATCGATCGCAACACAAAGGCATTGTATCTGGAATCAATCGGAAATCCTGGATTTAATATTCCTGATTTTGAGGCCATTGCTGCAGTGGCAAAAAAGCATGACATTCCGTTGATCGTTGACAACACATTTGGTGCAGGTGGTTATTTATTTCGTGCTTTTGAACATGGTGCTTCGGTCGTGGTTACATCTGCCACAAAATGGATTGGCGGCCACGGCACAAGTGTTGGAGGCGTAGTCATTGACGGAGGCAATTTCAATTGGGGAAATGGAAAATATCCTCAATTCACAGAGCCTTCAGAGGGATATCATGGTTTGAAATTTTGGGATGTTTTCGGCACCGATGGTCCGTTTGGAAACATTGCATTTGCCATCCGGCTTAGGGTGGAAGGCTTGCGGGATTATGGTCCTGCCATTTCTCCATTCAATTCCTGGCAATTGATTCAGGGTTTAGAAACACTTTCGCTGCGGGTTCAACGCACGGTTGACAATGCCTTGGCACTTGCAAAATGGTTGGAAGCCAGACCAGAAGTTGAATCTGTAAATTATCCTGGTTTAGAATCCAGCCCATACCATACCTTGGCCAAAAAGTATCTCAAAAATGGTTTTGGTGGTGTGCTTTCATTTAAGCTGAAAGGCGATCAGGAAATCGCATCGGCTTTTGTGAACAGCCTAAAACTGGTAAGCCATCTTGCAAACGTGGGCGATGCCAAGACTTTAATCATCCATCCTGCGAGTACAACCCACCAGCAACTTTCGGCAGCAGAGCAATTGGCCGCAGGTGTTGGCCCAACGCAACTCCGCGTTTCTGTGGGAATAGAGCATCTGGATGACATCAAAGATGACTTCGAACAAGCATTTTCTGCTGTACTTAAGGAAGTTTTCGCTTAATTTGCACTAAATTTAGTAAAGGGTTGAATCCAACATTCAACCCTTTTTCTTTTTGCCTATGCAATATCAAACCACAAAGCTGAACCAATCTTTCACGCTTGAATCTGGCTACACATTTTCAGAACTGACCCTTAGCTATCACAGCTATGGCACTTTGAATGCAGATAGAAGCAATGTGGTTTGGGTTTGCCATGCATTCAGTGCCAATTCCAACGTAGATGAATGGTGGCCAGGTGCTTTGGGCCCAGGCAAAATTTTAGACACAGATACCAAATTTATCATTTGTGTCAACATTCCCGGTTCTTGCTATGGCAGCACAGGACCCCTTTCCATAAACCCGGAAACCGGAAAGCCCTACTTTCATCAATTTCCATTGTTCACCGTTCGGGATGTTGTTAATGCATTTATACTGCTGGCCGATCTTTTAAAAATAGATAAGATCGAAACCATTCTCGGTGGTTCTCTGGGAGGTCAGCAAGCCCTGGAATGGGCCATTATGCAACCAGCCCGGATTGAAAATCTGATCATTACAGCTACAAATGCCTTTCATTCTGCATGGGGTATTTCTTTTAATGAAAGCCAAAGGATGGCCATTCGAGCCGATCAGACCTGGAAAGAAGACCAGGAAAATGCCGGAATAGAAGGGATGAAAGCAGCCCGTTCAATCGGCTTGTTGTCCTATCGAAATTACCAAACCTATGCCAACACCCAAACCGACGAAGTGCTTGAAACGCTTCCTGAAAAGTGGAAGGCCGTGGGTTATCAACAATATCAAGGTGAAAAACTGGCTTTGCGTTTCAATGCGTTCAGCTACTACGCCCTAAGCGAAACTATGGACAGCCATCATGTGGGCAGAGGCCGGAATGGAATCACCGAAGCTTTGGGCCAAATAAAAGCCCGCACTTTGGTTATTGGCATATTGACAGACCACCTTTTTCCAATCGAAGAACAGCAGTTTTTAGCAAGCCATATAAAAGGTGCTGTGTATGAGGAAATCAATTCTACCTATGGCCACGATGGTTTTTTGGTAGAGGTGGCATTGATCGGAAATGTAATGAAGCGTTTCTATGAAATGAGCTTGGTAGCAAATCGCTGATTGTTCATTAAGGAGCATCCTGCAAGCATTTTTCAGCCAATTATATACAAGTAGTTTGGGTATAATCGGTTTCTAGTATTACTTATACATTTTTCTAAAGGCATAACATCAACTGCCGTAATGTTTATAAAGCGTACCAATGGTAGAATGGTCGATACCGAAAAACTAATATCTTTTGTCAAATAACTTATACGCTTTGCCAAAAACTTTATAAAATTCACTAATGGTATAATAAAATCCGCCAATGGTATAATCTTATTTTCCAATCATATAATGGATTATTCCAATCATATGATTGGAATATCCTGTCTATTTGGGTTTTATGGCAAACCTGAAGCGGAAAGAGGTATTAAAACAGACAAAGAATACGGCTGTGGTTTGCAGCTCGTATTATGCTTTTGCACTACTTCACCGCCCAAACTATTCTTCTAAAAACTTCGTTGTTGCTTCCCGAATGGTCTTTGGCAATTTCTATTTTCACCAAAAGCCTTGTACTGTCCGAAAGGCTATTTTTCCATTTTTTAGATATCTGGAGATCGGTGGCATGAATATCCGCATCTTCTGAAAACAATGGCGTTAAGCTGTCTGAAGCTCTTGTTACCACTACTTCATAGCCATGCAATTCAGTTGGAAAGGTGGCATTCCCTTCTATCCTTAATGTATCACCAAGTTTTACCGTAGATCCATCCAAAGGCTGAGCCCAATTGAGCACAATTTTATTTTCGGTTACGTGGTCATGGTCTTTTTTGCAAGCGAAAAAAGATGAAACTGACATAAAAATAATTGCTAAGTTTTTCATTTTTGATAAGTTAAATTAAATAAGAGAGCCCAATTTGAACTCTGTTTTTTGGGCTGATGTTTCCATCGCCCAGTTTGCTATTGATGATGGGTTGCCATTGGCTTTGAAGCATAAATGACTTGTAATACAGATCAAACCCAATGTGAATTGCCAAAAGATATCCGCCAGTTGTGGCTACAGCTTCGCTTTTGTGCATATCTTTTCCAGCCAGTTCAAATGCCAAACCTGTGGATGGTACAATGCTCATGGTGTTCCACTTCTGCCAAAAAAACATTCTCGCAGATGCATTAAATCGATTTCCAAAGCGATAAAAAGCTGCATTTTCTGTAGTCAATCTGAAATTTGACTCAACGTTCAAACCCGACTTCCTATGGCGGATGGTGTAGCCCAGATGAAATGGAAAATCCAAAGATCCACTCCCGGGTTGAAATTGAGCAGGTATTGGATTCTCAGTTGTTCCTTTCAGTTGCTCACCCAGGGGCAGTTTGGCACCTGCTCCTATAATTAAGGCATGTTTAAACTTGTGTTCAACGCTATCCCCAGTGTTGATAATGAACCAATTGACAATAAACCATGGATCGCTAAGGCCATTGGTTTTTGAAATACTGGAACCAGCCTGGCTTATGAATTGATAAGGCAGAAATCCAAAAACCTGAATTCGATTGCTCAACGCCCATCTACCCCAAATTTCATAACGGTTGTATGTATCGGTTGAAACACTCTGTTCATCGTATTGAAACAGAGCTGGATGTTTTGACACCAAAGTCGATTGTTGAAAACGAAGTCCTATAAAATGCCTTTGGAACTGCGGCAAGATTCCGAAATATTGGCCTCCCATGCCGGAGCCGCACACATCACATGCGAAAAGAGATGGAACATTGGCCAGGCACAGAATTCCCAAAACAATTATTTTTAACTGCATTAGAATGTCTAAAATTTATTTGAAAAATAGGAAAGTCGCTAATAGTGCATTGACTACCAACGTTTGGTCAATTGGATGGATTCATCCAAGACCAAAATAAATACCTTAATTTATACCCCGGGCGGCTGGAGAGGCACGTTATGAAAACTAAATTGGTAGTTTTCAAGGTAAAGGGTGAGGTGATTCAAAATTGGTTTGATTTCAAACCTTGAATGATTGACAACAAGTCTGTTGGAAAGAATCTGCTTTTCCAGACTTGATTTTTCAGAAGTGTTCGATTTTTTCTCCGTTTCAGCCGCTTTTGCCATCTGCTTTTTCAAATGGCATTTTCCCTGACAACTGTTCCTTTTAATGGCCTTTTTCTCGCAAAGATTTTTAGCAATAAAGTCTTTGTTCATTTGGTAATCAGCCACAATGCTGAGCCGCAAGATGGGCTGGGCCAAAACCAAAAATGAAAAACAAAGAGCGAAAAGAAGTTTCAAATTGAATAATTCGAGCGGCAAACTTAGGACAAAACAGACAATTTGTACCTGACAGGAATAATACTTTTTTCAAATTCACTGTTTTTTGTTCAATCATTTTTTATTGGCTCTTTTCAAAATGATGCCCGAACTTGCGTTTTTGGATGAAGATAGCGTGACGCTGTATCTTTTCTCCCCAGTAAAAATAGTGACTTCTGCTGTGTTTGGAGGTACTTTTCCATCATTTTCCGAGTGTAGGATAAATGAAGAACCCTCAGAGCCAAATGAAACAGGAAGAAACAAACGCAATGGGTGCTTGGTAACAAGGAGGTTTTTTCCGATCCATTCTCTGTCATAATACAACGAAACAATGTCACCATCTTCTTCCTGATCGTCTTTTAATTCTATAAATACCGTATCACTTTGTATTGGAATTTCTTTGGTGTAGGTTACAGGTCTTCCGCCAAGTTCATGGATCAACACGTTCTTTTTTAGATATTTAAGCTCAAAATTGAACTCGTTTTGGTTTGGTTCCGCTATAAATTGAAGCACATTCCGGTTCAATGTCCAAGTTCCTTTTCGGTTGCATTTGTAGCTTACGGCTTTCATTGATTGTGGAAAGATCCAGGCACGGGAATAGTTTTTAAAATTGCCTGGATGCGTCCAATCAAATTGTTTTCCATAAGGGTTTCTGGCTTTTGAACTGTCAAATGGAATGACCAAAGTATCGCCATGTCGCTTAATTACTTTGCTCCAGTTGAAAGCGGAAAGAATATTTTCTCCACCCGGAGGATAGAAAGAAATTCGTCCATTGTTTTTTTGATCAATTGAATCTTTAATCGGTTTGGGGAATTCATACAAGTAACCCAAAGTGTCGTTGGGCGCTTTCCAAAAGGCATCACTTTCAAACGAAGTTTTCTTGCTGGTTTCTAGTTCATAGCCAGTTAGCCCGTCTTCGTTTATGAATTTTACCCTTTGATGGTAGTCGAATTTCCCAAAAACATCTTTTATGTGTTTCATCATCTCCAATGCATTTGTCCTTGATGGTGGCGGACCTACAGGTCTTTTTAGCTGAGCATGAATTGAAAATGGGATGGCAAAAATCAACAAAAGGGATAATCGATGCATAAAGAATTGGCGATGCGTTTGGGCTGTAAATAAAGAAAAGTTTTTGGGAATTGAACTTAGTGGCCATTTTATCAGTTTGACGATGTCAATTGTTGTTTTGCTTCCAAGTAGGCAGTTTCGGCAAGGGCATCAAAGTAAATTTGAATCACACTTTTAAGCTTCTAATGAAAGTGAAAAGATTTGAGAAAAAGATTAATCAATTGAAATAGAGGAAAATATAGATCTATTTTATTGAAACATGTTTAAAGAACATGACCAAAATTTTGTGTTGAGTTGATTGAAATCATGAATTTTATATTTTTTCAAGCCCTTATTTGGAATTATTCTAAATAAAGATTTAGGTTTGCAGCCAGTAAAAGAACAATAAAAATATCATGTTAAGATTGTCAAATGTAGTCCTGTTTTTAGCCATTGTGTTTGTCACATTTTCTTGCGGCAAGGATAAGGAAGAAGTCATAAAAAAAATAGACGACACACTCAACACAACTACCTATGACACCATAGGTTATAATAGAAATTCAACAGCGCAAGCAGCTTTACTCTCACAAATTGAAGGGCTAATTGGGCAAATGGAGACAGCAAATACACAGGGTGTGAGCAACTATTATTCATCGCTATTGTCTCTTTATGAGGATGGAAGTCCAAAACTTGCGACAATTGGCACAACGTTTTTCGATGCCAAAATTAAAAATGACGTAAACGGATGGTTGCTGGAATCGGTAAGAGCCAGTTCACATACTTGGACACCAAATGATTCTACAACAAATGGAGGTGTTTATGGTGCCTACCTTTTTGATGAAAATGGACTCGACATGCACGAACTTGTGGAAAAGGTTATGTTTGGATCTGTACTTTATAAACATGCCACAGATTTGTTGGCTGGCCAAGTTTCAGATACGACCGTAGATCGTGTGTTGACAATTTTTGGTGGCAATCCCACTTTTCCAAATACAAGCAACGAAGCAAATACTTCCAGGCCAGATCTTTTTATGGCCAAGTATGCAGCGAGAAGAGATAAAAACGATGGCAATGGATATTACGGCAGGTTAAAATTCAATTTCAGAAAGCTGAAGGCTGCAATAAAAGGGGGTTCTAAATTTGACCTGGAAAAAGCGGAAGCCATTGTGCAAATACGAGAGACCTGGGAAAAGGCGGTGGGTGCTTCTGTTGTAAATTATTGCAAAACTGTTCAATCTAAACTAAGCAATACATCCTTAACTGATGCAGACAAAGCATCTGCTTTGCATTCACTTACGGAAGCCATTGGTTTCAGTTTGGGCATGAAATACATAAATCCAAATAGGAAAATTATAACTGATGCACAGATCGATGAGCTTTTGGCTTTGTTCAATTACTCTGAAACTGTAAGGCCAACCTGTTACCGTTTCGCCCTCCGTCCAGAACAGGAGCTTCCAAAATTGCAGCAAGCCATTGCCAGGTTGAAGACCATTTATGGTTTTACAGATCAGGAGATTACAGATTTTTCTAAAAACTGGATAGTAGAACAAGGTAGATAATCTTCCATTCAAACGATGATCACACCTCGAAATATTTATACTGCTTTTGGACTTGTGTTCAGTCTTTTTCTGGCCGGTTGCCATGAAGGAGACAAAACAAAACCTGATACCTTCGATCGAAGTGATTTCCTTGTCAACATGGCCGATGGATTTGTGAAGCCAGCTTTTAATCAGCTACTTACAGAATCCAGGTCTTTGCAATCGAAAGCAGATTTGTTTAGCGAGAATCCAAATGCGGTACGATTGGATTCATTGCAGGCGGCTTGGATGTCAGCCTATTCGGCATGGCAAAGGGCAAATGGTTTTAATTTTGGACCCGCTGCTGAAGCTGGAACCCAAAAAACACTTTCAGAGGAAATTGCTATTTTTCCAGTGAGTGAATCAAAGATCAATTCCATCCTTTCAGGTAATCCATTCAATCTCAAGGATTTTAACAGAGATGCCAGGGGCTTTTTGGCAGTAGAATATTTAATATTCAGCCAAACCGATGATGATGCAAAAATCGCAGCATCGTTTTCTAATTCAAACAAAAAGGAATATTTGAAGGCCATTTGCAAGGACATTGTTGAAAAAGTAAAACCAATTTCTGATGCCTGGAATGGCGCATACAGAAATGAGTTTGTAAAGAATAATGGGACAGAAAGTGGAAGCAGCACATCGATGTTCTACAACGAATTTGTCAAGAGTTTTGAGTCCATGAAAAACTTCAAGGTTGGTCTTCCTCTTGGGAAACGGCCAGGCCAAACTGCAGTTAACCCAAACTTATTAGAGGCCCGATATTCAGGTGCCTCACACCAATTTTTGAAGTTGAATATTGAAAACATCAATCAGATTTGGCAAGGAAAGCCCTTCAATTCTGATGTTGATGGAAATGGATTTAAAGAATATTTAAACAATGTAGAAGGTGGAAAAGCACTCGTACTTTCCTCTGAAAATCAGATGAATAATGTAATGAAGGTGCTCAACGATTTACCCTGGGATCCCAACTTGCTTGTTCAACTGGAAAGTAATTCAAGCAATCTGGACAATCTTCACACAGAACTTCAAAAGCAAACCCGATTTTTTAAGTCGGATATGTCTTCTATTTTAGGAATAGCGATCACCTATTCCAGTGGAGATGGCGACTAGGTTTTATTGATCCTTGACAACACTTGCGCAAAAGTTAAACGCTACCAAAAACTTTCTAAATCAGCCTGTTTCAGCCGCTCCTTTCGTTGTTTTAAGAATCTTTTTTGGTGCACTTCTTTTTGCTGGCACACTGCGATTTCTGCTTTTGGGATGGGTTGAAGATCACTATTTACAGCCAAAATTCCATTTTCATTATTTTGGTTTTTCGTGGGTACCGCCTTTGCCAGCGTTTGCCATGTATCTGGTTCATTTCCTGATGCTTGGTTCGGCTTTGCTTTTTATCTCCGGCTACTTTTTTCGGCTGGCAGCCATTTTGCTTTTCCTCATTTTTACCTATACCGAGCTGATAGATCTTACCTATTACCTCAACCATTACTATTTTGTAAGTCTAGCTTGTTTGTTGTTTTGCCTTGTTCCTAATATCAATAAATCAGAACGTTACGGCAAATTTGGAGAGCTTCCAGCTTGGTCACTTTGGATGTTTAAGTTGCTTTTGGCATTGGTTTATTTTTATGCAGGACTTGCCAAAATCAATACTTCCTGGCTTTTTGAGGCGCTTCCTTTAAAAATATGGCTTCCTGCCCAGGACAAGCTGCCAATTATCGGGGCATTATTGGCCCACAAATGGACACCCTACTTTTTCAGTTGGGCAGGAATGATTTACGATTGCAGCATCGTCTTTTTCCTGGCTCAAAAACGGACCAGAATTTTGGCTTATCTGGCAGTTATCTTTTTTCATGTCATTACTGGTTTGATGTTTCAAATCGGCGTTTTTCCATCGGTGATGATCGGGGCAACTTTAATCTTCTTTTCAAACGAATGGCATCAAAATGCCTTGCAGTTTTTAAGACCAGTATTGGGAAGATTTGTTGCTGAATATAAGTCTATTAAACAAGAATTGGCGCTTCAATCGCATCGGTTAACTTTGGGGTTTTTGATGGTTTTTTTTGTTTTTCAAATCGTGTTTCCCTGGCGTTATTTGCTTTATCCCGGCAACCTTTTTTGGACCGAAGAAGGGTATCGCTTTTCATGGCGGGTGATGCTCATGGAAAAAGCTGGAACCGCTCAGTTTTATATAAAAGATTCAAAAACGGGTCGCGAGGGAATGGTTGAAAATCGTGAATTTCTAAACCCACACCAGGAAAAGCAAATGGCCATGCAGCCAGATATGATTTTACAATTCGCCCATTATTTGGGTCAATATTATTCAAGGAAAGGCATTGAAAGTCCAGCAGTTCGAGCGGAAGTTTATGTTACTTTAAATGGAAAACCGAGCCAATTGTTGATAGACGATCAAGTCGATTTAATGAAATTGGACGATACTTTTGCTGCTAAAAAATGGATTAAACCATATGAAGAGTAGCAGAGGGGAGATGGGAAAAGGCCTTGAAAGAGTGGAACTTAGATCTAATTTACTTTGGTCTGTTTTCTGTTTTCTTTTCATAAACATTCAATTTTTTAATTCCAATAAAGTCTTTGCCCAAGGAAATAGTTTGTCGGGAATAGTTACCAACCATGCTGGAAAAGTCCTGCCTGGAGCAAGCGTTTTATTGAACAAAAGCAAGTTCAATGTCAAAACAGATTCTTTTGGTCGATTTGAAATGAAAGATGTTCCCAATGGGAAATATGAATTGGTTGCATTCGCGATCGGAACGAAGGTTTTTAAATATGAAATTGTGGTAAATGGAACTACAAACTTCAGTTTCAATCTTTTGGAGATGAGCACGGATCTGAATCCCATTGAAGTGCAGGCGGAGCGGGAAGAAACATTTGGTTTGACCCGGATGAAAGGGGTGGAAAATTTTGGTATTTATGAAGGAAGGAAGACTGAAGTTGTTGTTTTAAAGGATCTTACGGCCAATCTTTCTACCAACAATCCACGTCAGGTCTATTCAAAAGTTACAGGACTTAACATTTGGGAAAGCGATGGGGCAGGCCTTCAATTGGGCATAGGTGGTCGGGGTTTGAGCCCAAACAGAACTGCAAATTTTAATGTGCGCCAGAATGGATATGACATTTCTGCCGATGCACTTGGCTATCCGGAAAGCTATTATACGCCTCCAACTGAGGCACTCGAAAGAATTGAAATAGTAAGAGGCGCAGCTTCTCTTCAGTTTGGAACGCAGTTTGGCGGTTTGCTCAATTTTAGGTTTCAGAAAGGCCCGGTTGATAAACGCATGGAAATAAACTCAAGGCAAACCGTTGGCTCCTGGGGTTTTTTCAATTCATTCAATGCCATTGGGGGAACGGTGGCAAATGGAAAACTAAATTACTATGCCTACACGCAATACAAAAGGGGCGATGGGTATCGTAAAAATGCAGGATTTCAATATGGAAATTTCTACGCGGCCTTCGATTATAAATTGTCTTCTCGGCTTGGCATTCAATTGGAGATTACCAAAATGGCGTATGAAGCCCGCCAGCCGGGTGGCCTGACGGATAAGAATTTTGATGACAATCCCCGGCAATCGATCAGAAACAGAAACTGGTTTTTGGTGGATTGGAATATGATTGCTGTTTCAGGCAACTATCAGATTGGCCCGAACACTAAAATTAATGTTCGAAATTTTGGATTGCTGGCCAGCAGAAAAGCTTTAGGAAATTTGGAGCGAATCAATGTGATTGATTTTGGAGGTGAGCGGACTATGATTGACGGAAAGTTTGCCAATCTGGCCAATGAAACAAGGATTTTGCACAATTATAAACTGAATGGCGATCAGCGACACACATTTTTAGTAGGCACCCGATTGTACCAGGGCAATACCACGGCCAAACAAGGAAATGGATCTGCCGGCAGCGGTGCTGACTTTAGATTTCTTCATCCAGACAACCCCGAAAACTCTGATTATAGATTTCCAAATCTGAATTTTGCGGCCTTTGCTGAAAATATTTTTAATGTCACTGATCAGTTAAGCATTACGCCAGGCATACGCTTTGAGTATATAAATACCTCATCAAATGGGTTTTATAACATTAGGGCTTTTGATGGTGCCGGCAATTTGCTCAATCAACAAAAAGTATCTGAACAACTTAGCCGCAGTAGAAAATTTGTGATCGCAGGCCTGGGGCTTAGTTACAAACCTGACCTACCGATTGAGTTTTATGCCAATTTTTCTCAAAACTACAGAGCAATCAACTTTAGCGATTTGCGGATTGTGAACCCCAATTTTATTGTCGATCCCAATATTCAGGATGAGAGGGGATTTACAGCAGACATGGGTGTAAAAGGCAAAAAGAATGGGCGGTTAATGTATGAACTAACTGCTTTTTATGTTTTTTACAAAGGAAAAATAGGGCAAATCCTGCGGGCTGACCGACCGCCATTGTATGTGGATTACCGCTATCGGGGCAACATTGCAGATGCCAGAAATTTGGGTTTAGAAATGTTTGGCGAACTGGAATTGTTGAATTGGAAAGCGCAGCCTGTTCACCCTGACAAAGCATGGAAGCTGTCTATTTTTACCAATCTGGCTTTGGTAGATGCCCGATACATCAACACCCAGGATGCTACTATCAAAAACAAAATGGTAGAAATGGTTCCACCTGTTTTGCTCAGAACCGGGACTGCTTTGCGAAAAGGAAGGTTCGCCAGTTCTCTTCAATTCTCTTATGCAAGTCAGCATTTTTCTGATGCGACCAATGCAAAAAGGACTGCCACAGCCGTTGAAGGCATTATTCCTTCCTATTCGGTTGTGGATCTTTCGATGCGATACCAATACAAAAGATTTGCCATTGAGGCCAGTTTGAACAATGTGTTAAACCAGGCCTATTTTACAAGAAGGGCAGAAGCTTACCCCGGTCCTGGTATTATACCCGCAGATGGCAGAGGATATTATATTACCTTGATTTATCGGAATTAAAGTATAGACGCCCAATTTGGCCGTTTTTAAGTGGGCA